>OFGV01000102.1_pt1 | contig 14713 bp, 13 predicted proteins | sample 1521911 | NCBI WGS metagenome assembly OFGV01 (sample SAMEA2553413, study PRJEB24118) | soil metagenome
CCGACCGGGTGTGCGGGCCGGCTGCCGCCGCACAGGGACGCGGAAGTGGGGCAGACGATAGACCCGCGGCTGCCCGGTCCGTGCCCTGGCCAGAGGCGGGGGGACGGACCGTGCGGAGCACGGGACCGTTACGGATGATGGATCGTGACTTACTCCGTGCGGAGGGCGGTGGCGGTGCGGGAATTCGCCGCCCAGCTCGCCGGGGCCAGGGCGCCCGCGATCGCGATGACCAGGCCCGCCAGGGCGAGGATCACCATTTCCGGTGCCGAGTAGACGGAGAGCAGCGAGGCCGGCAGGCCGGAGTTGGCCGCGTGGGCCATCGCCGGGAGCACGTTGTGGTGCATCAGGATGCCGGCCGGGACCGCGATGATGCCCGCGACGAGGCCGGTGATGCCGACCGAGCAGATGACCATGGTGAGGGTCTGCCTGGGGGTCATGCCGAGGGCCTTGAAGATGCCGATGTCGTGGGCGCGCTCGCGGATCTGGAGGGCGACCGTGTTCAGCACGCCGAGGCTGGCGACCGTGATGATCAGCAGGGTGAGCATCGCGACCAGGGTGACCACGGCGAGCAGCGCCTTGTCGCCGCCGCCGTAGGTGTTGACGCTGTAGCTGTCGCCGAGTGTGCTTTGCAGCGCGCTGGCGTAGGCGTCGGCGTTCACGCCGGGCTTGAGGGAGACGGCGTAGGAGCCGGGGCCGGTAACCGTCGGGTCGATCGCGGTCAGCGTGGCGGGCGACATGTAGATGCCGACGCCGTTGCCCGGCGCGAAAACCTCGCCGACGATCTTCGCTGTGACCTGGTGGGCGCCGTTGACCAGCGTGTACGTGTCGCCGACCGCGGTGTTGGTGTCGTTGAGGAAGAGGGTGTTGACGTCGATCTCGGGGAAGCTTGCGGACTGGGAGTACCAGCCCCCGGAGATCAGCGCCCGGCCGGACCAGGACGGGTCGCCGTCGCCGTAGGCGGTGACCTGCGCGCCGCCGTTGGCGTCGCCGAGGCCGGGCAGCGAGAGGTTGTCATGGACCACCGACAGGTAGTGCAGCGTTCCTGTCGTGGCGGCGATATCCGTCGTGATCGCGTGCTCCTGCGCCGCGGTCAGGGATTGCCCGCCAGGACCGCCGTTGACGATAATCTTGTGCGCCTTGGTGGCCTTGCCGGGGCCGCCGGCGATGGGGCGGGGAGGAGCCGTCACGCCCGGCGGCAGCAGCATGACCTGTACCGGCAGCCCGGAGATGTCGTCGTAGACGTGGTTCAGCGAGGTCGCCAGGCCCACCCCGAACGTCACCGCCGCCGCGCCGAACAGCACCGCGACCACCGTGACGAACGTGCGGCCCGGCCGTGCCGCGGGCGAGGCGAAACCGAGGGTGACCGGTCGGGGCACGCCCGTCAGCCTGGCGAGGAGCCGCTGGGCGAAGAACCCGTGCTTCGGCTTCGGCGCGCGGCCGGTGGCGATCGCCTGCACCGGGGACATCGCCCCGGCCCGCGACGCCGGGCCGACCGCCGCCGCGACGGTGAGCGCGAGTACCGCGAGCGGCACGGCCAGGTCCACCCAGAACGGCACGCCGAGCACGCCGACCTGGTACACCTGCGCGTTCTGCCGGTACAGCGGCGCCGCCAGCAGGTTGCCGCAGACCACGCCGATGACCGCGCCGGTCACCGCGGGGACCGCGGCGAGCAGCACGTAACAGGCCACGACCTGCAACGGCGTGAAGCCGATGGACTTGAGCACGCCGATCCGCGTGGTGCCCGCTACGACCGCGCCGCTGACCACATTGACGACGATCAGCACCGAAATGACCAGGGCGATCACGCCGAACGCGATGATGAACGGCACCCAGGGGGCGATGCCCGACTGCTCGGAGGTGCGGATGTCGAGGTAGGAGCCCGGGCCGCCGAGCACCGCGCCCGACGGCAGCGCGGCCTTGACCTCGTTGATGTCGCTCGTGATGTCGGTGCTGGTCGCGTTCGATGAGAACCGGTAAAGGAGCTGGGCCTGGCCGGTGCCGGCGGACCCGGCGATCGCGTTCATCTCGGCGGGCAGCACCCAGGCGTCAGCGGTGTTGGTGACCGAGTTGGCGACGCCTACGACGGTCATCACCTGCTTGCCTACGGTAATTGTCGAGCCCACCTGGCCCGGCGCGTTCGACGAGATCACGATCTGGTTGTCGCTGGTCGCCCAGTGGCCTTGCTGCAGGGCGAGGTCGTCCACCGGGCCGCCGGGCGAGGACCGGCCAACGAAGTTCGTCGGGTTGGTGATCGTGCCGCCGATGCCAGGCATCGACACCTGCGCGGCGACGTTCTCCGAGGCGAACGGGCCCGCGACGGCGGTGACGCCCTTGACCTTGGTCGCGGCCGTGATCTGGGCCGCGGACGCGACGGACGTGTCCACGGTGATCGCGACGTCCGCGCCGTTCTGGGACGCGAACGCGTGGTCGAACGGGGAGTGCGCGTCGGCGAGCATGCCGAGCGCGAGGGTGGAGGCGGCCGTCGCGACGAGCACCACAAGGCCGATGATGACGGCCTGCAGTTTCCGCCCGCCCAGGCCGCCGCGGGCGGCGCGGAAGACGGCGCTCATGGTCTTGGCCCCGTGCTGTTAACCACGGATCCGTTGGCTACGGGCGTGTCGGAGGCGATCCGCCCGTCGGCGAGGTGGATGACGCGCCGCGCGTACCGGTGCGCGAGCTCGGGGCTGTGCGTGACGAGGATCAGCGTCTGCCCCCGGGCGTTGAGGTCGAGGAGGAGCCGCCCGATCTCGTCGCCGGTTGCGGTGTCCACCGCGCCGGTCGGCTCGTCCGCCAGCAGCAGCGACGGCTTGCTGATCAGCGCGCGGGCGATCGCCACGCGCTGCCGCTCGCCGCCGGACAGCCGGGCCGGGTAGGCGTCGCGCCGGTGCCCGATCTGCAGTGTGTCGATGAGCTCGTCGGCGCGCAGCCGCGCCTGGCTGGCCTTCGCGCCGGCGAGCTGCGCGGGGAGCAGCACGTTGTCGATCACCGTCATGTCGTCGAGGAGGTTGAAGAACTGGAAGATCATGCCGACCTGCCTGCGGCGGAACCTCGCCGCAGCCGCCTCGGACAGCTGGTCGACCCGGTCATCGCCCACCAGGACCGCGCCGGCGGTCGGCCGGTCCATGCCCGCGACGAGGTTGAGCAGCGTCGACTTGCCCGACCCAGACGGCCCCATGATGGCGACCGCCTCGCCGGCGTCGATCCGCAGGGATACATCGTCGACGGCGGCCACAGGTGCGCCCTCGTACCGCTTCGTGACGTTCTCGAGCTGAACTAGCGTGTCCACGGTGACGAAGGTAGCCGCACGGCGCTTGACGGAGGCAGGTTCCCTGTAGGTCATGCCTCCAGTCAAGGCGGTGTGGTGTTGCCAGCACATATGTGTTTTCCGATATGCCGGCGATATGCTACCAGCCGGTAACATGCGGGAGAGCGCGTGTATTGACCGCCGGGGGCGAGCCCTCTGCTCATAGAGCCGCACCGCCCTCGTAGCCGGCGATCAGCGCCTCAACCTCGGCCGGGGACAGGCGCCGTCGGAAGCAGCGCAGCTCGCGGATGACGTCGGCCGGGTTCTGGGCGGACCCGGCGAAGACCGGCAGCTGGAGGACCTGGTAGCGCAGCTGGTCCTGGCCGGGATGTGCGCGATGCTCATCGCCGGGCTCGTCTACTGGGGCGTGGCCAGGCGGGCACACCGCACCTGGCACGCGGCGCTAACGGACGAGGAGCGGCGCGAGATGCGCGCGGAGTACTCAGCGTCTCTACCAGGTCCTGGAGGCGCCTGACAAGCGCGGCCACGCTGGATCTCGCCCCGGGCGATCTTGAAGGGCTCTCGCCGGCGCATCGGCAGCAGCTGCAGCCGGTCAGGCAGACCGGGTACGCCAGCTCGGGACAGTCGCCGGAGCCGCAGTAGCCAAACGAGATGAAGGTGCCGCAGGCCATGCACCGCGCGTCGTCCCCGTGGTAGTCGCCGATGGGACGCCGTGCGGTGTCCGGCACGTCGAGCGGCTCCTGGGCGGCTGCGCGGGCGACTCGCCTGCCACTGGCCGACGGTGCTGCTGTGCCACCACGGTGTGCGAGCGTCGAAGCGCCCGTCCGCTGCGGGGGCCTGGCCAGGGGCGGCGTAGGAAAGCCAGGTGGATGCCGGCACGTTGAGGCACTCGGCTACCTGGACGCCGGTGAGCCTCGTCGAGTCGGCGCAGCGGAGCGAGGCCGACACGCTGGTCGTGGGCTCAGGCATCGCGGCTCCTCCGCCGGGCGCGTAAGACCCGCGGTCAGCTGACCGCGGCGCAGGTGGGTGAGGGCGGTGCGGCTCTATGAGCAGAGGGCTCGCCCCCGGCGGTCAATACACGCGCTCTCCCGCATGTTACCGGCTGGTAGCATATCGCCGGCATATCGGAATCCGCATACGTGCTGGCAACACCACGCTTCCTTGAATGGAGGCATGACCTACAGCGAGCCACCACGAACAGTGGCCTACCGCGCCCGGTCGCTGGCGTCCTCGTCCTCCCCGGCCGTCCCTGCAGTGGGAATCACAATTTATGGATGCGGGCAGGACGAGGCCGTTTTGTTCCGGGAGATGGCGCCTCGCTTTGGCGTAATTCCAGCTATCACAGAGGCGGCGGTGTCTGAGGCTAATATTGAACTGGCATTCGGGAACCGGTGCATCAGCGTGGGTCATAAGACTCAGATCACAATCTCCACACTTTTCGCGCTCAGCCAGGCCGGTGTGGAGTATATCTCCACAAGGAGCATTGGTTATAACCATGTCAATGTGAACTACGCGAAGAGCGTCGGCATTACTGTTGGTAACGTCGCCTATTCGCCCGACAGTGTGGCTGACTACACGCTGATGCTGATCCTGATGGTCGTGCGAAATGCGAAATCCATGATCCGCCGTGCAGATATTCACGATTACAGACTGAACGATGTGCACGGGAAAGAACTACGCGATCTGGCCATCGGGGTAATTGGAACAGGACGCATTGGCGCTGCAGTCGTGGACAGGCTGCGGGGTTTTGGCTGCCGTATATTGGCCTATGACAGTCGTCCCAAGACCGCTGCTGATTACGTTCCTCTCGATGAATTGCTGCAGCTGAGCGACATCGTAACACTCCATACACCGCTTAACGCGGATACACGCCATCTGCTAAATCGTCAGCGTATCGGGCAGATGAAACACGGTGCGTTCATTATCAATACTGGGCGCGGTGCACTTCTTGATACCGAGGCCCTCATTTCAGCGCTGGAAAGCGGCAGATTGGGCGGTGCGGCGCTGGATGTCCTCGAAGGAGAGGAAGGAATATTCTACGCCGACTGCAGGAGCAAGCCCATTGAAAGCAAGCCGCTGCTGCGGCTGCAGCGGCTGCCGAATGTGGTTATCAGCCCGCACACAGCCTATTACACAGACCACGCCCTGAGCGGCATGGTTGAGAACTCCATCATCAATTGCCTGAAATTTGAAAGGGAAAAATCAGCATGGACAGGCTGAGGGTCGGGATCATATTCGGGGGCTGTTCCGAAGAGCATCCCGTCTCCGTCATATCCGCGCAGGAAGTCGCCAAAAACCTTGATGCCGGTAAGTATGAGCCGTTCTGGATCGGGATTACGAAGAGCGGTGCCTGGAAGCTCTGTGACGGCCCTGACGCGAATTGGGAAAACGGCAGTTGCCGTCCGGCTGTGCTGTCGCCGGACAGAAGCGTCCACGGATTGCTTGTCCTGGAGCAGGAACAATACAAGATGATCCGCCTGGATGTGGTGCTGCCCGTTCTGCACGGCAAACTCGGCGAGGATGGTGCGATGCAGGGATTGCTGGAGCTCTCCGGCATCCCCTACGTAGGCTGCGATGTCCAGAGTTCGGCTCTGTGCATGGACAAAGCCCTTGCCTACATCGTCGCCAGAAGCGAGGGAATCGCAACCCCGAATTACTGGGCTGTCACGGCGAACGAGGATATTGATCCCGGCCGGTTTACCTATCCCGTCTTTGTAAAGCCGGCCCGTTCGGGGTCATCTTTCGGTATCAGCAAGGTAACCCGGAAAGAAGAACTGCCGAATGCGGTGGAAACCGCAAGACAGTACGACTCGAAGGTGCTGATTGAAGAGGCTGTCGCCGGCAGCGAGGTCGGATGTGCCATCTTGGGGAACGATCTGGATCTGATTGCAGGCGAGGTAGACCGGATTGCTCTATCTCATGGTTTCTTCCGAATCCATCAGGAGAGTGAGCCTGAAAGCGGTTCCGAGAACTCAACACCAATCGTGCCCGCTGACATTCCGGCAGAGTTGCGCTCGCTCGTCCAGGAGACGGCAAAGGACCTATACCGCGCCCTGGGATGCAAGGGGCTATCGCGGGTGGACATGTTCCTCAAGGAAGACGGAGAAGTAGTCCTTAACGAGGTCAACACTCTGCCTGGCATGACCCCATACAGCCGTTACCCCAGAATGATGGCAGCCGCAGGGCTGCCGCTTGCCGAAGTGATCGACCGGCTGGTGTCGCTGACATTGACGGGGAAAGCCGATGAAAAATGACTTCGTCTTTGTAGACGAGTTTGCACCCGGCATACGCTGGGATGCCAAATACGCGACATGGGACAACTTCACCGGCAAACCAGTAGACGGATATCTGGCAAATCGAATCGTCGGCACGAGGGCTTTGTGCGCAGCTCTGGAAAGCGCGCAAGAAAAGGCCGCATTCCTTGGCTTCGGCTTGCTCCTCTGGGACGGGTACCGTCCGCAGCGCGCCGTAGACTGCTTTCTGCGCTGGTCAAGACAGCCGGAGGATGGCCGGACGAAGCTGCGGCACTACCCGAATATCGGCAGGCCCGAGATGTTCGAAAAGGGATATGTGGCCGCCAAGTCGGGCCACAGCCGGGGCGGCACAGTTGACCTGACGCTCTATGGCTTGGCGACCGGTGAACTTGCCCCCATGGGCGGGGACCATGACCTGATGGATCCAGTCTCACACCATGGAGCAAAAGGAATCACGCAAGCCGAAGCGAGAAACCGTCAATACCTGCGTACCATCATGCAGGCCTGTGGTTTTAGTTCATACGAATGCGAGTGGTGGCATTACACACTGAAACACGAACCTTACCCAAACACTTATTTTGATTTTCCCATCACATAGTCGGGCCGGCCAAATAGACTGCCAGAGCGCTGAAAGTATTGATAGTGGACACACTCATCGCCGGGAGCATGCCGACCTCCTTCGCCCGGCACGAGCCTGCCGAAGTGCAGGCGGCCCGCCGGGCGTACCGGCCCGGCGGGCGTGCCCGCCCCGGACGGTGGGCTTGGGTGCCGGTGCCGAAGGGATACGCGGGCCCGAAGCGGCGCGCCCGGCCGTCGTCGGAGGCCCGGGCCGACGCGGCGGAGGTCCGCGGCAGGGTGCTCACCAGCGGGGTTCGGCCGGCGGGCCGGCCCGGAGTCGGCCGCGCCCGGCCGACAGGCGTCGTGAGGCCGTGGCTGGCGATCGTGATACCGCCGGTGCCGCATACGGCACCCGCCCTGTCACGATCGCGGCGAGCACGACGGGGGCAGGCGTGACGGCACCGCGCGTCGTTGTCGCCGGCGGTCATTCGGCAGGGCACATCGAGCCCATGATGAACTTCGCCGACGCGCTGCGCCCGGTGGAGCCCACGGCCGAGATCACCGCCCGCGGCTACCCGCTCGAACTCATCCAGCCGGTGCCGCTGCCGCGCAAACTGAACCGTGCCCTGCTGCAGACGCCGGGCAGGCTGCGCGACTCAGTGCTGGCGGCCGGGGCGGTGCTCGACCGCGTGCGGGCCGAGGGCGTGGGGGGCTTCGGCGGCTACGTGGCCGGGCCGGCCTACTTCGCCGCCCGCAGGCAGGGCCTGCCGATCGTCGTCCACGAGGCGAACGCGCGGCCCGGCGTGGCCAACCGGCTGGCGGCCCGGATGACGACGCACGTGTTCACCGCCTCGCCGAGTGCCCGGCGGGCTCCCGCCACCGCCATCGGGATCCCGCTGCGGCCGGCGATCACCGGGCTCGACCGGCCCGCGCTGCGCGACACAGCCCGGCAGCGGTTCGGCCTGCGACCCGACGGGCCGGTACTGATGGTCACCGGCGGTTCGCTGGGCGCCCGGGGCGATCAACGCCGCGGTGTCCGGCGCGGCTGCGGCGCTACGGGCGGCCGGCGTGCAGGTGCTGCACATCACCGGGCCGCAGAACGTGGTCGAGGCGCCCGACGGCGACCCCGCCGGCCCGAGGCCCGGGGCCGATCACCGTGGCCGGGCTGCGAGCGCCCAGCGGCGACGTCGTCATCGGCCACTCCCCGCGGCACCTCGACGACACCGGCACCCTCATCTTCACCACCGCCATCACCCCCGGCACGAGGAACTCGCCGCCGCGCGGGAGAGCGGCAAGCGGGTCCTGCGCCGGGCCGCCGCGCTGGAAGACCCCGGTGCGTCGCGGTAGCCGACACCCACGGCAGACCCCGGCGACCTCGCTGCTAGTGGTCGCGCTACAAGCGTGCGACCTGGACCCGTCGTCCGCCAGCGGAGTCCTCCCCGGACGACCCGGCCAATCAGCAAGCGGTGACACTCACGTCGCATGACACGCTGATCCACAGGCCTTGACTATTCCTCCCGGGGCCGGGCGGCGAGCGGCAATTCCGCTGATCGTCACCTGCCAGTGTGCGGTGGCGCGGCGGGTAGTTGCACCGTGACGCAGAGCCCCCCAGCGGCCCGGGGGGTGAGGGTAAGAGTCCCGTCGTGTGCTTGGGTGATGCTCTTGACGATTGCCAGGCCGAGGCCGACACCCGCGTGGCCGGTGCGTATGCGTTCGGTGCCGCGCTGAAACGGCTCGGTGAGCGTCGAGACCAACTGTGGGCTGAGCTTGTCGCCGGTGTTTTCGACAGTGAGCACGACGGACTCGGGGCAGATGGCGGTGCTGACCTGCACGGTGCCGTGTTCGGGGAGGTTGTGGACGACCGCGTTGTGCAGGAGGTTCGTGGTCAGTTGCAGCAAGAGAGCGCGTGAGCCGATGGTAGGGGTGATGTCACCGGAGGGCTCGATGGTGACGCCGTGCTTTTCTGCGAGGGGGAGGAGTGTTTCGGTGGCTTCTTCCGCTATGAGGGACAAGTCGACGTGTTCTCGGGCGAACGACCGCTGGCCGGCGCGGCTGAGCAGCAGCAATGCTTCGGTGAGGTCGATCGCCCGGGCGTTGACGGCGCGGAGGCGTTCGTCGAGCTCGCCGCTGTCACGGTTCGGATCGTTGCGGGCCACGTCGAGAAGACTCTGCGTGATCGCCAGCGGGGTACGCAGTTCGTGGGAAGCGTTGGCCGCGAACCTCTCCTGTTCGGCGACATGCGCCTCGAGCCGCGCGAGCATGGCGTCGAAGGCGTCGGCGAGCTCGCGGAACTCATCGCTGCGCCCCCGTAGCCGGATCCGGTGGGACAGCGACCCATTCGCGGCCATCCGTGTGGCGTCTGTGAGGCGAGTCAGGGGGGCGAGCATGCGCCCTGCGAGAATCCACCCTCCCAGGAGACCGAATACCAGCAGGAACGCCAGCGCGATGGCCGCGACCGGAGCGAACGAACGCAGGAGGAGGGGGGTGTTGATCAGAAAGTCACCGGTGGCGTAGATCGCACCGCGGGGTAGGTGGAGGTAGAAGAACCCCACGGTAGCGAGCAGCAAGGCACCTGCGAGCATGAGGAACCCGGCGTAGCTGAGGGTAAGTTTGAGGCGAACACTCAAACCCGGGGCCCTATCCACGTTCGCCTCCAGCAGCGCCGGCGCCTGGTCCTGTATCGATGCGGTAGCCGACGCCGGGCACCGTAGCGATGACCCATGGTTCGCCGAGACGCTTGCGCAGGGCCGAGACTGTGATGCGCACGGCATTGGTGAACGGGTCTGCGTTCTCATCCCACGCCCGTTCCAGGAGCTCTTCGGCGCTGACGACACCACCTTCGGCGGCGACGAGAACTTCGAGCACGGCGAACTGCTTCCTGGTCAGCGCGACGAAGCGGCCGTCCCGGTAGACCTCCCGGCGGAACGGATCCAGACGCAGGCCAGCGATCTCTAGCACGGGCGGCCTGTGGTGGGTGCGCCTGCGGTCGAGTGCCCTGAGCCTGAGCACGAGCTCTCGCAGCTCGAACGGCTTGGTGAGGTAGTCGTCGGCGCCGAGCCCGAACCCGGAGGCCTTGTCGTCAAGCCGGTCCGCAGCGGTGAGCATCAGGATCGGCATGCCGCTACCGGAAGCGACAATGCTCTCGGCGATCTCGTCACCGGAGGGCCCGGGAATGTCACGGTCGAGGACGGCGATGTCGTAGGCGTTAACGCTCAGCAACTCCAGCGCCGTGTCGCCGTCACCGGCGATGTCGGCCGCAATCGCTTCCAGGCGCAGCCCATCGCGGATGGCCTCTGCCATATAGAGCTCATCCTCGACGACCAACACACGCATGCTCCCGATGCTACGAGCCGGTGCATATCGTGGGCATATCGCGGCCTGGGGCAAGACGACCAGGCTGCGCGGGGTCGGCCGCGCGAAGGTGTCGCGGCTGAACGGGCCGTAGGTCTCCAGTCCCCGCCAGGCGTATTGATCGCGTTTGCTGCGGGCGGGATCGAAGCAGTAGTCGAGCTGCCAGGCTGTGACCACGCTCTGGTAGCCAGGTGAATTCAAGACAGCCAAAGGAGGCCCCACCGAGCACGTCAGCATATCTCAGCATCCTGAGCGGCGTCATACGCTGGAGCCCGCGTTCAGCCGCGCCATTTCCGGCGGCTCGCCATCTGGTCAGGGACCGCGGTAAGGCGCACCTCGTCGATGCGGGCCTGTTCGGTCTCCACAGCGGAGATGCCTTTGTCGATCCTCCGCTGCAGCGTGCTTGCCACATACTGGCCTAGACGCTTGCAAAATCATGATCGACAAATTGTTGTCGTTATGCTGCGGCGAGGCCGCAGTTGTGGAGCAGGGCTCGCATCTGGGTGCGGAGCGCGGCGTAGTGCTGGTCGGCTGGGCTCGGGCTTGCTGGCGGTGGCGCGAGCGCTGGGTCGCGGATTGCGGCCAGGCATGGGATGAGGACCTGGTCGCGGAGGAGGAGGATGCCAGCGATGGTGCGAACAGCGTCGGGCGGGGTCTGGTAGCGGCGGGAGCAGCCCTGCCGGTTGATGAGGTGCTTGGCGCGCAGTTTGCGCATGTCGTAGGCGGCCTGGCGGGCGGTGTAGCCGGTGTCACCGGTGATGACCTGGATCTTGGCGGTGAAGTCTGCGGCGGTGAACCCGGCGGGGCGGGAAGCGAGGGAAAGCGCCGCTGATAGCGCGGCGCGGGCTCGGGGCCGGTTGATGTCGATCCCGCCCAGCCGGGTCGCGCCGAGCCGGGCTGGCTGCGGCAGCTGGCCGGGGGTGTGGTCGTCAGCGAAGGAGGCGTGCACGCTGTCGCAGACGGTCAGGAACCTGTCCAGCATCCCGGCCAGCGCGGTGACGATGTCGCAGAACCGGTCCAGGACCCGCCCGGTCCGCAGCTCGCCGGTGTTATGGGTGATGGCCTCGAACCGCAGCACATGCTCGCCCTTGGTATAGGCCTTCAGCGTCAGCTTGCCGAAGTGCAGCTTGAACACCGTCAGGTCATACACGGGTGTCTCGATCACGGCTGCCAGAGCCGGGTCAGGCGCGACGGTGACGGAGGAGACGATCCATACCGAGAAGGTCGTGATCGCCAGGAAAGACTCCACCGTCGCGTACGCCTGGTACCACGCCAGCGCGGTAACCATGGTGGGCGGGGACAACGCATCTGATGTCCGTAACTTTGTTGAGGCATACCTCAAGGCGGCCCATGCCACAGGAGCGCTGGGAACGCCGGCAGCCACAGCGCCGGCAGCCACAGCGCCGGCGGCAACGAGTCCTGCGCCCACGATTTCGGGGCCTATGACTGGTCCAGAACTCTTGTGGCTTCAGGCGGTTGAGCAACTGCTCCCGAAGATGAACAAAGTCTTCAGCAATGCTCCGACCAAAATGACGAGTTCCGCGCTGGCCTCCCTGGCGCGCCAGGTTCGTGGCTGCAGCCGTGAGCTGGCCCGGATCGGCCTGGCGCCCAGTGCCCGGCTGCAGCCGGTCTATGAGCTGGTCCAGCAGGCATGCGGGGAGTATGACAAGGGAGCGAAATGCTTCGCGGACGCGGCCCGGATGGGTATCCCTTCCAGTCCGGCCGCCGTACGAAAGTTTGCGGGGAAGGTGGACTGCGGCTTTGCCGCTTCCGGGACGGGCAGTGAGCCGCTGGCCCAGGCTCAGGTGAAAGCCGCTGAGATCAAAGCCGCTGCTGGCTGAAACGCTCATCTCGGAGGGGTGAGACCCGTCGCGTGGCAGGGATCTCAGGCAGCTGGCGAACACGCCCCGCCGGTGCTTTGGGCCCCGCTGCTGCATCGGCCGCCCAGTACCGAACCGACTAGGCCTGCCTGCTACGCGGGGTGAGCGCAGGGTGCCTCGAGTGGTCGCGAACGGCCGGGCGTGATCCTTCGGTGGCGGTGGCCATTGGCTGGCCGCTTACCCCGCCGGGCCGGCGCAGCGATCCGCTGGTGCGGCGTGTTGCCGGGTGCCCGCGCCAGGACTAATGGCTTTGGGGACAGGGCGAATGCCCCTGTGGCCTGGCTGACAGGCTGGCTGAGCTGAAATCGGAGACAGTCTCAACCCGCAGTGGGTCTATCTCACGAACGGCTCTGTCGCACTTTCGGTGGTGACGGCGTGTCAGATTATGCCACGTTTAGTTAACTGTGGCATGTTCAGCCGGGTGTGCCATTAATGGTCTTGTGTGCGTGGTGTTCTCCGGGCTGTCGTCGCTGGTCATCGAGGATGTGACGGATCAGGACGGCGTGATCGTGGTCCGGGCGCGGACTGCGGGCGCAGCGGTGCCGTGCCCGCGGTGCGGCGGCCTGACGGCTCATGTGCACGGCTATTACGTCCGGACGCTGGCGGATGTGCCCGCTGACGGGCGGCCGGTCGTCGTGCATGTGCGGGTCCGGCGGCTGCGGTGCCCGGTCCTGGACTGTCCGGTGCAGACGTTCCGGGAGCAGGTGCCGGGAGTGCTGGACCGCTATCAGCGGCGCACCGTCCGGCTGACGGGCCAGGCTGGTGAGGTGGCCCGCCGGTTAGCCGGGCGGGCCGGGTCTGCGCTGGCCACGGCGCTGGGCATCCCGCTGTCGCGGCACGCTGCCCTGCGGATCTTGCTGAGCCTGCCGCTGTCGGCCGTTGCCGTTCCCCGCGTGCTGGGCATCGACTTCGCGCTGCGCCGCGGCCACGATTACGCCACGATCATGATCGACGCCGAGACCGGGCAGCGGGTCGACGTCGTGGCCGGCCGCACCGCTGATGTGGTGGAGGCGTGGCTGCGCAGTCACCGGGGAGTCGAAGTGGTATGCAGGGACGGGTCCGGCGCCTACGGCGAGGCAGTCCGGCGGGCCCTGCCCGGCGCTGTCCAGGCCGGCGACCGCTGGCACCTGTGGCACAGCCTGGGCGAGGCCGTCCTGAAAGAGGTGGCCGCGCATAGTTTCCTGCTGGGCTGCTGCCGGGCCGCCGCGCGCAGACGGCCGGCAGGCACACACGACGGCCGAGCGGTGGCAGCAGGTCCACGACCTGCTGGACAAGGGCACCGGCCTGCTGGAGTGCTCCCGGCGGCTGAACCTGTCGCTGAACACCGTCAAGCGCTATGCCCGCGCCTCCCAGCCGCAGCGGATGATCCGCGCGCCCCGCTACCGGGCCACGCTCGTCGATCCCTACCGCGACCATCTGCGTGCCCGGCGTGCCGAAGACCCGGCCGTGCCCGTGCACCAGCTGCTCGCCGAGATCCGCGCGCAGGGCTACCCCGGCAGCATGAACCTGCTCTACCGATACATCACCCAGGGCCGGGTCGAGGCTGACCGGCCGCACCTATCGCCACGGCGGGTCTCCCGGCTGCTGCTCACCCGGCCAGACAGCCTCAGCGACGATCATGCGGATCTGCTCAGTCAGCTAACCGCCGCGTGCCCCGAGATGACCAGCCTCGCCAGCCTGGTCCGGTCCTTCGCCGCCCTGCTCAGGCCTGGCCCGGCCAATGACGCGAGCCTCCGCGACTGGATCCGCGCCGCGCGGGCCGCTGACCTGCCCAGCGTGCACGCATTCACCCGCGGCCTGGACCTTGACATCGGTGCCGCCACTGCCGCGGTAACGCTGCCGTTTCACAACGGCCGCACCGAGGGCGTGAATACGAAAACGAAGATGGTCAAACGGCAGATGTACGGCCGCGCCGGCTTCGAGCTCCTCCGCCACCGCATCCTGCTGAGCTGAGGACACGCACCGTCACCACCGAAAGTGCGACAGAGCCGTTCGTGAGATAGACCCGTTCGCTGCTGCCAGTGGTCGTGGATAGAGGCTTGATAGGGCTGTGTCCCATCCGGGTTGCTGCGTCCGGGACGGTGAGAGCGCTTATCACCGGGCGTGGCACGCGACGCGGTTCGGGGCTGCTGCCGCAAGCCATGCAGGTGATCACGGCAGTCCGATGCGCCCTGGGGGAACTGGCGATCGTGCGCGGCCGGGAGCGTATTGCCGTGGGAGTGTCGGGCGTGGACGGTACCGTGGGCGGTATGACTGCACAGCCTGCCGGGCCGGTTGGCGCTGGCGAGCATGAGGGGATTCATCTGGGGGGCGAGGCTGCTGTGGGGGTTCCGGTGGCTGGGTAGCGGCGGGGGGGGGCGGGGTGGGCGCTGGGGTGGTCGGAGGGGCGGGGGGGGGGGGGGAGG
>OFGV01000103.1_pt1 | contig 14683 bp, 15 predicted proteins | sample 1521911 | NCBI WGS metagenome assembly OFGV01 (sample SAMEA2553413, study PRJEB24118) | soil metagenome
AAGGTACCCCCCCCGGGAAGGGGCGCCAACGCCCCGGGGGCCCGGCATTAAAGCTCGGAGGCGGCCAGCCGCCCGGCCCCGCCCGCGACACCACCGACACCCTCCCCACCGACAGTTCCCGGGCAGAACCTGAGACCCGCCCCCCCCCCCGCCGATCTGTACGGTGACCGAGCTGGCAGGCATCGATGCCCGGGCCGCACCGAACCGGGCCTTCTGTGGTCTCCGAATCTCATAGCAGGATGTTCCAGAGATCGCGCTCGGTGTGGAACTGCTCCACCTCGTCCAGCTCGACGTCGGCGTCCTCCGCGCGGGCAGCAGCGCCACCCGCGACCCACCAGTCGGCGCCGGGCAGGCCGGCGGACAGGTAGGCGCGAGTTCGGGGCTGTGATGACTGGTGCATGGACCGTGGCTGGGCCAGGACTTCGCCGTGCGAGGGCTCCCAACAGCCTGATCAGGCCAGCCTCCTCGCCGAGCACGACCGCGTCATACCACCGCCACACCACCGCCTCGGTGCCGTCCGGCGCGGTCGCGATGGCGACCAGGTGACCAGGTGACACCCGCTCGGTCCGCGGCGACGGGAACTGCGTCGCGTACCGAACAGTGCAGAGCCTGGCAGGCCGGCGGGCTGCTCCGTGGCCTGCGCGAGGTCCCAGCCATGGGCGAGGAGGTCGTAGAGCCGGATCTGCAGTCGCTCGGCGCCGGTGGCGGTCCCGAGCGGGCCGTGGTAGGTGCGTTCGAGGACTCCGGGCCGGCCGAACGCGGCAGCGCGGCTGCGGAGTCGCGGTAGGCGCCGGCCGGGTCGTCTTCGGCATGGTCCGCGGACGGCCTGGCCGGAGGCGGCTGGCCGGCGAGCAGAGGGGCGAAGACCCGGTTCATACCGATCAGGTGATTGACCATCTGGCGTACCGTCCAGTCCGTGCATGGGGTCGGCGCTGACCACTGTTCGGCTCGGATGTTGCCGATCAGGCCAGCGACCGCGTCGAATGCACGGCCGAGCTGCCCGGCCAAAGGCGCGCGCTCGGCGTCACTGCGCTCGATGCAGAACTCGTTGCCCCCCGGGTCGCAGAGAACCACCCGTCCGCCGCCGTCTGGCCGGCGCTGGTCGCCGGCCATCCGGGCACCGACGCGCAGGAGTTGGCCGACCTCCTCGTCGCGCCGGCTCGTGAGCGGCACGAGATCAAGATGTACCCGGTTCTTGACGTGCTTGGGCTCCGGCACGGCGATGAACAGCAGCGCCAGCGACCCGTCCGGCGAGAGCAGCAGAGCCTCCGGGTCACCGGGAGCGTTGCCGTTGCCTGGGTCTTCGCTGAACCCGGTCAGCTGCAACCAGAACTGCGCCAGGCGGCAGGGATCAGCGCAGTCAAAGGCGATGCTCTTGATGCGTACGGCCATGGGGCCACCTTTCGAAGGCGGCGCCACCTGCGGCTGCGCTCGGTCAGTCAGCTCCAGGAGGCGCGGAAACCAACATCGACACGGGTGTCGCACCTCCTCTCGACTCAGCCCAGACAGACTGCCAGAGACGCGACTGCCGTGTCACTACGAGCTCATCGACGTGGTGGCGGTGGCTGCCTACCGCGCCAGCATTGACAGCGGCATGCCACTTTCCGGGCGGAAGCTCGCCGCGATGTTCGGCAAGGCCTTCCGCAGCTGGCCCGCAACCGGATGGCTGAGGCCGTCAAAGTCGCCGCGCGGGCGATGGCGGATGTCCGGTGGGACGGGCGGCATCATGCCCGCTGTGCAACCTGAGGCTTGTTGCCCGGAGCTGAATCACCCCAACCACCGGCAGGTGGCGGGCTCCCACAGGCCTACGGCAGTCCGCTTAAGGAGTGGGTCCGCGAAGGGCCGCACGATGCCGATCGCCTCGTCCAGGTGCGGGCGGTGGTGAGCAGCGAACGCCGCGCTTCCGCGCGGTAGCCGGTGTCCCACAGCTGGTGGTCCGGGGACGCCGAACTGGCCGGGCAGAATGAGACCGCGTCGCCCGGCTTCGGATTCCAGCGCCTGCTGTTGCGCGTCGGCCTGCACGGAGATCCTGGTCAGGATGGCGGCCAGGTCTGATAGGGCCGACCGTCAGCGGGTGCCGTTGGGTCCGCAGTCGTCTTCCCTTGGCTGGTCGCTGTTATCCCTTGAAAGCGACGGTGGCGCCAACCGGCCCCGGTCCACTGGGGTGCCTGGCGCATGAGCCCTCGGTGCCGACACCTGGAGCATGTCGCACTTATCGTGGTCGGTCGCTGCGCCGCATGGGTACCTCGGGCTTCCTTGACGCTCAGGTCGTCCCACGCCGGTCACGGCGCCCGGCATGCCCGGGCACATGTGAGCGTGCTGAGCCGCGCCGTCGGTCTGCGGAAGCCCCTGATTCCCGCTCAGATCAGGCCCGCGTCGGAGGCGCGGATGACGGCTTCGAGCCTTGACGTGGCGTTGAGTTTGTCCAGCAGTCTGCTGACGTGGCCCTTCACTGTCGCTTCTGAGAGTTCCAGGCGCCGGGCGATGGCGCGGTTCGAGCATCCTTCTGCGAGCAGGTGGAGCACATCTTTCTCCCGGCCGCTCAGGTGTGGCGCGGCAGCGTGGGCTGGCTCGTTAGCCAGGTCGCGCGCGAGCTGGAATGCGATCCGCGAGTCAAGCGCTGGTTCGCCGGTCACGGCGGTGCGCAGCGCCGCTGCCACATCGGTTTCCGACGTGTCCTTCAGCAGACAGCCGTCCGCGCCAGCCAGCAGGCAGTCGCGAATCTCTGCGCTGCTGTCGAAGGCGGTCACGATCACGATCGTCGAGTCCGGCAGAGCATTTCGCATCCGGCGGCACAGCGTGGCCGCTGTGACTTCGCCCGGCATGTGCATGTCCAGCAGCAGCAAGTCGGGGTGGAACGCGGTGGCAATGATGAGCGCGGTGGCAGCGTCGCCCGCCTCGGCGCACTCCACCCCACCGAACGCCTCCGACGCTATAGTCCGCAGGCCGCGGCGCGCCACCGGGTGGTCGTCGACGATGAGAACCTTCATGGCAGGTTCTCCCGGGACGGGCGGGTTGGCAGCTCAACGCGCAGTACCGTGTGGCCAGCCGGATCGCAGGTCAGCGCGAGCGTGCCGTGAAGCTGGGCCACGCGCTGGCGCAGCAGCGCGAGGCCCCCGCCCGGGCCGCCGTGGTCTTTGTCTCCGGGGTGCTTCGGGCGCACGGCCTGGGTCCCGGCTTGCAGGACCAGCACGACCGTTTCTTGCTGGTAGGCGAGATGCAGGATGGCTACCTGGGCGTGTGAGTGCTTGACGGCATTGCGCAGTCCTTCCAGGGCCGTATCGATGAGCAGGTCCTCGATGGGCTGAGCGATATCCCGGCGTTCGCCCCTCCCAGTGATCCTGACCCGGCAGCCTGTGGTCCGCTCGATTAGCCGGGCTTCGCCTGCCAGCCGCGCCTCGAACGCCAGTCCTTCAACCGCCTGGCTCAGCTGATGGAGCGAAGCCCGTAGTTCGCCGCGAGCTTGTGCTGCCGTGGTCTCGATCTCCGCCAGCGCGGCGGTGAGGGCAGCCGGATCGTTTTGCTGGCGTGCGTAGTGGGCGGCCACGCCAATGGCGAACAGCATCTGGGCAACCGAGTCGTGCAGTTGGGTGGCGAGGCGCTGCCGGTCGCGGAGCATCGCCAGTTCGATCTCCTGCTTGCGTGCCGTTGCCTGATGCAGGGAAAGCTCCGCTTGGGTGGCCACGAGTTCCAGCGTCCGCAGTGTCTGGTCAGCCGGGGGGCCGACGACCCGGGTGCCGGTGTACAGCAGTGCCTCGACGCGGTCTGGCCCGTAGACGGGCACGCACGCCATCCCGTGCAGTCCCTCCAGTTCGCAGACGACATGGACGAAGTCCCGGCTGATCGTCGGGTCATGGAGGTAGTCGGCCACCCGGTGCGGGTGCCTGCGCAGCAGCACCTGCCCGCCCAGCCCGGTCCCGGGCCGGACGGTGATCTCACGGAACCGGGGGTCGGAGATCCCGTCGGTGATCGACATTGGATAGGCGCCGGCCGGACTGGCGACCGCCACGAAGGTACTGTCCACTCGCAGGACCTGCCGGGTCACCTGGGCGGCGGCAGCCAGGATCTCCGGCGTGGACTGGTGCAGCCCCACCGTGCGGGCGATCAGCTCAGCCGCGGATGGCATGGCCAGGCTCCAGGTCAGCCGCTGTCGGCCAGGACGGGACGCAGCGCGCTCAGGACGGCTGGGTCTTCGATGGTGGAGGGTATGGGCTCGTCCTGGCCGTCTGCGATGCCGCGCATTGTCTTGCGCAGTATCTTGCCGGAGCGGGTCTTGGGAAGGCCGGCGACGACATCGACTCTGCGCAGTGCGGCGACCGGGCCGATCTGGTCGCGGATCAGCTGGACGAGTTCGGTGGACAGGGCGGCCGGGTCGGCGCTGACGCCCGCCTTGAGCACGACGAATCCGCGTGGTATCTGGCCCTTGAGCTCGTCATTGACCCCGATCACCGCGCATTCGGCCACGGCGGGATGGCTCGCGAGCACCTCCTCCATTTCCCCGGTGGACAACCGGTGGCCCGCTACGTTGATCACGTCGTCGATGCGGCCCATCACATACAGGTAGCCGTCGCTGTCGCGGTAGCCGCCGTCACCGGTGATGCAGAAACCGGGGTGGCGTGACAGGTAGGAGTCGACGAACCGCTCATCGTCGCGCCACAGGCTGGGCAGGCACCCCGGTGGCAGCGGCAGCCGCACCACGATCTCCCCGGTCTTCCCGGGCGCCACCTCATCGCCGTCGGTGTTGACGACGCGCACGTCGTAGCCGGGCACCGGCACGGTGGGCGAGCCAGCCTTGGTCGGCATGGGTTCAAGGCCCATCAGGTTGGCGGCGATCGGCCAGCCGGTCTCGGTCTGCCACCAGTGGTCGATGACCGGGACGCCGAGCAGGTCACCCGCCCACCGGTAGGTCTCCGGGTCGAGCCGCTCGCCGGCCAGGAACAGGTACCGGAAGCTGGACAGGTCGTGCTGGCGGGCCAGTTCGCCGGCCGGGTCGTCCTTCTTGATCGCGCGGAACGCGGTCGGCGCGGTGAACAGCGTCTTGACCCGGTGCTCGGCGATCACCCGCCAGAACGCGCCCGCGTCCGGTGTGCCCACCGGCTTACCCTCGTACAGCACGGTCGTGCAGCCGGCCAGCAGCGGGGCGTAGACGATGTAGGAATGCCCGACCACCCACCCCACGTCGGAGGCGGCCCAGTACACCTCGCCGGGCCCGGTGTCGTAGATGTGCTCCATGCTCCAGCGCAGCGCCACCGCGTGGCCCCCGTTGTCGCGGACCACGCCCTTGGGCTTGGCGGTGGTACCGGAGGTGTACAGGATGTACAGCGGGTCGGTTGCCGCGACCGGGACACAGTCCGCTGGCTCGGCCCCGGCCATCGCCTGCTCCCAGTCCAGGTCGCGCCCGGCCACCAGGGCCGCAGCCGCCTGCGGGCGCTGAACGATCACGCAGCGGTCTGGCTTGTGGGCCGCCAATTCGATGGCGCTGTCCAGGATCGGCTTGTACTCCACGATCCGGCTGACCTCGATGCCGCACGAAGCCGAGACCACGACCTTGGGTGCGGCGTCGTCGATCCGCACCGCGAGCTCGTGCGCGGCGAAACCCCCGAACACCACCGAGTGCACCGCGCCGATCCGCGCACACGCCAGCATCGCCACCACGGCTTCCGGGATCATCGGCAGGTAGATGATCACCCGGTCCCCTGCGCCCACCCCCAGGCCGCGCAGCACGCCGGCGAACCTCGCCACCTCATCTAGCAGCTCCTGGTAGGTGAAGCTACGGCAGGTCCCCGTTACCGGGCTGTCATGGATCAGGGCGGGCTGGCTACCGCGGCCATCACGCACATGCCGGTCCAGCGCATTGAAACAGGTGTTGAGGATCCCGTCGGCGAACCAGCGGTAGAACGGCGGATTCGAGGCATCCAGGACCACCGTCGGCTGGTGGTACCAATCGATTCCCTTGGCTGCCTCACCCCAGAAACCTTCGGGATCAGCCAGGCTCCGGCGGAACACTTCCGAATAGCGGCCCATACGACACTCCATTCACCAGTCGCGGCATCCGGTCCTCAGTGCCTGGCCAGGGGCCAGACGGGCAGCACGCCACGCTTGTATGCAGCCTCGCACAGCTCAGCGCAGGACAGGTAGGCCGCCAGCGCGGCCACGATCAGGCCCAGGTAACCCCCGGCGTGCACCAGCCCAGTGCTCCCGCCATAGTTGCCCGCTCCCAGCACGAAGAACGTGGCCGCAAGACCAGCCAGTGCCACGACCACCACCACGTTGGTGCGGAGCGACGCCACGAAGATCCACACCGTGAAAATGCCGAACGCGTACAGGAATAGCCCAAGGGCGTGACCGGTCTGAGCGGCCGGCACATCCTTGAGGAAGAACTCGGCGATGGCGAACATGGACAGCCAGAACGCCCCGAAGGTGCTGAACAGCACGCCCCCGAACGTGTTCCCCGTACGGAACTGGATCACGCCGGCGATCAGCTGGGTCAGTCCCCCGAACATCAATGCCACACCGAAGACCACCGGCGTGATGCCCGCGTTCACAAGGCCGGCATTGATCATGCTGAGCATGAACGTGGTCACCGCGAACGCCGCCAGGGCCAGTGGTGCCGAGTTGCCCCACCCTGTCCCTGCGGCGGCTGCCGGGGAGCCCTGACCTGCGGGTTGGACGTCCGGATGGGCGAAGTGCTGGTCGGTGGAAGTCATGTGATCCTCCTCACAGAATGCTTGTTATGAGGAGGATGAACCAGCCATTCATTGCTGCTAAGCGCCAAAGGTCCCCGCTAACCCCCACCAAAAGTAGCGGCCCGCCAGCCGGGCCGAGCTGACCGCGAGTATTTCCTGGGACGCGAACACCGTCACCATGTCCGTCCGTAGTATTCGACGGTGATGGCTGCGTGCCGCATGTGACTCAGCGGTGGGGCTCATGATGACGTACGAGCTGCGCTACTTGCGGTTCTTCCAGGCTCGCTTTGACCGGCAGCGGGGGGGCGATCTGCGACGCAGGCGAATGTGGCTGTGACGGTTGTTCCCTGGCCTGGAGCGGACCGGATGGTCAGCCGGCCGCCCGCGAGTGCTGCGCGTTCGCGCATGCCGAGCAGGCCGAGGTGCCCCGCTGACAGCTGCGTGTCGAGCGCCGCCGGGTCGAAGCCGCGACCGTCGTCCACGACGCGCAGGCAGAGTCCGCCATCATCGAAGTCGAGGGTGAGCAATAGTCTCCTGGCATCGGCGTGACGGATGACATTGTTGACGGCTTCCTGGCTGATCCGGAACGCTGCGAGCTCGACTTCGGGAAGGAGCCTGATCTCAGTGCCGGTGACTTGCAGGTCCGCGGGGATCGTGGCCGTGTCCCCGACATCGGCAAGGAATCCCCGCAAGGCTGGGGCGAGCCCGAGTTGTTCGAGGGCAGGTGGCCGCAGACCCGCCACGACCGCCCTGAGACGGGTGGCGATATCCAGCGTCTCACGGCGCGACTCCTTGAGATTCTCGGCCAGCGTGGCCGGAGTCTGCGGTGTGGCTTCCAGCCGCTCAAGGGAGCGGGCCAGGTGCACGAGGAGCTGGAGTGGCTCGTCGTGGAGTTCCTGAGCGATCCGCCTTCGCTCTTCCTCCTGGACCTTGAGCAGGAGCTCGGCAAAACGATGCACACGCTCGCCCTCGGCGCGCTCCTCGGTGACGTCTTGGAGGACTAGCTGGGTGAGGGGCTCTTCCTCCGGCTTGGCCGGTACGCGGGCGACGTTTACGCGGTAGTAGTGAAGGCCGGCTTGCGGTGTTGAGATCGCGATGATGCTTCCTGTGCCGTCGCCGATCGCGTCGGTGCCGGATCCCAAGATGTCGTGGACGGACCGGCCAACGACATCCTCCGGGACCAAAGCTCGGGCCGCCGGGTTGGCATCCAGGATCGTGCCCAACCGGCTGGCAACCAGGATTGGGGCCGCGTTGGTGTCGAACAACTGCCTGTATCGCGCCTCGGTAGCCCGTTGCTCGCTTCTGGCCCCCTCCGCACGAGCGCGCTCCAGCCGTTCCGCGTCGATGTGGTAACCAACGAATACAGCCACCGCGATCACCAGGGCCAGCTCGATCAGATCGTTGCCGACGTGGCCCCGATCGCGTGGCAGCAACAGGTCCGGCAGCCATAGCAGGGTGGCCCACACCGCGGTCGCGACCGAACCGGACAGCCCGTAGCGCAGGGCGGCATAACTGACGGGCGCGAGTAGCAGCGCGACGGGAACGCCTGCGGGGACGGTGCTGGGCTCGGCCGCCGAGACGAGGTCGATGAGCAGGTGAGCCGCAGCGAGCCCGACGACCATTGCCTGCACGATCCAGAAGCGGCGCTCGCGCACGGGAGGCCGGATCACACGATGCCAGACCAGCACGCTCCGGGCGGCCAGCGAGCCATTCATCCTGGCCTGCTTTCGCGTTCCGGGAGCGTCAAGTGGTGGCTGACCGCGTACAGCGCTGCTTCGGTCCTTGAGGCCAGGCCGAGCTTGCCGAGCACGCTGGATACGTGGCTTTCCACGGTGCGCAGCCCCAGCCCCAGCTGGCTGGCGATCTGCTTGTTCGGCAATCCCCGTGCGAGGAGACGCAGCACCTCGGTTTCGCGGGCGGTGAGGGCGGGCGATGCGCTGCCTGGGCCTGTGCGCCAGTGGTGGGTGAGACGGCGGGAGATCGCCTCGTCCAGCACGAGCGCGCCGCCGGCGGCGGTGCGCACGGCATCGCACAGTTCCCGGGCGCTCGATGTCTTGAGCAGGTAGCCGGCGACCCCGGCCTCAAGTGCCCCGATGACGTAGGCGTAGTCGTCGTAGGCGCTGAGAATGAGGACGCGGGTTTCAGCGACTTGGTTCGCCACCGCCCGCGCAAGCGCGATCCCGTTCATCCCCGGCAGCTCCACATCGACGAGGGCAACATCCGGGCGCTGGCCGCCGATGAGCTTCAGGGCCTCCTCGGCTGAAGATGCCTGGCCAACTACCGTGAGGCCAGGGTCGCGTTCGAGCAATTCGGCGGTGCCCTCACGGACCAGGGCGTGATCCTCGACAACGACGATCCTGACAGGACCCTGGCCAGCGACCGGCTTAGTAACGGCCCCGTCGGGTGGCCGTGCGATTCCACCAGCCTCGTCTGCCCTGCTGACTGGCCCGGGGCCGGGATCGGGGCCGGGGCCAGTCCGGTCGTCGTTCATCATCACAAGGCTAGACCGCAGGTGGGCAGAACGGGACTGGCTGAAGCCTGGCGCTCAGCACTGGCTGACCGAGCTAACGCCGTGACGCGGGTACGCCTGTTGCGTCCGTGATTCCACGAGAGGACATTTCCCCAGGAAAAACGGGGGGCGATCCCGCAATCCCTTCCTTCCGCAAACCACAGTCAGGCTCTCAAGCTGATGTCATGATGACGCTCGGCAAGGTGGCGCTGGACCTGTTCATGGCCGGTGTAGTGCTGTCGCTGATCAGCATGCCGCCATTACTGTGGTGTGGGTCCGGTGCAGGGGTATCCCTCCTGACAGTAGCCGGTGCCGGGCGGCGAGCCCGCCAGCGATCCCGTCAGCTGGATCAGCTGTCACACGGATGCCCCGTTGATGAGCTTGCTGCGATCGACGAGGCACTCGACAGGATCCTGGCCGAGGAGCGGCGCGTGCTGCCCGGATCGCGCGGCGGGTAGGTGTCCCGGCGACCCGTACTGGCGGGCGCCCGCTCTTGGCTAGCGCGCTTCTCCGTGGAATCACGGAAGTAGGTCCCGTGGGACTTGGGACCTTCGGCCCTGCGCGGCCGGATTGGGCGGGCGCACAGTCAGGCCATGGCAGCATTGAGGAGCCCCACCCAAGCAGGCGAGTCACGCAGGTCAGATAGCTCAGTCACAGTGCGCGAGCCGGTCCCCATCGCCATCCGGCTGCGCCCGCAGCACCGTGCCGGTGCCGAGGAGCGGTTCGGCCCCTCGGATCCCCCACGCGGATGGGACATCACCCGCAACCCCCGGATCGCCCGGCTCCTGCGGGATCGGCGCTTCCAGTTCCTGCTCATCCTGCCCAACCAGATCATCTTCTGGACCGTGATCTTCGTGGGCCTCCTGGGAACCGCCGTACCCGGCCTCAACTTCGGCACCGCCATCACCTGGTATATCTGGTTCTGCCTGGTCTTCGTGCTGATGGTTGTGGTCGGGCGGGCATGGTGCTCCATGTGCCCATTCGGCGGTTTTGCCGAATGGGCACAGCGCCGCACGCTCTGGCAGCGCACGCAGAAGACTCTCGGCCTGGGCCGGAAGTTCCCCGAGCCACTGGCGCGTTACGGCTTTCTACTCCCGGTGGCCACGTTCCTGCTGCTGACCTGGATCGAGGAGTTCTTCAACATCGCCGGCCCTGGCGCCCCCGCCGACACGAGCTGGATGGTTGTCGGTATCGTCGCCTCTGCGCTGGTCTTCTTCCTGGTGTTCGAGCGCCGGACATTCTGCCGTTACCTGTGCCCGCTCACCTCGCTCATCGGCACGGTCGGCTCGATGGGATCGGTCGCCGGCTTCCGCACCAGGGACCGCGACGTCTGCTTGACCTGCCAGACCAAGGACTGCATGCGAGGCGGCGAGAACGGCTTCGGCTGCCCCTGGTACACCTGGCCCGGCAGCGCCGACTCGAACCTCGCCTGCGGGCTGTGCTCGGAGTGCTACAAGGCCTGCCCGTCGGGCAACATCGGCCTGTATTTGCAGAAGCCGCTCACCTCGGTGATCGCTCCCACACGCCGCCGGGCCGACGTGGCCTGGGCCATCGCGCTGCTGTGGGGCCTTGTCCTCTACCAGCAGCTCAACGCCACGAACCTGTACGCGGGGCTCGACAACTGGCTGAACTCCGCGCTGCATTTCCCCCACTACCCGGACCCGGCCGCTTACCTCGGCGTCATCGGGCTGCTCGCGCTCATCACTGCCGGCGCAGTGTGGATGATCAGCAGGCTGTTCGCCCGCCCGGACCTCAAGTTCGCGGGCGGCGGCCGCTTCCTGGACCGCGCGTCGCGGTTCCGGGCCTACTTCATCCCGATCGCCTACGGGCTCATCCCGGTAGTGGGCGCGGATTACTTCGCCCGGCAGCTGCCGAAGTTCTTCCAGCACGCGCTCCGGCTCGTCCCCGCGGTGCAGCAGACGCTCGGCTCATCGGCGGTCAGGTCTCCCCTCTACCAGGCAAGGTTGCTGTCCGATCCGCGCATCGTGACCGTCCAGGTGGCCATCATCGCCATCGGCACCCTCGCCGCCTTGTGGTCGACCTGGCGGATCGCAAGCCGCGAACTGGTGCCTGTCAGCCGGGGCACCGTCGGCGTGCGGGTGGCCGCGCTCGGTCTTGTGCTGGCGTGCGGTGTCGCCGCGGCCGTGCTCTACGGACTTATCAACGCAGCGGACTGAGGAGACGACGATGACGCTGACAGCAGCAGGTGAAGTCCCGGCCCAGGCCGGCCAGCCGCACGTGACAGTCCTCACTGACCGCTGCGCGGGCTGCCAGGAGTGCGTGATCCGGTGCCCGTCCGGAGCACTGGCGATGGACGCCAGCCGCTGGGTGGCGGTGGCCGAGGACGCGCTGTGTGTCGGGTGCCGGCAGTGCGAGCGGACATGCCCCTTCAGCGCGATCACGGTGGATGGGCCACTCGCAGTGCCTGCACGGACAGAACCCGGGCCATTGCACCCTGAGCGGCTCACCGGGGACTCCAGCGAGATCCGCCCGGGATTCGGCTCATGGGACCAGGCGCTGGCCGAAGCCAGCCGGTGCCTCGACTGCCCGGACCCCACCTGCGTGCGAGGCTGCCCCGCCCACAACGACATCCCGTCCTTCATCAGGGCTATCCGCGACCGTGACCTCGCCGTGGCCCACGACGTGCTGCGCCGCACCTCAGTACTGCCGGATGTGTGCAGCCGCGTGTGCGATCAGGCCGCCCAGTGCGAGGGGGCGTGCACCTGGTCACTCGCCGGTGGCACACCCGTCGCCGTAGGCAAGCTGGAACGCTTCGTCGCCGACCATGCACCTGTCCCGCCGCCAGCGCGGAACCAGCTGGATGGCGCTGGACTTTCGGTCGCGGTGGTAGGCAGCGGGCCCGCCGGGATCGGCGCTGCGTGGCATCTTGTCGAGGCCTGCGCGTCGGTGACGCTCTATGAGCGGGAGGCCGAGCCCGCAGGCTTGCTCGGCTGGGGAATCCCCGACTTCACCCTGCCCGCGGTTGTGGCCGCGCGCCCCTGGCAGCAACTGACCGCCGCCGGAGTGCACCTTCGATGCGGGACGGAGATCGGCCCTGGGGACATCGCCGGTCTCCTCGCCAAGCACGATGCCGTGATCCTCGCCCACGGGGCGACGCTGCCGCTGCGCCTGCCGGTGCCGGGTGGCGACCTCGACGGCGTGACCGACGCAACGACCTTCCTGAAAGCCGGCAAGGCTGCGCTCAGGAACGGGGACGCGGCTTGCCTCCGCGAGTCCTATGCACTGCCCGGCCCATCCGAGGGCGGCCACGAAAACTCTTCACCGCAGGTCCTTGTCCTGGGAGCGGGGAACACAGCGATGGACGTGGCCCGTACGGCCAGGCGGCTCGGGCTGCGGGCAGTGTGCGTCGACTGGGTCAGCGAACGCTTCGCCCTCGCCCGGCCGGACGAGCTTGACGAGGCGCGGCACGAGGGCGTGGATATCCGGTTCCTTCGCACCGTGACGCGATTGGAGGGCGAAGGCGGCCGGGTGCGCCGCGCTGCTCTGACGCGGACCCGGCAGAACCGGGCTGACCGGCGCCCGGAGCCCCTGGGCGGCGCTCCCGAGATGCTCGACGCCGATCTCGTCGTCATGGCAATGGGCTACCGGGCCGACCCAGCCTTCGGCGAGATGCTGCCCGGAACCCCGCTGGCCCGGGAAGCGAAGGGCCTTCCCAGCCGGCGGTGGCTCGCCAGCGGCATCCTCGCCAACCCGGCGCCGGAGTTCGCCCACCACAAGCCCGTGGGAAGGCTCGCGCTGGGCAGGGAGGCGGGGCTGGCCGCCTCGGCCCTGCCGTTCCAGCAACGGCTGTGGGTGGCCGGCGACGCGCTCGTGGGCCCCTCCACCGTGGTCGAGGCCATGGCCCAGGGTCGGCACGCGGCCGCCTCCGTCCTCGCTGCCCGGCCCAGCCGTGGGCCCCTGCGGGAGCCACGGCGGGTGCTCGTGGCGTACGAAAGCAGGGGAGGGCGGACCGCCCGCGCCGCCAGGCTCGTCGCCGACGGGCTGCGTGGCACTGGTGCCGTCGTGCGTGCTGTCCCGCTCTCCCAGGTCGGGATCGCGGAGCTTACCGAGACCGATATGCTCGTGATCGGCACCTGGGTAGAGGGGTTCGTGGTGGCCGGAGTCGGGGCCGCCCGCGCTACGCGTGATTGGCTGGCGGGCCTGCCCAGACTGGGCGGCCTGCGCACTGCCGTGTTCTGCACATACGCCGTGTCCCCTAAAGAAACGCTGGTCTCGATGCGCCGAGCCCTCGAAGATCGCGGAACGGTCATCCTTGCCGAGGGCGCGTTCGGGCGGAGCGCCCAGAACCTCGCTGGAGAGGCTGCCCGTTTCGCCGATCAGCTCATGGCTGCGGCGTGGCCACGTGAGGTGGTTCGATAGCAGGCGCCATCACCGTACGTAATCACTGGATGCCGCTTCCCGGGCCAGTTCATGGACATTGTCGTCCGGCAGGCTAACCAGCCGGACCCGCAGATCATGATTGCCAGGTTCATCGGGCTGGGGCCTGCTGGCTGGTGGAGGGCACTCCGGCCGCCGCGAGACCGGGAATGAGGGCGGCTTTCCCTTAGGGTGCCGCTGTCAGTAATATACCCCTAGGGGTATTTTCCCAAGGGAGGTTCGCGATGAGGATCGTCCGGCTGATGAACTCACCAGGGGGACGGGTGGCCCGGGTCCTGGCGGGGGTGGCGCTGATCGCGGCAGGCGGGATCACCGCCGGCGCCGGTGGCCTGGTGCTCGCCCGGGTCGGGCTCGTCCCGCTGGCGGCCGGGACGGCCGGGATCTGCCTGGCCGCACCGCTACTACGAGCCCCAGCCCGCGCCCGCTGACCCGCGATGACAGCGGAGCAGGGGATGGCCGGAATCGGCCAGGCGGCAGGAAGCCGTGGCGGGTTCCGGCCCGGGCACCTGCTGCCAGCCTGGTCCAGCGTGCTGGTGGTCATCGCCCACCCCGACGACGAATCGTTCGGGCTCGGTGCCATCATCGACCGCCTTGGTGGCAGCGGTGTAGCCGCGCACATCCTGTGCTACACGCACGGCGAAGCCTCCACCCTGAACGAGACCAGGGCCGACCTGCACCAGGCGCGGGAAGCGGAGCTGCGAGAAGCCAGCGCCGAACTCGGAGCAGCCACCGTGACCCTGCTGGACTACCCCGACGGCCAGCTCGGCAGCATCCCGCCTGCCGAACTGGCCGCCCAGGTCACCCAGCTCGCCGGCCATCATCATCCCGATGGAGTGCTGGTCTTCGATGACACCGGCATCACCGGTCACCCCGACCACCAGGCCGCAACCCGTGCCGCGGCTCACGCGGCCGTCGTCGCCGGGCTGCCAGTGCTGGCCTGGACCCTTCCCGTCACGATCGCCGACCGGCTGCGTGATGAGACCGGCCAGCCGTTCGCGGGACGGCCGCCCAGCGAAGTCGATATGGGCATCCGTGTGGACGGGGCCAGGCAGCGGAGAGCTCGGCTCATCCACCCCCCCCAGACCTCCCC
>OFGV01000104.1_pt1 | contig 14404 bp, 13 predicted proteins | sample 1521911 | NCBI WGS metagenome assembly OFGV01 (sample SAMEA2553413, study PRJEB24118) | soil metagenome
GGGGCCTGCTAGGCATCGCGCGGGGTGGTGGGGCGGGGGTGCAGCGCCCGCTCCGGCGAGCGCGGATGCACGCTGGCGCCGAAGCGCGGGCGGACCGAGGCGGCCAGAGCCGGGGGCCGAAGCCGGGGGGCGGCCGCCAGGAGGTCCGGCAGCAGGTCCACGACCTGGCTGGTGAGCGTGTGGCCGCCCTTGGGCCCGGGCCTGTCCGGGACCAGGCCGGCCAGCCCCCGCTCGCGCAGTGCCGTCCTGGCCGAGTACAGCGCCTGACGAGAAAACCCGAAAGCGGCGGCAGCCTGGGTCACCGGCACGTCCTCCGCCTCGGCTCTGCGCACCATCTCGTACTTGACCTGCACCAGATCCGCCGGATCGAAGAACCCGCCCGGACCGAACGCCGGATCGGTGACCCCTTCCGGGCGGGGATTCAGCGTCCTGGACGCCGCCAGCGCCTGCGTCTTCGTGTCGTCTCGCCCGACCATCGCGCCTCCCGGGCCGCAACCATGTCAAGGCAACTATGCCGAATGAATCAGCAGGATCCTCGCCGCCACGCCGTCGGGCGACCGGGAATCCCTGCACAACAGCAGCCGTTGAGACGGCAGTCCGGCAGATCCGGGAGATGGCGGACTGGAGCCGCGGCAGAATCCTGTAGACACTCACGGCATAATCCGCTTGACATCATCCGGCCTCGAGCCCGAGCCCTGGCGCAGCTCCCGGATCAGCTCCGCGAGTTCCAGCAGATCCGCCGTGCGGAACGGCGACCGTCCCGCCGACACCACCACGAACGGATCCTCTGGCACCACGTCCGTCCACTCCGCCGGCAGACACGCCAGCTCACCGGCGTCACCGAAGAAGTAGACCCGATCGGACTGCCAGTTCTTACGCCGGTTCACGAACTCAAACGACCGGCCGGACAGCGGATGGAACCGATGCGTCACCCGCACCTGATCCGGATGCTTCTCAGCACCCGCACCACGCGTAGTCGACAGCGGGATCGAACAACGCCGCCGAGCGCGGAGCGAAAGCAGCCAAGCGCCACCAGGCCGTCTCCGGCTACTGGCACTCCCTCGCCACCCTCGCCCGCTGGTCCAGCATCCGCAGCTACCTGGACTCAGCCGCCGCTCACGGCCTCACCGCACTCGACGCCATCCGCGACGCACTCGCCGGAAAACCCTGGCTACCGCCACTCCCCGCCGTCGGCTGACACCAGATCACCACGCCAGATCACGGACCCCGTGAATGGACACGTCCCTTGATGGCGTTCTTCTTCTGCCCACCGCTGTAGGGATGGGACGTCCCCGTTGTTGTCGTGAGCAGCTTGCGGACGTCGGGAGGGACAGCAAAGTAGGCGGCCTGGACGCCCTGCTCGTAGCCCGGCACCAGGGCGGGTGCGACGCAATGCCAGCGGCTTAAAGGCGAAACGGTTGAGGACTGGTCCTGTTCCTGATTGCACTGTGTGATCGCTGCTGACTGCTGGCCTGTTGATGAGGTTTCCTGCGAGATGGGTGAGGCCCCTGCTACAAGAAGGGATTGCCTAGATCTCTTCGCCTGCAGGAGCCTCACGTGCCTTCTTCTTACCCTGTCCCGTCGTGTGCCGTGCCCGTTTCCGCGGGGATGGTGATCGCGGTGCCGCTGGAGCTCGCGGCGTCGCCGCTGAAGAACGGCAGGGACCTGGGCGACAGGGACCGGTCCGCGCTGGTCATCGGGGGAACGGAAAAGATCCGCACGGGCGGCGCCGTGGTGTTCTGCAAGGTGGTCGCGGTCGCGGAGGCGCAGGTCAGCCGGGACGGGCAGGTCCGGGCGAAGGGCAGCCCGGTGCACCACGCGACGCTGGGGCCGCTGGAGGAGAAGGCCGGGCCGGGCGTCATCGGGGGGATCGCCGGGAGCGCGCGGCTGGACGGGCGGCTGGTGAAGGGGGAACGGGAAAGGCTGCTGGCCAGGGCGTTCATGATGCGGGTGATCGTGGCGATGACGCTGATGCCGCAGGCCCCGGTGCAGGAGGTGATCGCCGCGCTGGCCGGGGACCTGGCCCTGGTGCCGTGGGCGCGGCCGTGGCGGCCGGGGGCAGCGCGGGCGGCCGGGGGGTGGGGGGACCGCCGGCCCGGCGGTGTCCGCGGGCTACATCCCTGGGAGCAGTAGCCATGCGACCGTGGGCGGACGCGGACGACCATGATCGCGATCTAGCGTCGGAGCGTGGCTGCCGCCCTTCCACTGGTTGCTCACCGCTTCCGAGCAGGCGTTTAGTCGAAAACGTCAGCGATCTGACTGAACGAATTGGGACCTGTTCGAACCTGTATTTGACAGACGGCGGCCGGCGCGGCAAGGTAGTCGTCGCGTTCGGATACGCGGCAGCAGCGCCATTCCAGCGCTGCCGTTGATGCACCTTCACCGCGACGAGGAGGACGATCCCATGGGCCAGAAGACTGTCCGGTTCAGTGACCTGAGTGGTCAGCTCATCATGGAAAACGACGCACCTACCCGCATCGTGATCCATGAGCACCCCGAACTGGCGGACGGCCCGGTGGAGATCGAAGCCCTCACCGATGAGGCCCGGGCAATCGAGAAGGCAGCCATGCGGGTGGCCGTCGTCGATCTCTACTTCCCCGGTGATGAGGAGCCCCGCCGCGTGGCTATGGCTGCCGAGGCTTTCGACAAGCTGGCCATCGACAAGCCCATGGGCGAGCTTCTCATAACTGCCCGGCCGGCCAGGCGCGCGCCGCGGGCCGCGGCGGCGCCCGCGGGGCGTGGTGACCGCATCAACTACGCGACCATCGAGCACGCCGGCCAGCCGCACAAGGGCAAGATCACCGATGCGGAGCGGCAGCTCGTTCGTGACCATCTCGACGAGATCAACGAGCGGCTGGCCGCGCAGGGCCTGCGGACCATCAGCCTCACCGATCCTGACCACGTCGAACGCTATGGCCTGGATCAGCTCGCCAGTGAGCAGGCGCCCGCCGGGGAGCTGGCCGGCCAGGCCTGATTCCCGCCGCGGTGCGGCGGGTTACGGTTCGCCACGCTCGCCGGACGGGATGAGCCGGGGCCGGTCCGGACCTTCTGGCGGGATTAGCCGGACCGGGCCGTCATGCCGGCGAGCACCTCTGCAGGTGGCGGACGGACGCTCGCACTCCCCTGCGCCGGCTGAGCCGGAGCGGTGATTGGCGCGCCGGCTGCGCGTGATGGAGATGGCAGGCTGGCCGCGGGCAGGGTGAGGGTGATGCGCAGCCCGTGCGGGTGGTTGAGCGCGGCCTTGGCGGCTCCGTTATGGGCAGCGGCGATGGCGGTGACGATGGCGAGCCCGAGACCGGAACCGGGGCACTTGGACTGACCCGGGGCCCGGTAGAAGCGGTCGAAGATTCGCGGGAGCTGGCTGGCCGGGACGCCGGGACCGTTGTCGCTGACCTTGATGACGACGGTGCTGCCGCGGGCGGCGGCGGTGATGGTCGCGGTGGTGCCGGCCGGGGTGTGGGCACGGACGTTGGCCAGCAGGTTGTCGATGGCCCGGCGCAGCATTTCTTCGTCGCCGGTGGTGGCGAGGCCATCGGCGATGCGGACGTGCCAGGTTCGCGCCGGGTCGGCGATCCGGGCCGCTTCGGCGCATCCGGTGACCAGGGCGGCGAGATCGACCGGGTCGTGCTGCTGGCCGGGATGCTGGTCGAGCCGAGCGAGCCGGAGCATGTCGTCGACCAGCCCGCTCATGCGCTGGGCTTCCAGCGCGATGCGCCGCATCGCCTCATCGACCTGATGCCGCTCGCGGAGGGCACCTTGCTGGTAGAGCTCGGCGTTGGCGCGCAGTGAGGCCAGCGGGTTCCGCAGTTCATGGCTGGCGTCGGCGAAGAAGCGCCGGGTGAGTTCCTGGCTGGCCTCCCGCTCGTGGATGGAGGACTCGATGCGGGTGAGCATCCCGTTGAGGGCGGTCCCGAGGCGGCCTACCTCGGTTGCCGGATCCTGCGGGCTGACCCGCTCGGTGAGGTCACCGGCGGTTATCCGGTCGGCCTGGGTTGCCATCGTCTCAATGGGCCGCAGACCGCGCCGCACCACCCAGGCAACGCCCAGGGCGACGAGCAGGCCAGCGGCGGCCGAGCCGATGATGAGAATGAGCGCGAGCCGGTCGACGGTGCTGTTGACATGGCTGAGACTGGCGCCTGCGACGAGGGTGCCGCGGTCGACTTGCACAGCCCGCAGCCGCAGCGCCATGTTCCCGGGCCGGATGTGCACGGTCTGGGCGCCGCCGGCGACGGCAAGTTTGGGCAGGCCGGGCGGGAGCACCGGGACGATCCCGGGACCGGCTTCCAGGGTCAGCCTCGGACCGTGGCCGGGCAGGTACACGACGTAGTACTGGCCCGGAACACGGGGCGGGGGAAATTGCCAGGGCGGCACGCGGCGCTTGGCATCGGAGAGGATCGTCCCCAGCCGTGGTCCCACGGTCCAGTTGAGGACCGTCTGCAGCTGCGAGTCGGTCTGGCTGAGCAGGTATCCGCGCAGCGCGGTGACCGCGGCGAAATCGAAGGCCACCAGTGCGATCAGGGTGACCGCCAGGACGCCGGCCAGCACCCGGGTGCGGAGCTGGGCCCTGGGCCGCTTGGGCATCATCGGGGGCCTCCCGGATCGCCGGGACGGGCAGGGTCATCCGGGTCGGCAGGGTCACCCGGGTCGGCAGGGTCACCCGGGCGGGGCAGGCGCAGGCTGTAGCCGACGGCGCGCTGGGTGTGGATCACGTCGGGCCCGTACCGGGCCAGCTTGCGCCGCAGGTAGGCGACGTAGGTCGTGACGACGGTGCTGGACCCGCCGAAATCGTAGTCCCACACGTGGGCCAGCATCTGTGCCCGGGTCAGCACCCGGCCCGGGTTGAGCATCAGGTAGCGCAGCAGCCGGAACTCGGTCGGGGACAGATCGACCAGATGACCGCCCCGGCGGACCTCGTAGCTGTCCTGGTCGAGTTCGATGCCGGCGAACCTGAGCACCGGGCCCGCGGCGGCCGCAGCGGGACGGGTGCGGCGCAGGACGGTACGGACCCTGGCCGCCAGTTCCTCCAGCCCGAACGGCTTGGTCATGTAGTCGTCGCCACCGATGGTGAGCCCGGCTACCTTGTCGGCCTGGGTGTCCCGGGCGGTCAGGAAGATCACCGGAACCTGGCAGCCATCCTCGCGCAGGCGGCGGACCACGTCGAAGCCGTCGGTGTCGGGCAGCATCACATCCAGCACCACCAGGTCGAACGGGCGGTCCCGGGCCAGCCGCAGGGCGCCAGCGCCGGTATCCGCCGTGGTCACCTCGAATCCGAGGAACCGCAGCGAGGTGGCTACCGCATCGCGCAGGAACGGCTCGTCATCGACCACCAGCAGGCCCCCCCGGCCAGCAGGCCGGTCCGCCGTTGCTGGGTCAGCCATCGCGTCACCCCCTTTGCCCTCCCGATATACGACCACGTCATCCTCGAGTATCGGGTGTGACTTGCATGCGAGTTGCATGTGAATTACCCCCCAGGCCGGCCGGCGGCCGGATATTCACATTAAGCTCACGCGCAATTCGCCCGGCGCCGGGCCGGAATGACTGACTCAAGCGGCGCCAGCCGGGCCGGGCTGGCTCGTGTCATGCCCCGCCGTCGAGGCCCCAGCTCAGGACCTGGGTGGGGTGGATGCGGATGATCGGCCCAGGACGCTCACCGTCCGCGCTGGTCGCCTCGGTTAGCGCCCTGTCCTCGCCCCGGATCGTGACGCAGCGCGGCCGCCAGGGTGGGAGCACGTCGTCGATCGTCAGCGCTGCGCTGCCTCCGCGAGGACGGGTTCGATGATCTGGTCGGCGAGCCACTGCGGCGAGCGGCCGGCGAGGACCGGGGCGATGACGAGGTGGGTGACACCGGCGTCGATCATCTCCAGGAGCAGGGCACGGGTGGCTGCCGGTGCTTGCGGGTCATCGCAGCGGACAACCGTCTGCATGGAGCGGAGGATCTCACCCGGATCGCGGCCGATGGCGGCACAGTGCTCGGCCAGTACCTGGTCTTTGCGCCGGAACTCCGCCGACGGCGGTCCCGGGTAGTTCCAGATATCGGCGTGCTCCGCCACGATCCGCAGGACACGGTCGCCGGCGCCACCGATCAGGATCGGCGGATGCGGCTTCTGCACGGGCCTGGGCTCGCAGACGGCGTTCTTGAGGTGGATCGAGTGCCCGTGGAAGTCGAACGGCTCGTCCCGGGTCCACATCTGCCGGATCAGGGAGCATGACTGCGCGAGGTCCCGGACAGCCTCACCCGGTGAGACCAGCGGCACGCCGTAAGCCTCGAACTCTCGCACCACGGGGTTCGCGGCCGCTACCCGGCTGCCCCCGGCACCGATCCCGAATTCGAGCCGGCCACCAGCGATGACGTCGACCGTCGCCGCCATCTTGGCCAGCAGGGCCGGGGGGCGCAGGCGGTTGCTGGTCACGATGACCCCGAGCCGCAGCCGCACCGTCTGGGCGGCCAGAGCGGCGAGGAGGGTCCACGCCTCCAGTGCGGCTCCTGTGATGTCCCCGCGCAGCGGCACCATGTGATCCCACAGCCATGCGTGCTCGAAGACGGGAATCTGGTCTGCCTCGCGCCAGACGCGCTGGATCTCCCCGTAGGTCAGGCCCATCTGGCTGGTCTTGATGCCGAAGCTCAGGCGCCGGTCATGCGCTGTCATCCCTGGGTCCTCCCTGCCATACCGCTGATCATCAGTAGTATTGATCATCATTATTACTGATGATCAGTCTAGCCATAGAATGCTGTGATGCCAGCCCAAGGTCCCGACGACCAGCCGCCAGCGGGCGAGCCCCTACCCGCACTGGCCAGCCGTCTGGGTTACCTGCTCAAGCACGCCCAGCTGCGGCTGGCCGGTCTCACGGCGTCCGCGATGGCGCCCTTCGGGATCACCGGGCGCGAGTGCGCCGTGCTCATCGCCGTTGACAGCCAGGCCCCGCTCTCCCAGCAGGAAGTGGCACGCCGGCTGGGGGCCGACCGGACCACGATGGTGGTGCTGATCGACGAACTGGAGAACAAGGGCCTGGTGCAACGCCGGCGGGACCCAGACGACAGGCGTAAGAACGTCGTGGCCTTGACCGAGGCCGGCCGCGCCACTGTGCGGAAGGCCACCAGGGCAGGTGACGAGGCGGAGCAGCGCTTCCTGTGCCCCCTGTCCGGGGATGAAGCCAGCCGGCTCAAAGACGCGCTCGGGGCGATCGCCTTCCCGCCACCCGGCGAGCCGGGCTCTGACCAGGACTGAGCCCGCTCATCCGTGCTCCGGGCGCCCGGTGGCCCGGCGGGCGACGCGCAGCAGGTGCCTGCGGGCCGTTCGATGCAGATGGTAGTCGTCTCGCGGAATGTCACGCCGATGCTGAACCCGTCCGCCACACCGGATCCACCAGTGCCTGCCTGACCTGCGCTGCGAGGCCACCCGGAGCCCCGGTGGGCAACCGATATACGATGTCCGGGACGTGCTCAGCCAGCAGCCGCTGGGAACCGGCCCGGATTACTCTGACCAGGGGGACATGGTGCCGCTGATCGCCCGCTTCCAGGTCGACAGCTTCGAGCCGCGGCAGGTGGCCGGGCTGGATGCGGACCGGGTCGGCCTGATGACCTTCGCCAAGACCTTCACGTCCGGGATCATCGGGCACTCCGCGACGCTTTTCATGTCCGCCGGCACCGAAGAGGGCACCAGGTCCTATGTGGCCACCGAGCGGATCACCGGCCACACCGACGACGGCCGCGAGGGGGCGGTGACCGTCCAGCACGGCGGCCTTGAGTCCGACCCCGGCTCCTGGTTCGGCCATATCGTGCCCAGCACCGGTACCGGTGGCTTCGCAGGCTGGTCCGGCTCGGCGCGGATCGTCCACGACGAACAGGGCGCGTACTTCGAGATCACGCTGACCTGAGCGACGGCGCCGTCTGCCCGCCACCGCATCATCGGTCATGTCTTCCGCGGTGCAGGCCGCCGAGCGCCTGCGCAGCACCGCAGTGATCGGGCTGGCCGGCCCGGCGGCCGGGAAATGAGTCGACTCGCCGGCGTCCCGCTGGTCATAGGCCACCACGTGAAAACGCAGGGCACACGCGCGGACCGGGCACACCTGGCTTGCCGTGCCCTGGCTGGTGCTGCCCACCCTCACGCTACTGCGCGATCTAATATCAAGCCCGTCTACAATTTCCGATACGTCGTTTTCTGCCCGCCTGCGGTCGCGCTTCTGGCAGGAGCTGGGCTGGCGGCGCTGGAAGGGCCTGCCGGGCCGCTGCCGTGGCCCCTGATCGTGGCGATCGCCGGGCCCACGCAGGTTGGCGAGCGGGTTCCGGGAGGTGGCATGGGCGCCGTGGCCCAGGCAGAGACCAGGGTCCAGCGGGCGGTCCTGCTCCGGCGGGAGCGCGGCGTGAGCAGGATCTGGGCCGTTGGATTAAGGCAGTGCTGGCAGGACCCGCCGGGCTTCCGGCTCGTCCACATGTGGCGGCCGGACGAGCGCTCCGCCGGGCTGGGGCTCTACCGGCGCTGCCGGGGAGCGAGCAGGTGAAAGCAGCCGACCAGGTGACCGGCCGCCCGGCGGAGGAGACCGCCAGCCCCCGCCTGGGCGGGACAGCCGGTCTGCACCCGGTCCGGCTCCTGCGGGCGGCGGCAAGCCGGCCGGCCGCCAGCCACCTGCTGATCCTCGGCTGCTACCTGGCCGCCGGCATCGCCGTCACCTGGCCCCGGGCCAGCTACCTGGCCAGCCACAAGCTGCCCGCCACCCGCGACGCCGGCGCCTACGTGTGGTGCTTCTGGTGGATGGCCCATCAGCTGGAGCACCTGAGCAACCCGTGGTTCACCCGCTCCCTCGCCGCCCCCGTCGGCACTCAGCTTGGCCTGCATGTCCTGATGCCGCTGGAAGGCACGGTGATGATCCCCATCACCGCCGCCTTCGGCCCGTCCGCCTCCTACAACCTGCTGTCGGCTGCGATACCGGGGCTGCTGGCCTATGCGGCCTACCGGGTGGCCCGGCTCTGGCTGCCATCGCAGGCGGGGGCGATCGCGGCCGGCGCCTTCTTCGGGCTGTCCTCCATGCTCACCTGGCGGGCGTGGTATCACCTCAACCTGGCCGTTGGGGCACTGTTCCTGCCACTGGCGCTGGAAGCGGCGGTACGGCTGCGCCGGCGGCCCGGCATCCGGCAGAGCGTGATCCTGGGCCTGACGCTGGCCGCCAGCCTGCTCACCGATCCGGAAAGCACCGTCATGGCGGCCATCCTGGTGGTGCTTGCCCTGCTCCCCTGGCTGGTCCGCCACCCGGGCTGGGCCAAGGCCCGGGCGGCCGGGCTGGCGGCTCTTGTCGCCGCGCTGGCGGGCGGCCCCCAGGTCGCGGCGGTCGCCTGGCAGGTGGCCAGCGGCGGTGCGTCCACCAGCATGCACGTGCTCGCCCGCTCGTACACCGAGTACGGGACACGGCTTGCCGGGCTGCTCGCACCCTCGCCCCGGGTGGCCGATTTCGGGCTGACCCGGCTGGCGGCCATCTACTATCACGACGGCGTCATCTACCAGGTCATCAACCACCGGCACATCCCGACCAGCGAGGCCACGCCCATGTTCGGCCTCGTGCTCACCGCCATGGCTGTGCTCGGCCTGGCCCTGTCCTGGCGCCGGCGCAGCGCCTGGCTACTCGCTCTGCTGTGGCTCGGGGCGGCCGCCCTGGCGCTGGGCCCGGTGCTGTGGATCGGCACCCGCACCTACATACCCGCCGCCCAGATGCTGCACGGTGTGCGGGTCTCCGCGGTCATGCCCTACACGTGGTTCGTGCGTGTCCCCGGGCTGTCCGGCTTCCGGGAAGCCGGCCGGCTCGCCGAACTCGGCCTGCTCGCCGCCGCGCTGCTCGCCGGCGCGGCGGTGGACCGGATGCGCCACCGCGCTGCCCCGGCACTGGTCCTCGTACTTGCTCTGGCCATCCTGGAAGCTGGCTGGTCCGGCAACCTCCCAGCCCGGGTCATGCCTGCCACCTACCGCGTCGGCACAATGCCCACCGCGATGCCAGCACTTGACCACCCGATCGCCGCCAACCACTCCACGTCCATCGTTGTCGACTTCCCGTTCGGCATCTGCGGCGGAACCGGCACCTTCGGTGCCCAGTTCCGCCCGGAGGCCCAGGTGCTCGCCCCCGCCGACGGCCACCCGCGCGCAGCGGGCTTCATCGCCCGCGTGCCCGCCCCTACAGTCACCGGGATCAGGAAACACGCCTTCTACGCGGGCCTCATCCGCATCTGGCGGGCGGCAGCCGGGAACTCCCCGGCACAGGTGCGGGCGGCACGCCTGGACGCGCGCAAGATGAACGTCGGCTGGGTCCTGGTCTGGCCTCAGCAGCAAGTGCTGGGCCGCACGCGGGTGGAGTACTGGAACCAGGGAGTGATCGCCTACCTCGGCCGGACCGGGTTCCGCTTCGCCTACCAGGCGGACGGCGTCCTCGTCTACCGGGCGGCCGGCGTCAAGTGAGCTTCCTGAGCGTAGCCACGGTAACGTTCGGCCAGTTCAGCGTCTTGAAGTTCAAGAGCACAGGCACCGGGGATGACTACCGGAGCAGTAGCAGCAGTTTCCCCAGCTGGCGATGTAGTGGGCCATATCGGGGCGGGTGATGAACAGCGAGTCGGCCCCGGCAAGGCGCTGAAGCTCGAACGAGGGTGCCGGTCCGCTCGACTCCCCGTACAGAACCATCATGCCGCCCAGCCGGGTCGCCGCCAGGGTGGCGTCGAAGGTGGCCAGGCCGACCCCGTCGCAGACCACGGCCGCCCCGCGCCCCCCGGCGACCGAGCCGGCTGAGCGCGGCGGCGGCATTGGCGGGCTGCCGCCAGGGTGGACGGTGAGCTCGTCATGGCCGCCGCGAGCGACCACATCGACCAGCGACTCGCCGACGACAGTGATCATGTGATTGCCCCCATCCGGGACCGCGCTCTGCTCTTGTGGCGGGTCAGGTGTCCTGCCCGCATCGTCGATGTTGCGGGGGGTGAGTTCATCGGCACGGCTCCGGGCGGTGGCCCTGCTCACGGATGCACCGCAGGGACGGCGCAGACCATGCCGTTGCTGAAACCGGCCGGGCCGATGCCGAGTGCCAGGTTGAAGCGGCCGCGCATGTTTTCCAATGCGATGTGGTGCGTTAGCTCCACGAGCTGGCCGTCGTCGAGATGCTGGCGAAGCCTGTCGAACAGCTCGTCGGGGACGTCGACCGGGGTGCGGCTCATGCCCACGGCGTAGTCGAGGACCAGCTTGTCCAGCTCCGAGAACAGCGGGCTCGTCTGATAGTCGGGGAGGGCCAGGATCTCCTGGTCGGCCAAACCCCACTGGCGGGAGATGGCGGAGCCCATGTCGATGCAGTATTCGCAGTGGGTGAGGGTGGCCGCCTTCAGCTCGGCGAGGGCGTGGAGCCTCTTGTCCAGACGGTGCAGCTTGGCCGTCGCCTGTTCGAGCTTGGCGTAGCCCTTGAAGAGCACAGGCACGTGGGCGTACATCTCGAGGGGCTCGATCATCCGCTCCGTCTCCCGCCCGGTGAGCTTGGCGATGCCGCGCCGGCTGAAGTGGTAGGCGATCTTCACATACAGCCCGGCTCGGGCGGAAGAGACTCCTTTGATGCGGGCCATGTAGCTTCTCCTTTCGCTGGCGATCTCTGAACGACCTTCGGCCTCATCATGTTCGGCCGCTCCGGCCGGCTCGCCGGGTGTCCATGGATACAGCCGGGGAATCCAGGCACGCACGGCCCGCCGGTAATCCTGGTACTCGGCTCCGAATTTGCGGGCCAGGGTGGGTTCCTCATAGAAGCGCACGGCGGCTGCGCCGATACACCAGGCCACCGCGGCGTACTCCAGGAGGCCTGACGAGCCGAACAGCAGCACCTGGCCCATCAGGATGGCCAGGAAGCTGACGTATATGGGATTGCGCACGTAGCGGTAGAACCCGCTGATCACCAGGCGCGGTGGCGACGCCAGCGGCACGGGGGTGCCGTCAGCCTTGGTGAAGTCGATAAACGACTGAACGAGCGGGACGAGGCCCGCGCAGATGAGCAGCCCTCCCGCTGCCTGCGCGACCGCCCAGTAGGGCAGGGGCCGGCGAAAGTGCCATTCGTTCAGCAGATACGGAAGCAAGCAGGCGAAGGTTCCCCCGACTGCCACGCCCCACGCAACGCTGACGACCGTTGCTGTTGACTTGCGCATCACCGCCTCCTGAAGAGTCAAGCGCGGGCGGTTTCGTCCGGCTATTGGGCACCTTGATCGCACCGTTTGTGGATCCGGATCGTGACCCCACGGCTGCGACGCCTCGTGCGGCCGGGATCGCCGGGATCACTCGGCGACCTCTGCGCTGACCGGCCCGGTGTAGACCAGGCCGCCGCCCGCAAGGTGATCCACGTTCGGCTCGAAGGCGAGGTTGGGGACTGCCCGCCCGATCCAGCGGGGCAGCCACCAGTTGGCGGACCCAAGGAGCTGCATGACGGCGGGCACGAGCACCATGCGGACCACGGTGGCGTCGACGAGGACGGCGACCGCCAGGCCGAGACCGAACACACCGAGGATCCGCAACGGATCACCTATGACGAACGAGCCAAATACGCAGACCATGATGGCGGCCGCAGCGGTAATCACCCGTGCCGTGGTGGCGAGCCCGTTGGCCACCGCTTTCGAGTTGTCGCCGCTTCGGGCCCATTCCTCGCGCATGCGCGAGAGGAGGAAGACCTCGTAGTCCATCGACAGGCCGAACACGATGGTGAACATCATGAGCGGGATCCAGGGGTCGATCGGCCCGGTGCGACTGACTCCGAAGATGCTGGCGAGCCATCCCCGCTGGTAGACGGCGACGATGACGCCGTAGGCCGCGCCCATCGAGAGCAGGTTCATCGCGGCCGCCTTGAGCGGGATGGCGATGGATCGGAACACCACCACGAGGAGAAGGAATGCCAGCAAGACCACCATTCCGATCACCCATGGCAGTCGGCCAGACAGGTATGCCGAGGTGTCGGCTCCTGCGGCGGTCTCGCCGCCGACGAAGGCGGTGACCCCGCTGTCCGCGGTGATTTTTGGGATCACCTGGTCGCGCAGCCGGTGGACGAGTGAAGCGGTCCGGGCGGACTGCGGCGCCGTGGTGGGATAGACGACGATGACCGCGGCGTCACGGGCGGCGTTGACGATCGGCGGGCTGGCCGATGCCACGCCTGGCACTTGGCTAAGGCGCGCGTCGAGCTGAGCGATGCGGGCTTGCGCGTGCGGGCCACGGAGGTCTGCGGCGACGACGAGGGGCCCGTTGAACCCGGGGCCAAAGCCCTCCGCCAGCAGGTCGTAGGCTTGCCGGGTGGTGAGCGAGGCCGGGTCGTTACCGGCGTCGCTGAACGCCAGGCGCATCGAGAAAAGCGGCACCGCCAGCACCACCAGCACTGCCAGCGCTGAGGCTGCGCAGATCCACGGCCGCTTCTGCACCGTTTCGCTCCAGCGGCTCCAGAACCCCCGGCTTGTGGCGGCGCCGGGCCTGGCGAGCAGACCGGGGATGTGCAGCCGGTCGATGCCCATCCCGGCGAAGCCGAAGATCGCAGGCAAAAGGGTGAGCGCGGCCACCAGCACCAGGGCGACCACGACGATCGCCGCTACCGCGAGGCCGTCCATGAACGGCAGGCCCACCACGAACAGCCCGAGCAGGGCGATGACCACCGTGGTCCCGGCGAAGAGCACGGCGCGCCCGGCCTTGGAGAGGGCCACGATGGTGGCGTCTCGGGGCGGTTGTCGCCCGGCCAGTCCCTGGCGGTAGCGGGTGACGACGAACAGGGCGTAGTCGATGCCGACACCAAGGCCGATCATGATCATCATGTCCGGCCCGAAGGTGGGCACTGTGACGAGGTGGCTGAGCGCTACGAGGATCCCGAAGCCCATGCCCACCCCGACCAAGGCGGTGAGGATCGGCAGGCCCATGGCAACCACCGACCCGAAGGCGAGGAGCATGACCACGACGGCGGCCAAGAGCCCGATCATCTCACTCGACCCAGGTGCGGCCGAGACGACCTGCTCGACCGGTGCGCCCCCGGTCGCCACCTGCAGGCCCGGATGGGCGAAGCTGCCCGCGGTGTCGATCACCCGCCGGACGGCGCTCGCAGGTAGATCTGCGGCCACGGCGTCAAACTGGACCACCACGAAACCGATCCGGCGGTCGGGCGACAGCTGTCGACTGGCGCCAGGGGCGAGCGGGCTTTGCACGCCAGAGACGTGCGCCAGAGGTTGCAGGGACCTCATCAGCCGGTCGATGGTCGCGGCGTTGGCGGGGCTGTTGAGCGGACCCGACGAGCGCAGGGCCACGTCCGCGCCGGTCGGGCTCTGGGCAGCCCCCATCTGCGTTACTCCTCTGCGTAGCACACTCTCCTTTTGAGAGCAACACTCCCTAACTGAGAGTAGTAGATCTACCAGCAAGGCTACCGGTGCCAACGGCGCGCA
>OFGV01000106.1_pt1 | contig 14349 bp, 13 predicted proteins | sample 1521911 | NCBI WGS metagenome assembly OFGV01 (sample SAMEA2553413, study PRJEB24118) | soil metagenome
TTCCACCCCGTTGGGGATCACCGTGATCTTGCCCGGCGCCACCCCCCAGTTCCCCATCCGGTCGCGCACCGTGCCCGACACCGCGATGGTCGCGTCCGACAGCCGCTCGGTCGCCAGGTACAGCGCCCGCACTCCCGCGGTCATCCGCCGCCGCTCCAGGTGGGTTTCCCCGATCGAATGCTCGGTGGACACCACCACCGGGCAGCCTGCCAGCCACGCCGCCGTCCGCCCGTACACCTGCGACCGGTACAGGTGCGCGTGCACCACGTCGTACCCGCCATCCCGGATCAGCGCCCGCAACCGCCACAGCATCCCCACCTGCGTGTTGCGGGTCATCCCCAGATCACGCACCCAGACCCCGTCCTCGCGGATCATGTCCGCGACCGGGCCCGGGTTGTACATCGACACCACGTCACACTCGTGGCGGGAGTGCTGGAGGACCGACCGCAACTGCAGTTCGGCACCGCCGACCTCCAGCCCGGTGATCACATGCAGAACCTTCATCGCGTCCCCTCCCGCTCCCGGCCACCCCGGCGGGGCCTGGCGACCAGGGCGAGGGTCCTGACCAGGATCACCACATCGAGCCAGAACGACCAGTTGTCGATGTAGGCGTTGTCGAAACGGACCCGCTCGTGGATGGAGGTGTCCCCGTGCAGCCCGTGAACCTGTGCCCAGCCGGTGAGCCCGGCGCGCATCCGCTGCCGGTCGCGGTACCGGGGAATCTCGCGCCCGAACTGCCCGGCGAAGTACGGCCGCTCCGGGCGCGGCCCGACCAGCGACATGTCCCCGCGCAGGACGTTGACCAGCTGCGGGAGCTCATCCAGGTGGGTGCTGCGCAGCCAGTTGCCGAGCGGCGTGCGGCAGCGGGCCGGCACCACCCAGCAGGTGTCGGCGTTGCCGTGCTCGCCGAGGGTACGCAGCTTGATGATCTGCGCCTGCCGGCCGGGACCGGTCACCCGCAACTGGCGGAACAGCACCGGGTGGCGGCGGCGCAGCTTGATCACGAGCGCGAGCACAGCCAGCACGGGGGCAGTCAGGGCGAGCAGGATGGCGGCTACGGCCACGTCGAACGCCCGCTTCGCGAATCTGCCGCTCCCCAGCCCGCCCTGCCGGAGCGGGACGAGCGGGATGCCCCAGATCTCGTCGAGGCAGGCCCTGGGCACGGCCACGCCCAGTTCGTGCAGCCGCGGCACCACGCGGATATCGGTCCGCAGCCCCCGGCAGGCCCGCAGGAAAGGGACGAGTTCCTCGTCACGGCCATCGGGGAAGCAGACGATGACCCGCCTGATGCCGTACCGGGCGACCACCTCGGCCAGATCGGCGGGACAGCCCAGGACCGGCAGCGCGTGCCGGCCAGCCAGCGGGGAGCTGTCCAGGAACCCGCATGGCCGCAGGCCCAGTCCCGGGTGCTGCGCGAGCAGGCTGGCGAGCAGTTCGCCGGTCTGGCCGGCGCCCACCAGCAGGGTGCGCTCGGTCAGGTGGCCGCTGCGGTGGGCGGCGCGCAGGGCCGCGTAACCCGCCCAGCGGACAGCCAGGACCAGCCCGGCCGACCAGGCGGCCAGCCTCAGCGCAGGCCCGGCAGCCGTCCAGGGCAGCAACACGACCACCGGCGCCGCGGTGGCGGCCAGGATCCGGCCCACCTGGTCGGACAGCCGCAAGCAGATGCGCAGCCGCTGCAGCCCGCTGGCGGACAGGGCCAGGAACACCGTGGCCGAGTAGGCCACCGCCGGCGGGCCGGGCTGGCCAGCCGGGCCGGCGGCCACCATGACCGCCATGGCCAGTGCCGCGGCGTCGGCGAGGGGCAGCGCAGCCGCCAGCGGGTCGCTGAGTGCCCGGGAGACCAGCGCAACCCCGGGAACGCCGGGCCAGGTCCAGCCGTTCCTGCTGCGGCCGGCCGCACCGGCTGGCAGCAGCGAGGGCGTCACCGATGTCCTCACTGTGCGGCCCCGATGCCGGCCTCCGCCTGCTGGCTGACGCTGCAGCTGAGGCTCCGCGTGACAGTGCGGGCGGCGTGCGCGGAGCCGTAGACGAAGCGCATGACCGGGCCGAAACTGGGAGCGACGGCGGGACCGATCACATACAGCCCCGGGACCGAGGTCTGGTAGTCGGCGTGGACCGCCGGGGTCCCCCCCACGGTGTCCAGCCGGGAGCGCAGTCGCTCGTCGAGAAAGCCCAGCCGCCGGAGTTCGGCGCGGTAGCCGGTGGCCGCGATGACATGGTCGGCGGTCAGTTCGATGGGCGTGCCGGCCGGGGTGGTGAAGCTGAGGCGGACCCCGCCGGGGCCGGCCTGGGCCTGGGTGAGGGTGTGACCCACCAGGACCGGGAACTGGCCTTCGACCCGGGCGCGCAGCCAGTGGGCGCCGGCCGGGCCCAGGGCGGTGCGGGCGCGGTGGATGCGGGTGGCCTGGGGAAGACGGCGGTACAGGGAGGGGCGGTTGGAGGAGAAACAGGGGCCCCACCCCGAGCCGAGCCCCGCCTCTGGGTCGCGCAGCCGCCGGTGCAGCGGCCGGTCAGGGGGGAGCGGCTGCCCGTTCCAGGCGATACCCGCTTCCCGTGCGACCAGCTGCACGGACGCGCCGTTCTCGTGCAGCAGCGCGGCGGTTTCCAGGGCGGACTGCCCGGCGCCGACCACGACGACCCGGCGCCCGGCGAACACCGACAGGTCAGCGTGCGCACTGCTGTGCGTGCACACCGCGGGCGGCAGGCCATCCAGCGGCGCGGGGACATACGCGAAATGCTCCACCCCGGTGGCGATGACCACCCGGCGGGCCAGCACGCTCCCGCCGTCAGCGAGGCTGAGCTGGAATTGCCCGCCCGCCGGGGCCAGGTCGGTGACCAGGGTCTCGTCCAGGCCGGGGACAAGCGCGGCGGCGAACCACTGACCGTAGGCGACGAACGTGTCCAGCGGCACCGGAAGCCCGTAGTGCGCGTACGGGCGGCCGGTGGCCCGGCAGAACGCCTCCAGCGTGTGCGTGCCAGCCGGGTCGGACAGGTTCGAGGCGAACCCTTGCGACTTCAGGTACATCCCGGACGGCATGTTCGTCCGCCACAAGTTCATGGGCAGCCCGAACAGCCGGAACCCTGTCCCCACGGCGCGCAGGTGCGCGGCCACCGACAGCCCGTACGGGCCGGCACCCACGATGGCGACGTCCGTGGAGCTCATACCTTTTCCCCCTGTTCGGTGAAACGTGGCTCGGTTACCCCCGGCGGGCCCGGGACGTGGTGCCTGGTACCGGCCCGGCCGGGCCGGTACCGTGGCTGGCTGCCTGGCCCGGGTGCGGCAGCGGCGCGGGTGAACGGGCGGCTGGCCGCCCGCCAGCCCATCCGCAGGCACATCAGCCCGAACGGGCGCAGGTGAGGGGGTGCGAACCAGGCGGTCGCTTCGGCTCCGCGCAGCGACCCCGCCCATGCCTTCAGCCCGAGATCACCGCTGCGCCAGTACCCCGCCGCGGCCAGCGGGTCATAGTTCTCCGCCACGAACCGGCGGCCGGGAACCGGCTGCCCGGACGGGACCGGCTGCCCGGTCAGGTCCAGGTAAGCCGCCCGGACCACATCCACCCCGGCGGTGTCCTCGAACAACCGGAACTGCGCGCCCAGCCGCGGGTTGAAGTCCAGCAGCTTGTACTGGCCATCCCGGGCATCGAACCGCAGGTCAAGATCGGTGATCCCGGTGTAGGACAGCCCCGTGAGCAGCCCGGTGACCTGCCCGGCAAGGGCAGGGCACGGCACCCACCGGCCCAGGCTGGTGAGCCCGGCGTGGGCGGGGTAGGACCTGTCCTTCACCCCGGTGAACGCGGGTGCGCACGCCGAGGCCGCATCGCAGTAGCCGTGGAAGAACCAGTCCCGGCCGGGCCCGCCCGGGATGTACTCCTGCAGCATCACCGCGGTGCCGGCCCGCTCAGCCGCGGCCCACACCTCGTCCAGGTCCGGTGCGGTGCGCACGATCGTCGTGCTGCGCAGCGCCTGCCCCGGCTGCCACGGGAAGGTCAGCTTCGCGATCACCGGGAACCCGGTCAGTTCCGCGAACTCCCGGGCCTCACCGGCTGACGACGGCAGGATCACCTCGGGGGTGGGGACCCCCAGTTCGCGGCAGATCTGGAACATCGAGTACTTGCCCGCCACCCGGCGCGGGAGACCAGCCTCCGGACGGGGGAAGAGGTACGCCTCACGGAGTGGATCCCCGCGCTCGGCGAGGAAGATCGCGCCGGCGTCGTCGGTGGGGATCAGCACCGCGGGACGGCCGATCCGCTCCGCCAGTTTCAGCAGCCCCGCCTGCACCTGCCGCGCGTTACCGGGGTCTGCCTGCCAGAACAGGCGGCCCGCCAGGTAGCGGGAACCGGCCGCGGGTGCCAGCGGCCCCTCATGCACCCCGTACACCGGCACACCGAGCCGGCCCAGGCTGCGGATCGCGCCCAGCCCGCCGTGGTGCATCATGTTCGGGTCGAACTTCAGCACCACCGCGGGGGTGGACACGTCGATGCCATACAGGTCCCCGGTCATTGCTGGCCCCGTTCAGACGAGTGCGCGGTGGGGGGCGCCGTCGAACTGGTAGGTGGCGTCGAGCACTCGCGGGCAGCCTCTCACCCACGAGTAATCGGTGCCGGGATGAAGGGTGTGGATGATGGCCAGGTCCCACTCCTCACCGCGGGGCGACCCGGCGCTGCTGAGCAGATGCCCGCCCGGCAGTTCGACCATGGGGATCAGCGGGTCGCTGTAGGAGACCACAGCCCCCGCGCTGATCAGCCCGCTCATCAGTGGCAGTGCCGGTGATTCGCGCAGGTCCCGCACGCCCGCCTTGTAGCTGGCGCCGACCACCATCACCCGGGCGCCTGCCAGCGTGCGCCCGCCCGCACCGAGTACCTGGCCGGCCCGCTCGATGACCCGATCGGGGCGATGCGTGATCGATCTCATCGCCTGCTCGATCAGCGGCGAATGGCGGCCCTGCTCGCCCAGCTGCCATAGCAGGTAATGCGGGTCGCACGGGATGCAGTGACCCCCCACCCCCGGGCCGGGGAATGCGCCGAGGAACCCGTAGGGCTTGGTGCCCGCCGCCAGGGTCACCTCGATCGGGTCGAGCCCCAGCGTCCCGCACGCGTCAGCGAACTCGTTCGCCAGGGCGAGTGAGACCGCGCGGAAGATGTTCTCATACAGCTTGGTCGCTTCCGCCGCCTCCGGCGAGCTCACCAGGTACACCACGTCGGTGAGGCGGCCGATCACCCCGGCTGCCCGCGTGGCGCACGCCGGGGTGATCCCCCCCACCACCCGCGGAGTCTCCCGCTGCAGGTGATCGGGGTTACCCGGGTCGATCCGCTCCGGGCTGAACGCCACGAACACATCGGTGCCCACCGCCAGCCCGCGCTTGCTGAGCGGCTCGGCTATCAGCTCCCGGGTTGTCCCCGCATACGTCGTGGAGGTGAGGATGATCACCTGGCCAGGCCGGGTGTGCTCGACCACGCTGGCGCACGCCGCCCGCAGCGCCGCGAGATCCGGGACATGGTCGTCGTCCACCGGCGTCGGAACGCAGATGATGACGGCATCGGCCGCCGCGGCAGCCCCGGCGTCGGCGGTCAGTTCCAGCGAACCGTCGCCCAGCGCGGCCTCGAGCCGCAGCCGGTCCGGTTCACCCAGGTCCGCATTCAGCGCGGCAATCTCGCTCAGCCGCTTTGCGCTGATATCGATCCCGATGATCCGCGGGCACCGGCCATGCAGCGCCACCGCCGTAGGCAGCCCCACATACCCGAGGCCCACCACCGCGACCGGCGACATCTTCGCGCCATGCCCGTTCCCATCGCCGTCGCCGCATTCCGCTCCCGGTACCTCGAAGGGGACCAGCTTGCCGTGCAGCTGGTACTCCCTGCCGTTGACCGCGAGCGAGAGTCGGTGCTCTGCCACTACGTCGTTTTCCCTCGTTCAGGGGTACCTGGAGTTCGCGGGAGACCCGCAAGCACCCTCGGCCGGTCTGGATCTTCACCCGGGGTCGACCAGTTGCCGCCGAAGATGTAAGCGGTGGAGGTCCCGGGACGGTTACACCCGATCTGGTCAGATAATCATGACTCGGCCAGAAATGGGGCGGCTTCCCCTAGTGTTGGCCGTCGCGTTATGCGCGGTTCTGCGGGTCCTCAGTGAGACCGGCTGGCGGGCGCGCAGGGTCAGGAGCCGGCGGTCTCGGCCGGCCCGGCGCCGTGGAAGGCGTTCTGCGCGGCCGCAAGTCCCTTGCTGATCAGGACCTCCACCGCGTCGGCGGCCTGGTCCAGCAGGAGCGGCAGTTCCCCGCGCTCGGGCTTGGCGAAGTCACGCAGCACGAACGCGGCCGGGTCCATCCGCCCCGGCGGCCGCCCGATGCCGAACCTGACCCGGTAGTACTCGCGGGTCCCCAGCGAGGCGGTCACCGAGCGCAGGCCGTTATGACCGCTGTCGCCGCCCCCGCGCTTGAGCCTTATCGTGCCGAACGGAAGGTCCAGCCCATCGTGCATGACCACGATCTGGTCGGCTGGCAGCTTGTAGAACCCGCCCAGCCCGGCCACGGGCCCGCCGGAAAGGTTCATGAACGTCAGCGGCTTGGCGAGCGTCACCGGGAGCCCGGCCAGCCGCCCGTCCGCCACGGCCGCCAAGAACTTGCCAGCGCGGAACGTCACGACCATCCGGGCGGCCAGCACGTCTGCCACCATGCACCCGGCGTTGTGCCGGTTGTTCGCATAGCCGGGGCCGGGATTGCCCAGGCCGACGATGAGCCAGCGTTCGGCGGTCATGGTTGTTCCGCCCGCCGCACAGGGAGGTGTCCCGCGGGCTCAGCCGGGCTGCTCGGCGGAAGCCTCCGCCGGGGCCTCGGCCGGCACCGCCTCCGGCGCGGCCGGCACCTCCTCGGCAGCCGCGGCCTCGGGCGCGACGCCAAGCTCGGCCTCGATCTGCTCCGCGGTCGGGGCCGCGAGGACGTGGAGCACCAGGGTCTCCGGCTCCACCGCCAGCGCGGCGCCCGCGGGCAGGGTCAGGTCGCCGGCGTGCACCGCCGCGCCGATCTCCATCCCCTCCACGTCGATGTCGATCGACTGCGGGATGTGGGTGGCCTCGGCCTCCAGCGGGACCGTGATGATCTGCTGGTCGAGCAGCCCGCCGGGGAACACCTCACCGGTGACCTGGACCGGCACTTCGACCGTGACCTTCTCGCCACGGCGGACCATGATCAGGTCGACGTGCTCGACGGAGCCCTTGATCGGGTCGCGCTGGACCGCCTTGGGCAGGGCAAGCTGGTTGCCGCCAGGCAGCCCGTCGATCCGGAAGAGCACGTTGGGGGTCTTCAGGGCCATCATCAGCTCATGGCCGGGCAGGGTGACGTGCCGGGTTTCCGTGCCGTGCCCGTAGATAATGGCGGGAACCCGTCCCTCACGCCGCGTGCGACGGGCAGCGCCCTTGCCGAACTCCGAGCGCTGCTCGGCGGCGATGCGAACCTCAGGCACGGTGCTGGCTCCTTACGGTGCGGAAGATCATGTGCCGGCGCGGCGCCCGGCCCTCAGGACCTGGCGAGCCACCCCAGTGGGACGGCGGCGCAACCGAACAAGCGCGCATGGAAGCGCACAAGCCGAGTCTAGCCCAGAAACCGGCCTCCGCGTGCCGCCCGGAGCAGCCTCCATGCCGCTCCGGGTGAGGTGCCGTCCGGGCTGATGGCCCCGATCGCCTTCGCCCACGGGAACAGGTTCAGGTGCAGATGATCGCTCCCCGTCCCAGGGTCGTGCAAGCGGTACACGCCGGGGCCGAACAGCACCGTTACCGTGCACGCCAGTGTTCGCCACTCCCGGTACTGGCGCCACCCACCTAGTGAGCCGGTCAGGGCCGAGTCGCGTCTGCGCGCAGGTGCTGCGGGGGCTGCTGGCCCATCAGATGGCTTGTGGCTCTGTACGTCGTGTTGACTCTTCGGAAGCCTTCCGAGTGGGTGATTTGTTACCCATTCGGGCCTAGACGGCTGAGTGCTGGACTGCTTACCTGTGGTGGACAGCGCGCACAGCTACATTTAGGACACGATGAGTAACAGAGTGTGCTTAAGGAGGGGAGGGCGAGCCCGATGCCTGACACGCAGGAGTCATCCGCAGGGATAGATGTAGCGGAGGCCACCCCCGAAGAAGGTAAGGCCATGCTCGACCATGCCGCCCGGGAAGTACTGAACATCACTGGCGAGGACTTCTTGGCTAGGTGGGACGCTGGAGAATACGAGGATTCTGACGACCCGGCGATCACCAGGGTCGCCATGCTGATCCCCTTTGCCCGGTAGGAACCCGCGCGAGGCAGTAGACGCCTTCATCGAACCGCTGAAGGACACATTGTCCTGCCTGGCCCGGGCGAAGATCACACTGTCTCCTGGTGGGTGGGGAGAGACAGTTAAGGTCCACGCCTTAACCGTGAATGATGACCGGCCGGTCAGACTGCAGCGTCTGCGCCTCAACCGGCCGGGCCTGATGCTCAGGGTCGGGATGCAATATGAGATCGTCCGCACCGCCGGGCCTGACCGGCCACCGTGGCGGGTCACAACGCACGCCTACGCGTATGAACTGCAGACCGTGAGCGGCGAACTAGTGTTGTCGTACCACTGGCATCCCGGGTCCGCTGTATCGACTCCGCATACGCATCTGGGCCGAACGCAACTTGCACCTGATGCGGTGCTCTCCCAGAAAGCGCACCATCCAACTGGCCGCGTGTCGCTGGAGAGCGTCGTCCGCGCTTGCATCACCGAGTACAACGTGCGGCCGCTCAGAGACGACTGGGATAAGACTCTGGCGCTGCGGGAAGGCGACTTCCAACTTTACCGGAGCTGGTCCTAAGCTCTGCCGAGCGCCCGCATCACGCCTCGGTGGTGTCGCGGATGACCAGATTGGGGCGGGCCTTCTGCGCTACCTGGCGGGTGGCTTCCCAGCATGGCGCGCACATCGGGTAGGAGTGTCCCCAGCACTCCGGCCAGAAAGCATCGCGGGGGGTGCCCGGGATGCCGAACTGGCCGAAGATAACCACGACGTCGGCGAGCTTGCCAAGGTTGCGGTGCTGACGGTCGTTGCACAGGTGGCGGCCCTCGGCGACGGCCAGGGTGATCTCGTCGTGACCGGGCCGGCTGGCGGTCACATCCGCCTCCCGGGGACGCGGGCCAGTCCGGCGTACAGGTCCACCGGCCCGGGAGTCGCGATGGTGGGGCAGGGCCGCCACTCGGTGAGCGGGACCACTCCCGGTGGGACCAGCGGCAGCCCGGCGAACAGCGCGGTGACCTGACTGTGAGTCCGGGCGGTCAGCCCAGTGGGGACCAGGGTGTTGTATGCGTGGACTCCGGCGGTCACCGGGCCGGGCGCGAAGTCGCTGGTCAGATGCGAGACGGCGACATAACTGCCGGGCACTAACCCGCTGGCCAGGGCAGCGACAATCCCGGCTGGGTCATCAGCGCCGGGATCTTACCGACCGGCCCTGCGAGCGTCCGCCACGTCCGGCGTGCCTCCCCCGCTGCACCTGCCTGACTGGCTAACCTGCCTGGTCGGGGACGTTCGCCACGTCGGTGGTTCGGGGGAGGAAACGTGGCACGGGGGCTGGTGGTTGGGGATCTGCGGGTCCAGGTGCTGGAGCGGGCCGGTGCCTGCCGGTCGTTCACGGTCGTGTGGCCTGGGGGCGCTGTTCATGAGGCGGCTGACGGGTTCTTGCGTACCTATGAGGGGTCGGGCACCCAGCGGACTTATGCGTTTTTGCTGGTGGACCACCTGCGGTGGCTGGAACGCGAAGCGCTGGCGCTGGATCGGGTCGGATTGCGGGATCTGCAGCGTTACATGGGCCTGGCCGGGGCGAAGGTCGCTGGGCCGCATGGTGAGCCATGGCGGAACGGCAAACGCCCCTATGGGCGCAGCGCTTTGCAGGCCGCTGCGGCGTGCTTGAAGGGTTTTTATGTGCATCAGGCGTCGCTGGGGGTGAACCGGGAGCTGGGGGAACAGCTGTCCCGGACCCGGCTGCCGACCCGGGCCGACCGGCGGCGTGCATTCCTGGGGCATGTGAGCCGGGAGTTGCCGGCCAACCCGCTGGCCCCGCCGCCGGTGCGGCGGCGGCATCCGAAGATGCTGCCCGAGGGCGCGCGGGACAGGCTGCTTGCGGTGGCCTCAACGGCCCGGGACCGGCTGGTCGTCACCTGGCTGAGTGACGGCGGGTTCCGGATCGGCGAACTGTGCGGCCTGCATCTTGCCGACTTGCACTTGCGGGAGGACGCCTCGTGCGGGGAGTGCCGGGTGGCGCACGTGCACGTGTGCCACCGGGCGGGGAACCCGAACCGGGCGGCCGCGAAAACGAAACCGGAATGGTCGATGGAGGGCGGCGTGATCCGTGGCGGGCTGATCAAACGGGCCTCCCCGGCCATGGTGCACACCTATTTTGAGTACCTGACGGGCGAGTATCCGCGGCCTGGCCCCGGGCACGGGATGCTGCTGGTGCAGTTGGCCGGTCCCGGTAGCGGGCAGCCGTGGGCGGCGGACGCGGCCCGCGGGATGCTGCGCCGGGCCGGGCAGCGCGCCGGGCTGGGAAGAATCCGGCCGCATGCGTTCCGGCACATTCTTCACGACCGCTGTCCTGGACGCCTCGGGCGGGAACCTGGTCATCGCCCGGGACGCGGGCGGGTGGGCGTCGGCGACGGTCGTGGAGGAGATCTACGCCCACGTCGACGTGCACGATCCGGCGTTCGATGCGGCGCTGCGACGCGCGTGGGGTGAGCAGGGGTGAAAGCCGATCCGCTGCGGCCGCTGCTGCGCCACCGGGAGGCGCGGGAGAACGCCAGCCGGGATGGGCGGGACCGGCTGGAGATACTGACCGCGCTGATCAGCGGGCCGTCATTCGAGCCGCTGTTTCGCGGCGAGGTGATCCGGTTCCCGCCGTCTCATCCGGTCTACGCCTGGGAATGCGTGGTCCCGGGCTGTCAGCGGCCACGCTGCGACACCGATCTGTGCCGCCAGCATCGCGAGGAATGGGGCCAGGCGCGCACGACCGGGATGGGTAAGGCCGGATTCCTGGTGAGCGCCGTGCCGCTGCTGCTGCGCGTGGGGGCGCAGGACATGCCCTGCCGGGTATGCCCGCAGCGCCCGGCGGCGCATTCCCGCTGGCGGTTGTGTCACCGTCACGTGCGACAGTGGCGCGAGCGTCAGCGCGCCGGAGCGGGCGCGGCGGATTTCGATCAGTGGGTGCAGACCCTGACTGCCTGCGCCGGATACGGGCCGTGCCGCGTGGTGGTGTGCCCGGGCCTGGCCTACTCGCCGCTGGGCCTGTGCTTCGGGCATGATGGCCGGTACCGGCAGGCTGGCCGCCCTGGCGGTGCCGCGCTGTCCCCGGACTGGCATGCTCGTTCCGGCCGCAATGGCCTCGCCGTTCCCGTCAGCTACGCTCGGGAGAAGCTCTTCCGGGACTGGTGCATGACCGAGCCGGCGATGCCGTGGCCGGGACAGGTCAACCTGCGAGGGCTGCGGCCGCTGGTGGCAGCAGAGATCAGGTGGGGACTGCACTGTCACGCCCAGCGGCCACGGCACAGCCAGTGGCACCTGGGATGGCTGCAGACGCTGGTGAACATCTGCCGGCGATGCGACGCGGGCTCGCTGGCCGATCTCGGCCCGGGCATCCCCGAACACGTAGCCTTGGTTGCCAAGGAGATGGTGACCGATCTGCGCCTGGTGTATTTCACTCCGGCCGGCAGCCGGGAAGCGGGATTCCTGGAGACCGGGCATTCCGGGATCCGCTTCCCTGACCGGATCGGCCATTTCGATCTGACGGGCGTCTCCCAGCGCTGGCTGCGTGACCTGCTGTGGGACTACCTGGCCGACATGCTGCGCTCCGCGGGATGCCCCCGCACAGCCGGGCCGCTGGACAACGTCCGCCGTGCCTGCCTGGAGCTGAGCGCGTTCCTGCTAGCTGAGGCGCCCGGCGGCGGAGACGGCCCAGCCGCGCTGCAGGCCGGGCACGCGCATCGTTTCATCGCCGATCAGCGTCACCGCGAACGCCACGGCATGGCCTCGCTAGCGATCACACGCAGCGATGGGACCCCGTCAGCCGTGACTGCCAACACTCGCGGCATCGTGTTCGGCCAGGCGCGCCGGCTCCTGCGGTATGCGCTGGACACCGGCAGGGCTGAGCAGCTTGGCCTGGACCGGGCGTTCATCACCGCGATGCCGGCCGCGGGCGGCGCCAGCGGCGGGAAACCCCGGCGCCGGCCCTTCCCCGACGACGTAGCACGCGCCCTGGCCGATCAGGCCAACCTCGCGCAGCTCGCCGCCATCCACGATGCCGGTGACCAGGGGCTGCGGGACATCTGGGAGACGATCATTCTCACTGGCAGGCGGGTCAGCGAGGTGATCAGGCTCCGGCTGGAGTGCACCGGCCGTTACGGCGGCCTGCCGATGCTCTGGCACGACCAGACCAAGGTCGGCAACTACGACGCCGCGATCCGCATCCCCGAGCGCCTCTACCAGCTGATCGAGGAACGCCAGCGCAAGACTGCCGCCCGTTTCGCAGCCCAGCATGGCCGCTGGCCCGCGCCGGAGCAGCGCACCGCCATGGCGCTGTTCCCCAGCGAGCGCCGCAACCCCGGCGCGACCGGGTCGCTGTCATACCCGTGGTTCCTCACCCGCTTCCGGTCATGGGTCGACCAGCTCGACCTCGGGCACTACGTCCCGCACCAGGCCAGGCACACCCTGGCCACCAGCCTGCTCCGTCACGGCGCCACCCTGGCCCACATCCGCCGCTATCTCGGCCACGTCTCAGACCGGATGGCCGAGCACTATGTGCACCTGTCCCACTCCGACCTCGAAGACGTCCTCAATCATGTGTGGGTCGCCGGACCTGGGTCGGCCAGCCCTGGTGACCTGCTGTCAGGCGGCACCCCGCTGACCCGCGAGCAGGCCCAGGCCCTCGCGGTCGACCTGTCCCGCCGCAGTACCCCGGCCGAGGGCGGATTCTGCACCTTCCAGCCCGTCGTGGAGGGCCGCGCCTGCCCGTGGAACCTGGACTGCCATAACTGCGGCAACTTCGTGCTCTCCGGTGCCGACCTGCTCTACTGGCGGCGCAAACGCGAGCAGTGGTACTCGATCGCCGAACGCGCGCCTGACGACGCAACCGCTGACTACCTGCACAAGGTGTTTGCGCCGACCGCCAAAGCGATCGACGGGCTGGAAAACGCGCTGGCCGGGCTCGGCCTGCTCGATGACGCTCTCGCCCTGGACCTGCGCCGGCCTCAGGACTACTTCCAGCGCGTATGGAACCTCGGGTTCCGGGCTTCCGACCTCGCCGGCACCGCCGAAGACCAGCAAGCCCAGCCAGACGACGACCCAGACGAGGCAGGCGATGAGCTGGAGGCGACAGCGTGACCCCCGACCGCACCGCTGCCGCTATCCAGGCCCGGCGCCACGCCACCCAGCAGAAACTGCAACAGGTCCGCGATGCCATCACCTGGCTCCACCGTGGCAAGGCGCCGTTGACCTACCCGGCCATCGCGCGGCGGGCCGGAGTGTCGCGCACGTTCCTCTACGAAAACTCCGATGCCAGGGCGCTCATCGGCGAGGCCATCACGAAAACCGCCGGCCAGAGAGCTCAGGCCCAGGCCGAGACCGACGCCCAGCAGGAAGCGTCCTGGCGGGAACGCGCCCTCAACGCCGAGGCAGCGCTCAAGGCAGCCCATACCGAGATCCGCGCCCAGCGGCACCACATCGCAGTTCTCATGGGCCAAATCCGCGACCTGGAAAAGGACTGGCCCCAGGAAACCGCCCAACGGGCAACCACCGAGAACACCGCACTCAAGCAGCGCGCCCGCCAGCTCACCCACGACAACCAGACCCTGGAAGAACGCCTCCAGGCAGCCCGCTCCAACAACCGCTTCGCCGACCGGCGGATCGCCCAGCTCGAAGCCCAGCTCGCCGATCACACCCACAGGCCATGAGACAGCCCGGTCTCCATATCCAGGCCGGCGACGGCACTCACGTCAGGCCGCTGGCACTCGTGCTGCCCTGCACTCACGTCGCGAACATGTCCACGACGTGAAACCGCAGGTCATAGACATGTTGATCTTGAAGCGATCGGAAAAAGGGATGAAATGCAGCACCGCCAGCAGCAGCACAGCTACGGGCTGGGTCAGATCCAGCTTCCGGGCAGCCCCAGCGAGAATGGCCGCTGTGTCACGCAGGTCGGCATCCAGGTAAGCGCAGCTGCCTTGCGGGTGGCTGGCCAGCAGAGAACGGGCGTGCACCAGCACCACCGGATCGTTGTCCACATACACAGCCCGGCACTTCGGTGCGACCCGCTGTGCCACCTCATGTGTGCTCTCAGGCGCGGCCACACCGGTCCCGCTCTCGATGCACTCGTGCA
>OFGV01000107.1_pt1 | contig 14274 bp, 14 predicted proteins | sample 1521911 | NCBI WGS metagenome assembly OFGV01 (sample SAMEA2553413, study PRJEB24118) | soil metagenome
CCTGCTTGCCCAATGACTCTCCGCACTGCGCTGTGGTTCCCCTTCAAGTGCGCGCTACTGGTTCCAATTGGCCATTGTTCGGTGGGATAAAGGCCCACGATCTCGGCTTCGACTTCCCGCTGGATCATCGGGCAGCTTCCCGCTCCCGGTCCGCCACGCAACGGACCGCATCGGGCGAAATGTGGAAGCACAGCACCACAGAAAGAGCAGGGCGGCAGCGCCCGCTGAACCCACAGGCGGGTCAGCACCATCAGGCCGGGCCAGCCGGGCCGCTCATGATCACCCCTTTGGCCTCCGGACCGGCCCGCTGCGCACCCTGGCCGATGTCGAGGCCCTCACCACCGACTACGTCGACTGGTACAACAACTACCGCCTGCACAGCCTGCTCGGCAACGCCACCCCCGAAGGGTTCGAGCACGCCTACTATGCACACGAACCCGGCTCACCGGCCGGTGCCGCCGCCAACGAGAAGATGGCATGAAAGCCGGGACGGTTCAACCGTTCTCCCCTGACGTTCCGTAGTTGGCGCTGGCCACCGCTTGACAATCGGTATCCGCCGATCTGGCCTCGGCCTCGGCTGGCCTGCATGCTCGTCAGTGCGGCGCGGGAGTGGGGATTCTGCGCGAGATCGTGGCCGCCGGGGCGTGGCGTCGCGTTGATGCCCGTGCCGCATCAGGCAACGTTCGTTCGGTTCGTCGTGTCCCCATCCGGGGGTACCGGTTGAGGAGCGGCCGGGCCGGGCGCCGGCGGCGGTATACTTCTGCCGCTACGTTTAGTGACCGAGCTGGGCGGATCTGGCGTGGATGCCGCCGAACGGTTCGTGGAACGAGTACCGGCGTCAGTGCTGTGGATTGGATCCGTTCCGGCATATTCCTGTGACGTTCATGCAGGCAGAGCGCCCAGAGCCCCTCAGCAGTCGTCTTTTAATCCGCGGGTTCGGGTGTGCGCCACAGCCCGAGGTGGAACGAACTTCGAGCCCTCGTTCGACAGGGACATGTGGCGGTCAGCTACCTATGGCAGCAAGATCAAAGTGAGGGGCAGATTGAGGGGCAAATCGCGCTCGCGTGGGCCTGTCTGGTGCTTGCGGACGCTGGTCTGTGCTCGCGTTCTGCCTGGTCACGTCTTCCACCAGCGGTAGCGGAACCGTGCGGTGGTTCATGGTAAGGAGAAGGTCTACGGTTCGATTCCGTCAGAGGGTCCAGGTTATGAGAACTTTTCGAATATATAACCGAACACCTCACCTCTGCGGGTGGCATTTTGAGTGGCACATGCCATAGAGAAGGTGCCTATGACCAGGCATCTACGGTCGCGCGAGGCACGTAGAGCGTTTCCGCTTTGGGGAAGAGGTCCCTGGCTGACTCTGGCGTCAGGCACAGCCATCCCCGCAGATCTGGGCCTACGCAGAGTGACGAGAGTCGTCCGCTCCACGCCACGAGGCGGTAACCTCCCTGCCGACTGTGCTGGCCGCGAGTGAGCTGGGCGTGCCGACGAGCGCGCACAGATCACTCAGGTCTGCGTTCATCACGATGTCCGCTCTCCGCTGACCGTCGTGAGTGTCCGGGCCGCCTGGCGGGAGAAGCGGATCCTTGCTTCAGTGGCCACCGTGCCCGCTTTCGCAGTCTCCCCGAACGCCATGCGCCGCTTGACATGTACCGACATGCATACCGCAGGACCGAGACAACCCCTGGCGAGCTAGGATGAGCCGGCGGGACGTGTCCGCGCGGCGCGCTGAGCGTCTGAGGAACGACGCGGCGTTCCCGCGGCATCGACCGCTTGGCAGCGCCAGCTTCCGCAGACGATTACCGGCAGGGACACGTCCTGGACGACGCGGCATGCCTCGTGCGGGGACGACCTAAACCTACCGAGACGGCGGAGGAGCCCAGCGCGCCTTTGCCTTCTCCAGGAACGCTGGGGCAGGTTCGGGCTCTGCGCCCGCGACGATCTCCTCGAAGCCGCGCATGAATCCGGTCTTGCGTGAGTGGCTCGCGCGCACCCGGTCCACGATCTCTTCCCAGCTCGCATGGAGTCCCGCCGCGCCGAAGGACTGTCTGGCCCGTTCGAAGTTGTCCAGCGCGGCGCGGTAGTACTTGCTCTTGCCGGCGTCGACGATGCGCAGGGCCATCGCACACCACAGCCGTGCGGCAGGGCCGGGGTATGCATCATCGAGGGTCTCCGCCGCCGGCTCCAGCGTGTAATGGCTGGTCTGCTCCAGTTGGTCGTCGGTGCACTGGTCGATGAGCTCGGCGAGCCGCTCGATTTCCTTCGTCTTGACCAGTAGCGGTATCAGAGACGGCAGGGGGCAGCGACCGGGCTGAGCGGCGGCCTCGATCGCCTTGTCATGCCAGGAGGCGCGATCCTTCACGGGCACAAGCTTCATGAGGTCGTCGTAGGTGTACGTGCTTGGGTTCCGGGCGAAGTCTGCCCAGGTGGACTGCAGAGCCTCCTTGTTGCGGCCCAGTTTGACTAGCAGGTCGCGCCGCAGTTCCCGGAGGTCGAAGCTGGCAGATGTGCCGAGGGAGTCTGCCCGGTCCATCTCGATGCCGCGCTCGACCCACCCCAGCGCCTCTGCCGTCATTTCCTTGGCAGCGAGGATGGTAGCGACGGCATGGCAGTCTCGTGCGCACAGGCCCGACTGCTCCGCTAGCGTGATGTAGGCGTCGGCGTCCCGTTGCGCAACATAGAGGGCACGCAGCATCCCCTCCAAGCGCCGCTGGGTGTACGCCGGAGTGCGAAGTGCGTTCTCCTGGTTCTGTTGGGCTCCAGGGTCGAGCAGGTGTTTGATCTGTGCCGCGCATGCCGACCGCCCGGTGTCGTCGAGAGCAGACGCTATGTCCTTCTCGATGCCGAAGCAGAAGCCGTACTGATCATTATCCATCCAGGCGAGCAGCCGGGCCACGGTGTCCGCGGGATCCGCCGCGGCCGCCCGGCGGGCGGTAACCCAGCCGCAGAACAGGCTGCCGCCGAATGCGCCGAGGCTGCCACTGGAGTCGTCCACCTCCTCCGCCTTCTCATAGCATCCAGCGATAAAGGTCTCGTAGAGAGCGACGGCCCGATCGGGCAAAGCCTCGATGATCCCGCCAATTTGCTGCGCGACCTCCTCCAGGCCGCGGACGAAGGAGTCGGATGCGCCTTCGGAGATGAAGCGACCGGGAGCGAGTGCCATCTCCATGGCGGATTCGATCGGGTCGGCAGGTCCGCGCGCCATCCTGTTCACTTCCGGCCCAGTGCCCTGCCCGGGGCGCTGTTCGCCGTGCGCGGCGGCTCGGCATCGAAGGGCGCGGCGTGGAAGGAGGAGTCGTCGCCAAGGTGGAAGTAGATGTGCCCATCCAGCGAACCATCGGGGTTCAGTACCGCCCAGCCCCGGCCGCTCGCGGGAGAGGTGTCGTCGTTGCCTTCCCAGGAGAACTCCACTCCGGGCCGGCCACCGCGCGCCGCGTCGCGGCAGTCCAGCTCTCCATTGACCGCGATGAACCCGAACTGGCCTAATCCGTCGCCGCCGAACTCGATGAAGCCGGGCTGGACCAAGTCGATGGCGTCTTGATCCCACATCTCCATCTCTGTGATCCGCCATCGTCCTGTGATGCTCATGTCCTGTTCCTCCTGCCCGCTCGGCCTAGGCGACGGGACCCAAGCATGCCGTCACGGTTACCAGGCGCAAACGCTACTCGCTGCGCAGGGAAAACGAGCGCGCGTTGCCGGTCTTCGGCGGCTGGGCGCCGATGCTCAGGATGCCGTCCCAGCTATGCCCGGCCAGCACGCACGGCCCCGAGGCCGTGCTGGTGATCACCGACGCCAGGTCGCTGACTCGACGGGCCAGAATCACAGGATCACCAGACGGCGCGTCGCACCCAGCCCCGCCCGGCCATAGGCGACTACATCCACGTATGGAGCCAGCAGTGCCATGACCGGCCGCCACGAGGAGGCCACATCGTGCCGCCTCCAGCACCACATCAGGCTGCCCCGCACCAGCCCCGATCCGCCGCAGCACCGGCCGCCCGCGAGCAGAGCCTATGCCGCCCGCGGGACCGTGATTCCGGCGGTGTCGCAGGACAGCCTGCCTTGCACTTGTCGTGGACGTCAGCCCAGCAAGTCGGCAAACCGTGCCGATCGGCGGCGATGTGCTCGCTTGGCCGGCCTTGCCGCCAGGCCCGGTGACCGGTTGGCCAACGACCCTTGCCGGGCGGATTTGGATGCGCTGTAGCGTGTGTTACCGGCCAGTTCAGCAAGAACATGCGGAGTGCCTCGGCTTGACAACCTCGGAGGGGCCCGGGGCATCGTGTCCGGCGCCTTCGCATGTCAGCTCATGAGTCGCCAGTCAGATAAGGGCCAGGGCCAGCCCGAGAGCGTGATTGATGCGAGCCATGGTTGCCCGCGTCAGGCTGCCCTGGTACTGGTGAAGCTCGTCCTGGTAGAGTTGCTCAATATCGTCGGCTATCGCGTACCCGGCAAGCGGGTCGGCAGGAGACAACTCTACCCAGGTCGGCAGGTCACGGCGCGTTGTCGTGATCCTGACAGCAATCACCGTGTCCAAGCGCTCGTTGCGGCCGTTGTTTGAGACAACCAGCCAAGGCTTGAACCCCTGCCCGATGTCACAGCGGTAGACCTGGCCCCGCTGCGCGGTCACAGCTCGGTTCGCCTACGCTCGCGCTCTGCCCTGCGCTTCCTGCGGATGGCGGCGTCCTCGGCGGACTCGAACGGGTAGTGCGGGTTGTCGGCCGCTATCGCCGCGTAGCCCTCCTCCAGGCGCCTGTACTGCAGTTCCCGCCAGGCCACGTGGACAGCATCCTGCAGGGCGGCGGTCTTGCTTGTGTGACCAGCGCTCACCAGGTCGGCGAGCTGCTTAGCGGTCTCGTCGTCCAAGCGGATGCTCATGGCGTGTGTCATACCAGAAACGATACCAATTCAGCTATCGAAATTGCAACGGAAACGGCCAGCCCGCCGTCGCGCAGCTGGTGGTCATGCATGTGCCGCGACAGCGACGCCAGGAACTCGGCAAACGTATCCCCGGACCGGTCCGCGCAGCGCATACTGCCTCCGGGCACGGCGGGTTCGCCTGATCGTTTCCGCCTGATCGCAGCGTCACCGCGGCCACGCCGCCGCCGATCACCAAGCAGATCGGACATCCGGCCACCGGCTGGCCGGGTGCCTGCCCACCGCCCCGCGCGGGCCAGGCTCGCCAGCCAGGATGGCCGGGTGATGGCCGTTCAGATCGAACAGTCCGGAGCGTCACGCACCGCCCGCCAGGCTGACCATGGCGGCGCATAGCGGCGGGAGTATGTGCGCTCCCACCCGGCCCTTCGGCACACGCTCTGTAACGACTCTGCCCCGGCCGGATTGCCGTGACGGTGCGCCGGCAAGCTGAATGAGCACCCGCCGAGGCTGACGAGTCCAGGTGCATCGACACCCCCGTGCATCGTCCTGTCGGCGGCAGAACCGGATGCGTTCTGCGGTGCTCGGTGGGTGGGAGAATCATCGGTCATGACCACGCCCGACCCCGACGCGCTGCGGCGCATCACCGACGAGTGCGTGGCGCTCGTGGCGGCTGATTTCGGTCGGCACTTGGACTGGTCTCTCGGTATCCTCGCGGAAATGGACCTCGTGTGCGCAAGCCTGCTCGCGGAGGGACCGCTGGAAGAACAGCGGCTAGAGCTGTGGTGGAAGATCGTCGGCGCCTACACCGGTGAAGTGGTGATCCGCGCCTACGGCGGGGCGTGGATTTCTCACGAGCAAGCCGCCGGAGCATTCGCCGTCTCGGCTCTGGGGGCAATGCCACTCAGCCTAAGTTGATCTTGGGAAAGCGCCGGGATAAACCGGCATGGAGGAGGAGATGGAAGAGTTCTGCACCGAAGGGCTAGCGACCCACGGTGACCCCGAGTCATGCGTCGACGACCCGTGAGGGCGTGGCGAAGCGTTGGCAGGGGCACGTGCAGGCCGGGCTATTGAGCCGCGAAATCAGATACTCCAGGGTGCCGGCGCTGTCCAAGAGGCGGAAGGCAACATCGCCGGCGGCGCTAGCGCGAGCCGCCGGGGGACCCTGCGCGGTCATGGGAACCATGGCATGTACGGAACCTTCATGCGCGAGAACCGGGAGATCCCGGGACCCCCGCCTGGCTGATCACCGGGCGGGACGCCCAGGGAACGCCAAGGCGGTAATCCTGGGATGAACGGTCACGGGCCGTGGGGGTCATCGAGGACGGGGCCTGGACCGGCAGTGACCGGGGATCACCGCAGGGGGCATCGGCGTCGCCGCTGCTCGCTAACGTGTACCTGCACGTGTGCCACGAATGCCGAGAGGGGTTGGTTGGTAGGTAGGTAGGCCATCTTGAGGCAATGTTGTGTAGTAGATGAAGGTTTTGTGGCCCTTCGGCGTCGTCCTGCGGGGGGAGGCGTCAAGCCGCCTCAATACTGCATTGGTTGAAGACCGTTGTGGGAAGCGATTGAGGAAAAGGCGGCGTGAAAGTCGTCAGGCGGGGATCAGAAAGGTGAGCGAGAGCAAACCGTTGATGAAGCGTCGAAAAACAGGAGATGGCATCAAAACCGGGGTGTGTGCAAAACTTCGGGAAGAGTCTGGCGGGTGCCCGTTTATTGGCCAGGCGGTGTCCGGCGTGAAGGCGGCGCGAGTCTGATCTGCGGCTACTACACGAAACGTGGGAAGGCGCGTGCCGATACTGTGCCCGTTCCTGCAAAGAGGGTGATGGGTGCGAAAGGGAGTGCGTCAAGCAGCAGAAACTGTGAGGCGTCGAGTACCGATGCGGCCGCGCTGGCGGACCAGCAATGGCAGGAGTTAGAGCGCTTGGGATCTTGGTTCGTCCTGGTCGGCCGGGTATGCGGGCGGGGTCGGGCCTACTTCACTGGGGTCCGGACGTTCAGGTCGGCGCGGTCGGCGGCGGCCCGGCCGGACAGCCAGCCTTCCCGGTCGGTGACCGCTGACATGCGGTGCTCGGTGAGTTCGGGGAAGAACGCCCCGGTGGTGTCCTCGACGGCTTTGGCGCGGGAGGCCAGCATGGGGAGCAAGTTGGTCCCCGGTGTCTCGGCCGCCGCTTGGCGTACGGCTTCGTCGGTGGCACCGCGTAGCCGTTCACCGATCCGGCTGGCGTAGGAGCCCAGGAACGACTGCCGGAAGGCGCGGGTTCGTGAGCGGCCACCCGGGCCGTATTTGCTTCCCTCGTGAACCAGCGCGGAGGTGGCCTGGACCAGCAGTGAGGTGAACAGCAACTCGGCTGCGTCCAAGTCGGCGGGAAAGCCGAGCACGGTGCTGAAGCCCAGCGCCTTGCTCCAGACGGCCTTGCACCGGTTCGCCTGGGCGACCTCGCTCAGCAGCACCGCCTTGGGCGACTCGTAGGGGTTGTCGACGGGAAGGCGGCGCCCGGCTGGCTCCTCCCGGTTGCCGGTCTGCGCGGCGAGCAGCGCATGGTCGATGCTGTGCCGGGCCATGAGCTGCTGGGGCCGGGAGGTGAGCGCTTCGGCCTCTTGGGGGAACTCGGTGGACTCGGCTTTGGCCAGCAGGGCCCGCACCTTGCCGAGCATGCGCTGGCCGACCTGGGTCGTCGCGGCGCGGGCGCTGGGGCGTGCCTTCCCTGGCGGCGGGCAGAGGAGCTGGAGCTTGGGGAGAGTACGGAGCAGGGCGACCGTATGGAGCACGACCTCGATGGCTGCCCGGCGGTCCGATCCCTGCGCCTTGGCCCAGTCCTGCAGAAAGCCGTCGTCGCCCGGCCACCAGACCACAGCGCCGAGCTGGGCGAGCTGCCGCTGCCAGCTCTCGTCCACGGTAGCCGCGGAATAAGCTCGCATTTCGCCGGCGATGGCGTCGGTCATCATCCGTGCTACCCGCGTGCCGTGCTCGCGGAGGGCATAGCGGACCAGGTCGGCGGGCTGCCAGCCGAACCGCCAGGTGAGGGTGACGCTCTGCTCCAGGACCCGGCGCAGCGTCCGGTCCACCAGCTGGGGGTTGCCCTGCTCGGCCAGCCGCGTCCCGCACGCTTGGACGAGGTCGTTGTCTCCCTTGACCGTCGCGTAGATCGCCTCGTCCACCAGCAGCTCGACCCGCTCGACGGCGCTGGGCCGGCGTGGCTGCGGATTCCCGGGGAAGGGATTGTGTGCCGTCTGGCCAGAAGGCCGCTGCTGGCCGCGGCGCGCCCGGTCCTTCTCCTTGGCTTTGCGCCGCAGCCTGTTCGCCTTGCCCACGTGTCCCTCTCCGCACTGCACCGATCGAGAAATGGTAGCCACCGCTTGGGGCGGATCTCACGCGTTCACGGGGCCGCCGAGTAGGAAGTCGTAGTTGCCGCTGCCGATCGTGCGATCGAGGGTCTTGGTGACGCGCCGGGGGTCGTCATAGGGGCCCGAGACGTAGCAGGGCTTGCCCTCGTTACCGAAGGTGATGGTGGACGGGCCGGTCCACGGCCCGAGATGGCCGGCCGCGGCGGCGAAGTCGCCGTGCGGTTCGAAGCCGAGACGGCGGGCGTACTCGATCGAACCATAGACCACCTCGCGGGCGAGCTCAATGGGTGCCTCCAAGGGGGTGCCCGCATAGCCGGAGAAGTACTCGCGGACATGCCGGGACAGCAGGTGCTCGTCCATGACCTTGGGGCCCATGGCGTTCTTCACGCCCAGGCAGTACACGTCGGCGAGGTAGCCGCAGACCGAGACCTTGCCGTACCGATGCCGGCGGGCGACCAGCACCGAGACGAGACCGGCGCCGCCACCTGCCTTGCCGTCGCCGGGCGGCCAGCCGGGGTGATCGCCGACCGCCAGACCGGTGCTCCACGCCGCGCTGATCCAGCAGCCGGCGACGACAGGCTCGGCGGGAGGCTGCGCGCGGGCCGCGGCCCGGACGAGCCGGGCGGCGACAGCGGGGGTGACGCCCAGGATCCTGGCGATCTCCTTGGGCGAGCGGCCGCCAGCGCGCAGCGCCCGGACCTGAGGCAGCAGATCGTGATTCTGCACGCGCCGAACATAGCGCTGCCCGCCACGGGCCGGCACCGGCCCGCAAGGATTCATCCGTCTTACTAATTACGGCCTGGGTCGGCTCCAACGGCGGGAGGTGGGACGCTGGGCTGACTGCAATGGCCCGAGGATGAGGGCTGGGGTTTTGTATCTTGTCTGGTCAGGCGGCCTGAGGCAGGGTTCGGGGCTGCCGCATCCGATGCATGATGATCTTGTGTGTGACGGTTTGCGTGGGGGATCTCTCGCCGCGGCGGGCTTTGGGCTTGCGGGGTGCGGTCCGGGATGGCCGGACGGGGACGAGGGTCGTCCAGACCTCTTCGGCGAACGCTTTCATCATGTCGCCGAGCCGGCCGGCCGCTTGCCCGATGGTGCGCCGGAGTGCGCCGTGGGCGTTCTTGATCGAGACCTCGCCGAGGCCGGTGTCGTCTTGGCCGCCGGGGCGGTGGCCGATGAGGGCGGCACCGGCCAGGCGCAGCAGGATCTGGTAGACCGCCAGCAGCGACCAGATCTCGGCAATGATGGTGTCGGGGTGGGCCGAGCGCAGCACTGGCCGGGCCGCGCCGATGTCCACTTTCAGGGCTTTGAACACGGTTTCGATGTTCCAGCGGCGCCGGTAAAGGCCGATGAGTTCGGGTGCGGGCGCCTGGGCCGGGTCGAGCAGGTTCGTGACCAGGCAGAACACTTCCGAGGTTGCCCGCCGCAGGATCTTGGAGGTGGTGGAGGTGACGCTGTATTCGATCACCCGGACCGTGATCGGTGGCCCGTCTCGTTTCACCCGGGGTTTCAGCTCGGCCAGGTAGGTGCCGTCGGCCAGCACCCGGGCCGGGTGGAGGCTGAAACTGGCCGATACCCGGAACAGCAGGTCAGTGCCGGTGGCAGCGGCGTCCCGGAAGAACAGGTGCGAGCAGAACCCCCGATCGAAGATCACCAGCATGCCGTCGCCGAAGGCCGGCAGCAGCCGGTGCACCAGGGTCCGCTCTCCCATCGAGTAGGCGGACCAGGCAGCGCTGATGACCGAGCGGGTATGGCATTCGGCCAGTGCCACCAGCCGCAGCACCGGGAACGGCGAGCTCTTCGGCCCGGCGAAGAAGCCGGCGTTAACCTCGCTGTCAGGCACCTTCACCTCGGTGCCGTCCACCGCGCACACCCGCCGTCCCCGCCACCGGCTGCCAGGGCCGCCCATCGGGCCGGCGAGCTGGGAAAAGATCCGCCACATCACCCCCGGCCCCATCCGCTGGCGGGCCTGGCTGACCGACGTCGACGCGACGTTGCGCCAGCCCGCCAGGTCACCGGCCAGCCGCGGCATGCCCGCCGCCAGCTCCCGCAGGCACGCCCGCATGCCCTGATCAGGAAACAGCCACAATGCCAGGTTCAGGTACACGATCAGCACGCTCGGCAGCGCCCGGCGTTTCCTCTCCCGCACCCCCTCGGCGTCCACTGCGGCCTGCGCCATCTGTGGCGGCACGGCCAGCCGGTGCGCCAGTAACCCCACCCTCGCCCCGGAAAGATCATCCACGCGAAGATCGTAGCGGCACCCAGATCACCACGAACTCAGCGCACCGACCAGGCAGAATACCCACACCAAGCACTTAACCTCCTGCCATTGGGCGGACCAGCTCGTAGTAGTGACGAAGCATCTGTAATGGATGTGGAGCGAAGGGGCTGGCTCATCCGTGGTTTGTTCGCACGAACAACCGGACATGGTCTGGGAGGACGCGAGTGGGCAGGTCAGGTTCGAAGGACAAGTCGTTCGACATATCAAAGCGGCTCGTGTGGGAGGCGTACAAGAGCGTCAAGGCGAATAAGGGTGCCGCCGGGGTGGACGGGCGGTCCATTGAGGACTTCGAAGCCGATCTGAAGAACAATCTTTATCGGATCTGGAACAGGATGTCTTCGGGGACCTACTTTCCGCCTCCGGTGCGGGCGGTGGAAATACCGAAGCCGCATGGCGGGGGCACACGAATTTTGGGTGTGCCCACCGTCGCCGACAGAATCGCTCAAACTGTAGTGGCACTGCAGCTGGAGCCTCGAATGGAGCGAATCTTTCATGAGGACTCCTACGGGTACCGGCCAGGGCGCTCGCCGCTGATGGCGGTGGAGAAGTGCCGTAAGCGATGCTGGCGGAAGGACTGGGGAGCGCCGGGATAAACCGGCCTGGAGAAGGGACATGAGAACGTCCTGCATCGAAGGAGTAGCGATCCACGGTGACCTCGGGTCATGCGTCGGCGTCCGTGAGGACGCAGGCGAAGCGTTGACAGAGGGAGACGTAGGCCGGGTTATTGAGCCGCGAAATCCGCTTTCCGGGGTGCCGACGCCGTCCCAGTGGCCGGAAGGCAACATCGCTGGCCGCGCTATCGCGAGCTGCCAGCGGACCCCGCGCGGTCAAAGAGCCTGCGCATGCGTTGAGTCTTCAGGTGCGAGAACCGGGAGATCCCGCGGTTGCCCGTCTGGCTGTGATGGCAGGGCGGGCCGCTCGGGGAACGCTAAGGCGGTAAGCCCGAGATGAACGACCGCGGGAAGTCTGACAGCCGCGTAGTACCTGCGAAGCTGGCGAACAAGGCCGGGCAGCCGGTGGCGGAGCTGGTGGAGGAAAGGCGGCTGGCCAAGGGGAACACGGGCCAGCAAAACGCGTTGCGGACTCAGGGCCGTGATATTGACGCGTCAAGTGCGCTGGAGCGTGTGCGCCGAGCTGCACGAAAGGACAAGGAGGCGCGGTTCACGGCGCTGCTGCACCACGTCGACCTCTCCCGCCTGTGGGCGGCCTACGCGGCGATCAGCCCGAAGGCCGCTCCGGGGGTGGATCAGGTGACGTGGGCCGCCTACGGGCAGGATCTCCGGGCGAACCTCGAAGACCTGCTCCGCCGGGTCCACAGCGGTGCCTACCGGGCGAGCCCTTCTCGCAGGGTGTATATACCGAAGCCAGACGGGCGGCAGCGGCCGCTCGGCATAGCCACCTTGGAGGACAAGATCGTCCAACGGGCGGTGGCCGAGGTGCTGAACGCCATCTACGAGGAGGACTTCCTCGGCTTCTCCTACGGGTTCCGGCCGGGGCGCAAGCCCCACGACGCACTCGATGCGCTGGCGGTCGGGATCGAAAAGAGGAAGGTGAACTGGATACTCGACGCGGACATCCGTGGGTTCTACGACGCCATCGACCACGAGTGGCTCCGCAAGTTCGTCGAGCATCGGATCGCGGACAAGCGGGTCCTGCGGCTCATCCAGAAATGGCTGAACGCGGGAGTGATCGAGGACGGGTCATGGTCGGCAAGCGAGGAAGGAGCCCCGCAAGGGGCCAGCGCATCCCCCCTGCTCGCCAACGTCTACCTGCACTACGTCTTCGATCTGTGGGCCCGGCACTGGCGGAATCGGCAAGCTCATGGTGATGTGATCATCGTGCGTTTCGCTGACGACATCGTTGTCGGTTTTCAGCATCGTTCTGACGCCGAGCGGTTCCAAGTACTACAGTTGCGGTTTTTCGGTGCGTGGCCGCGTTGCTGCTCAGCGTGATGTCGTGGGTGGCTGAGGATGTTACATTCGGTCACCTCCTTCCGGCCGGCACTGGTTACCCCGTCCCGGCGGGTAGCCGGGCGCTGTAGTGATGCCAGCGGGCGGTGGCCTGGTGCAGCCGTCGCCGCAGCGACCAGCGCAGCGCGAAGGCCAGGCGGGCGCGGGTGATCAGCCTGGCGGCGTGCTGACTGGCGAGGCAGGCGAGCCTGGCGGTCTCGGCGATGGACAGCTTGATGGGGGCGATGCCGGGCGGGCAGGGCTGCCCGCCGCGGGCCGGGACGGGCGCGTCGCCGAGGGGTATCTGCAGGTCAGCGTCGCTGACGTCGCTGACGTCGCCGTCGCCGGCCTGGATGCTGCCGGCATGGTCATCGCCGGGACCGGCGGCGGGGAGGGTGATGCGGCCGGTCAGCGCGCCCCGGATGGCGGCGGCCCGGAGCTGGGCGAGGGCCGATAGGGCGGTGTGCCGGCAGGCGCCGTCCCAGGTGCGGGCCTGGGACTGGTCCCAGCCGAGGACGTCCTTGCCCGTTTTGAACGTTTCTTCTACCGGCCAGCGGCGCCCGGCGATGGTGATGAAGCAGGTCATGGTGGCCGGCCGGCCCGGCGGCGCCCAGCACAGGTAGAACGTCAGCTGGTCCGGGCGGGAGATCAGCCGCCGGATCAGCAGGCACTGCCCGCCGGCGCCGGTGGCGGTCATGGCCCAGTCGCTGTAGCGGGGGCCCTTGGATCCGTTCCCGCACGAGCGCCGCTCGAAGACCGCGTCCTTCACGGCCTCATCCGCGCGGATCACCGCGCCGGACGGCAGGGTGATCAGGTAGTCGCGCGGGATGATCGCCACGTAGGCCAGCCCGGCCTTCGCGGCCTTCTTGCGCAGTTCCCCGCTGCGGCCATAGACCTCATCGAACGCGATCCAGCGGGCCGGCAGCCCGGCCGCGGTCAGCCGGTCCAGCTGGTTCATCGCCAGCTGCGGTTTGGTGGCGAACTCCAGGCCGCCGGGGATCCCGGCGGCCCGCCGTCGCGGAAGGTCATCAGCCCAGCGCCCGGGCATATACACGTCGAAGTCCGCCCACGCCTGTCCCTCGGCGGTGACGTAGGCAGAAAACACCGTGGTCACGCAGTTTTCCACGTGGCCGGTGCACCCGGCGTGCTGCGGCGCCACGCACGCGGTGGCATCGCCGTGCTTGAGCTGGGCGGTCTCGTCGATCGCGATGCCCGGGCCGATCAGGTCACCTTCGGCATCCGGGACCCACGCGGCCGCCAGCGCGGGCAGCTCCGCCCGCAGGTCCGTCCAGTCCCACCGGTACGAGCCGAGCAGGGCCTGCATCCGGCCCCATCCGTCATGACCAGCTGATTCCGCCAGCGCCCAGCAGTTCGCCTTCACTCCCGGCGCCAGCGCCGCCACGTAACCGGACGCCACCGCCGCGCTGCGCCGCTGCGCCATCACCCGCCCCAGGACAGCCCTGACCTGCGCATCTGCTCTCGCCGTGCAATCGGCCACATCCTCTATGCTGGCCACCGCGGCCGTGTTGTCGTTGTTATGTTTCACAAACCGCCAACGCGGCACGGCCGCCCCAGATCACAGCCCTGTGATTCACGCGCAGGCCATCTCCGTGACATCACTCTGCGTAACCACGAACCGGGCACTGGCAACTACTCATCCGACATGAACGGGAACCCACCGTGAAACCGCGACTGTAATATACAGCTGATCACCCATGTCACCGCTGACGAACGTGACACAGCGACGATCGGCCAGGTGACCGCTATCTACGACCGGGCCTCTGCTCCGCTGGTGCCGCGGTCCCGGGCCGACGTCACCCGGTTCTT
>OFGV01000112.1_pt1 | contig 14127 bp, 17 predicted proteins | sample 1521911 | NCBI WGS metagenome assembly OFGV01 (sample SAMEA2553413, study PRJEB24118) | soil metagenome
TCGCGGGCGTGCTCGTGGGCCTCGCGCACATCGACCAGCAGCGCCTTGCCTTCGGCCAGCAGGCAGCGCGCCTCGTCCGGGCCGATGGCGACGGCCTTGCGGCTATTTGCGGCAGAAGAGTTCGTGGAGGACGTCCAGAACCCGCTTAACCTGCGGAGCGCCGAGGCGATAATAGATGGTCTGGCCGTCGCGTCTGGTTTCAACGAGTCCCTCCTCGCTCAGTTTGGCCAGGTGCTGCGACAGCGCCGACTGGCCGAGCCCCGAAGGCTCGATCAACTCGCCGACCGAACGCTCCCCGCCCACCAGTTCGCACAGCACCTTGAGCCGCGATTCGTGGCTGAGCGCCCGCATCAGCGCGGCGGCGTCACCGGCGTGGCAGGTGATATCGGCAAAATCGCGTTTTGCGGCTGCGCGCATCGGTCAACTTTCAATGCGTTCTAATTTAGAAACTTCTAATATTTCTGTCAAGCGGGCGCGGCCCGGGCGCCGACAGCAGCCGGTAGGGACCCAGCGTGGACAGGCTGCTGGTGTAGGGCTGGCTGCTGCCGGACATGGCGGTGAGCACCGTCCTGTCGGCGGCGGACAGGACGCATTTGCCGTTGGCCACGTACGCGTAGGTCACGGTCCCGTTCCTGACCTGGGCGCTGAACGTCTCCTCCGCCTGCTCGCCGGCACACGTCAGAGGTGAGTTCGCGGATGGCGGCAATGGCTGGGATGTCCCTGACTCGCTGTCGCCCTCCGGCCCTGGCGTGTGCAGGCAGGCGGTGAAGCGCTGGCTCGCAGCGGTCAGCTGGCCGTCCAGACCGTCCAGCAGCGCCCGGTGCAGAACCAGATAGGTGACCAGGCCGACGGCGGCGCAGGCGAGCGCGAGCAGCACCAGCAGGCCGGCGATGAGCCGGCCGCGCAGGGTGCGCCTGGCCAGCCAGCGGCCGGGCCGGGACGCCGGCCTACCGGCCCCGGGGCCAGCTTCGGCCTGGCTCATCAGCTTGTCGGCTTGAGCACGTAGCCGACGCCCCGGACCGTGTGGATCAGGGGTTCGCGGCCAGCATCGATCTTCTTGCGCAGGTAGCTGATGTAGAGCTCGACCACATGTGCCTGGCCGCCAAAGTCGTAGTTCCACACCCGGTCCAGGATCTGCGCCTTGGACAGCACCCGGCGCGGGTTGCGCATGAGGAACCGCAGCAGCTCGAACTCGGTGGCGGTCAGCTCGATCAGCTCACCACCCCGGCGTACTTCGCGGGCGTCCTCGTCCATGGTCAGGTCGCCCACCACCAGTTCGGTTTCGCTGCGGGACCGCGCGATCCCGGCCCGGCGAAGCAGCCCGCGCAGCCGCGCCAGCACCTCTTCCAGGCTGAAAGGCTTCGTGACGTAGTCGTCACCACCGGCCGTGATGCCGGCCACCCGGTCCTCGACCGCGTCCCGGGCGGTCAGGAACAGGACGCACACGTGGGGGAGTTCGGCCCGCATGCGGCGCAGGACCTCCAGGCCGTCGAAGTCGGGGAGCATGACGTCCAGCACGACGGCGTCCGGGCGGAATTCGCGGGCCACCCGGACCGCGCTGGCGCCGTCGCCGGCGGTCCGGATCTCCCAGCCCTCGTACCGGAGCACGCTCGCGAGCAGTTCGGCCAGGCTGGGCTCGTCGTCCACGACCAGCACGCGGATGGGCGTGCCGTCGCCACGCTGGATCGCGGCCCGCTGCGTGCCGGTGGCCCCGGCCGCGGCTACCGGTGCGGCCGGGGGCTGTGGCGCCTGCATCTCAGGACGCATCGGAGAGGGTCAGGGCCAGCGCCGGGCAGTCGGTGACAGCGCGCCGTGCCTGCCGTTCCAGCACCCGGGGCACCGGCCGGGCGGGCAGGATCGGGTACCCCCACTCATCCAGGGTGACCAGTTCGGGCAGGAGTTCCGCGCACAGGCCGTGCCCCACGCAATCGATCGGGTTGACGCGCAGCTGCTTTTTCATGTCACCTCCAGTCTGCTTCATCGAGGGCAGGTTCGGCAGGCAGCGGCAGGAACGGCTGCCGGCTGCTGCCAGTGCACTGCCCGCGTGCGTGCCGGTCAATCTCGCCGGCGAACACCTGCAGGGCGCTGCGGATCAGCCGCACCGTTCCCTCCGGATGATGGCAGGCACCCCGTCCCACGACCAGGCCTGACCAGCGCTCGAGATCTGCGCGCGCCTGCGGGTCCGGACGTGGGCCGGCCAGGCTGCCCAGTGCGGTCGCCATCCGGGGCAGCCCGTTGAAGCACGGCCCGCACTGCCCGGCCGACTCCAGGGCGAGGTAGCGCACGACCCGGGCGGTTTCGGCGACGCCGCACCGGCCGGCGGGCAGCGCCGCCAGCACGCCGGCCCCCACCGCCGCGCCGAGCGGGCGCAGCGCCGCATTGGCCAGCGGAAGCTGTGCTGCCTGCGCGGCCGGCAGCCAGGTGCCGTGGTAGCCGCCGGCCAGGACGGCCTGCACCTGGCCATCGAGCCGGAGCAGATCGGTGATCGGGATGCCCAGTGGGACCTCCACCACGTTCCTGCTGCCGTCGGCGTAGTGCAAGGTGGTCAGCATGCTGCCGGGCTCGTCGGCGGTGCCCACGCTCCGGAACCAGGCGGCGCCGTAGCGGCCGATCAGCGCCAGGTGAGCCAGGGTCTCCACGTTCTGCACCAGCGTCGGGCGGTCGGCCACGCCCCGCTGGGAGGCGCGCGGCGGCTTGAACCGGGGCAGGGCGGGCCCGCCCGAGGTCACGCTGGCCAGTGCCGACTCCTCGCCCGCCAGGAACCGTGGCGGTGCCTCGATCAGTTCCACCCGGGCGGCATCGATGCCGGCGTGGGCGCGCTGCGCGATGGCAGCGGCAAGGTGCTGGTGCAGCCGGGGATTGCGGTGGACGTAGAGCCCGACCGTGCGGGAGCCGACCGCTTCCGCCGCCAGTTGCAGCCCGTCGAGAACCAGATGCGGGGAGATCCACAGCAGTGACTTGTCTTTGTTGCTGGCAGGTTCTCCTTCAGCGCCGTTGCCGACCACCACCGGGGTGCGGCCGTAGCCGGCCACGGCCGCGAGCTTGCGGTAGGTGGGGAAGGCGGCGCCGCCGCGCCCGGTGAGCCCGGCTGCCTCCACATCCCCGGTGATCAGCTCCGGCCTGCCCCGGTAGGGCAGCCGGCCGTGGCTGCGCAGATGGGTTTCCAGGTCAACCGGCACCGCCCCGTAAGAGGGCAGCAGCCGGGGCAGGCCACCGGCGTAGGTCAGGGACGGCCGGACGGCCAGCGGCTCCGCCGGATACTGAGCGGGGTGCTGGCTTGGGTAGGGAAGGGTGGCGCTATGCGTCATCGGGAGGGGCCGTCCTCTGGGTGGGTGTCATGGCCACGACTGCGGGCGGGGTGCCCGGCGCCGCGCTCGGTCTTGGCAAGGGTGTAAGCGGCACGTTCGGTCCGGGGCACCTCGCGTATCGTCCCCGCGATCCGCCAGATGACCGCGCCGCCCACCGCCAGCCCGCAGGCGATGGCCAGCGCTCTCAGGCCACCGCCACGCAGGTCGGGGCTCGCGCCGATGCCGTGCACCAGCGCCACCGGCCAGGCCAGGTAGGCCAGCCAGTGGATGGCCCGCCACAGCCGCCGGGACATGCGCGCGCGGGCCAGGCCGGTGATGATGAGGGCGAGGATCAGATCGAAAGCCACCGCGCCCAGGCCGAGCCAGAACGCCTGATAGGCGGAGGTGAACGGGATGAAGATCGCGACCGCCCGGATGCTAACGAACGGATCGACGATCGCCGTGATGATGTGCACGGCGATGAACACGACCGACAGCAGTGACAGGCTGCGATGGAGCCCGGTAACCGCGAAAGAGGGCAGGCCGGGCAGCCGGGCCTGGCGGTTGACCAGGACGCCGAGAATCGCCACGAGCGAGAGCAGGATCAAGCTGACCACGCCCGTGGCACGGCTGGCGTACCACAGCGCCGTGTTCTGGGTGATTGTGGCGGCCAACATATGCTCCCCGGTTCCGGCGGTACTCTGATCATGGCAAGCGGTCCGCAGCGGGTTCTCTAGCCTGGCTCTCAATTGCCTCTGAGCGGCCGGACCTGGCAGGATGCGCCAGACACCCCCCACCCCCGCCGGAGGTCGCATGTCTGCCCGCGCGCCGCGTCCGAGCCCGGAGCCCAGGGGGAGCGGGACGCGCCGGGGCGTGGGCGGGCTGCTGGTGGACACCGGCCCGCTGTGGCGCCACCAGGGCTTCCGGCGGCTGTGGACGGGGCAGATGGTCGCCGGGGTCGGCAGCCAGCTGACCGTGGTGGCGGTGGGCTACCAGACCTACCGTCTCACCGGCTCGACAGCCATGGTCGGTCTGGTCAGCCTCGGCCAGCTGGCGCCGCTGCTGGCCGGATCTGTGCTCGGCGGGCCGGTGGTGGACGCCTTTGACCGGCGCAAAGTCATGCTGGTGACCCAGGTGCTGCTGGCGGCCGGGGCCGCCGGGCTGGCCGTCAACGCGATGCTCGGGCATCCTCTGCTCTGGCCGATGTTCGCCTTCACCGCCGAGTCCGCCGCGTTCCAGGGGGTGGACTGGGCAGCCCGGCGCTCGTCGCTGCGCAGGCTGGTGCCACCGGCCGACCTGGCCGCCTCCCTCTCGCTCCAGTCGGCTGCGTTCCAGGCGACCTCGGTGCTTGGTCCCGCCGCCGCCGGCCTGATCATCGCCCACGCCGGGTTCTCCCTCGTCTACTGGCTGAACGTCGCCTCGTTCGGTGTGGCATTCATCACAGTCACCCGGCTGCCAGCGCTCCCGCCCGAGAGCGGGGGGCAGCCCGCCGGCCTCGCCTCGCTGGCTGGCGGCATCAGCTACCTGCGGTCGAGCCGGCCGCTTGCCGGGGCGTTCCTCATCGACCTGGGGGCAATGGTGTTCGGGATGCCCAGGGCGCTGTTCCCCGCACTGGCGCTGACCGTCTACCACGGGGGGGCCACCACGGTCGGGTACCTGAACGCGGCACCGGGGCTGGGTGCCCTGATCGGGTCGCTGCTCACCGGCCATGTCGGCCGGGTCCGGCGGGCCGGCCGGGCGGTGGCGATCTGCGTGGCGGGCTGGGGAGCCGCCATCACCGCGTTCGGCCTGGTGACCTGGCTGCCCGGCGCCCTGGTGCTGCTGGTCGTGGCCGGCGCGGCCGATGTGGTGTCGTCGGTGTTCCGGATGGTGATCGTGCAGCAGTCGACGCCCGATGCCATGCAGGGCCGGGTCAACAGCCTGGTCTTCGCCGGCCTGCAAGGCGGGCCGCGGCTGGGCGACGCGGAAGCCGGCGCGGCGGCCGCGCTTGCCGGGCCGCAGTTCGCGGCCTGGTCCGGTGGCCTGCTCAGCATCGCGACCGCCGTTGTCACCTGCTGGGCGATCCCGCAGTTCTATCGCTACCGGAACGTGGCCAGCGCGGCGGTGTCGTTCGCTGGCGCACCGGTGGAGTCAGCTGACCGGGGCGGGCGTGCCGGAGAGGCCGAGCCGGAGCCCGGCCCGGTCAGCTGACGCTTCGTCACGAGCCGCCAGAAGTGGTGTGGCTCGGAGCCTTGATTGCGGTGCCGGCCGGCGCGGTGGCCGGGACGCGCGTGCCGCCGTCGTCGCCTGAGTACTGGGCGGGTGGTGTGGTGGCGGGCTGGGTCGTGGTGGCGGCGGCCGGAGAGGTGCTGGCCGGTGCCTGCTTGTGCGCAGGGGCAGGCAGGTTGTAGGCCACGGCGCCGGCGGTGGCCAGTGCTGCCACTCCCACCGTGACCGTGGCGACCCGCATCCGGGACCGGCTGCGTTCGCGCTCCATGATCGCCGACATCGTGTCTCGCCCGTATCTCATCGGGTACCAGCCCCCTCAGCAGGCCAGCCAGCGACCGTGTGCACAGTGCCGCTCTCGTCCACCAGGCGGGCGGGCAGGCCGAGTTCCGTGAGCCAGCCGGGCGCCTGCTGGCCGCGGATGATCGCCGCCGTGCTGGCCGTGTTGGCGTCGGCGCAGCTTGCCGCGGCCACCGAGACAGTCCGCCAGACCGGCGCCGCGGGCAGGCCTGTCCGCGGGTCGAGAATGTGGTGGAGCACATCGCCGCCCCGCCGCCAGCGCCGCGCCGCCGTGCTGGAGGTGGCCAGGCCGCCGTTGTGGATGGCCACGACCGCGGACGGCCCGGTGGGCGTGTCCTCGGGGCGGCCGCTGATGTCCTGCACCCGGATCCGCCAGCCGCCCGCCGGGGCCTGCCCGGCCACGGCAACGTCCCCGCCCAGGCTCACGAGTACCCCGCAGCCGAGTTCGGCAAAGATACGGTGGGCCGACCGGTCGGCCGCCCACGCCTTGGCGGTGGCACCCAGGTCGAGCCGCACGCCCGGGGGAAGCCGCACCCGGCGTGAGTATTCATCGAATTCCACGTGGCGCCAGCCGGGGATGGTGTGGACGGTCAGCTTCACCGGCGGCCCGTCAGCCGGGATCAGGGCGAAATCACGGTCGTAGCCGACCGCGTTCATGGCCGCGCCCACGGTGGGGTCGACATCCCCGTCAGTGAGCCGGGCGGCCCGCAGCGCGACCGCGATCGCCTCCGCGAGCAGCGGGCTGACCTGGACGGGCTCGGCGCGGGTGCCGTCGGCGCTGGCTGCCATTGCCGCGTCGAGCGCGACGATCTCAGAGTCGGGGCGGAACCTGCTGCAGGCAAGGTCGACCGCAGCCAGGTCCTCCTCCAGCATGCGGCGGGCGGCCGGGAGCAGACGGCCGTCGGTGACGACCAGGGGAACGCCTGTGCCCAGCGCCTGCCAGCTAGCTGAACCCTCCTGGGTGCTCATGACTGCCCCGGCGCTTTCCGCGGCCATCAGGAGCCGCCTGACGTGGCATGACTGCGGCCGGCGCTGGCCGCGGGAGCCGATGCCGGGCCGGTACCGGACACGGTCTGGGTGGTGGTGACACCTGAGCCACCCGACGTGGTGTGCACCACGGTCGTGGCACCTGCGGTCGCTGGCGTACCGGATGCCGTCGTGGTGCTGGTCGTGTGGGTCACGCCGGGCAGGGTGTAGGCCACCGCACCAGCGACGACCAGGCCCGCGGCACCGGCGGCCACCGTGACCGCCCGCAGCCGTGCCTTGCCCCGCCGGCGCGCGAGGACCGCCGGCAGCGCGTCCCGGTTGCTCCCGTACATTTCGGATGCCCCTCCTTGGTTGCCTCTGCCAGAAAGTCTGGCCGCCTGGTGTCTGCGCGACCTCGGAACGGGCTCTGACGATGCTCTGAGACTGGCACACGGTGGCACGCAGGGGCCTTGTGCCCGGCCGGAAAGGGCCGGAAGCCCCTGCCACTGGCGGGCTGCGGGCGCGACGCTTGCCCTTTCACCGCAGCGAGGACAGCATGACCGAGATCATCCGGCTCCGCCAGGAGCAATCCTGGCCCGGCGGCGTCCCCCTGCCGCCGGCAGAACTCCCCTTCCTGATCGCAACCGCCGCCCGGGCGCCGTCAGTGTTCAACACCCAGCCCTGGCAGTTCCGGGTGGCGGGCAATGCCCTGGAAATGCACGCGGACACGCGGCGTGGCCTGCGGGTGCTTGACCCGTCCGGCCGCGAGATGCTCATCAGCTGCGGCGCCGCCCTGTACGGGCTCCGGCTGGCCGTGCGGCACCTGGGATATGTGCCAGCCATCGCCCTGCTTCCCGACCCGGGCCACCCCAGCCTGCTGGCCCGCCTCTACCTGGGCGCCGAGGCGCCGGTCACCCCCGCTGAGCGGGACATGCTGGCCGTGGTCCCGCACCGCCACACCCACCGGGGGCCGTTCAGTCCCGGCGTGCTCCCGGCCGGCCTGCTGGAGGGGCTGCGGCAGGATGCGGCCGCGGAGGGAGCTGCCCTGGTGACGGTCGACGAACCCGCGGCCTACCAGCGGCTGGCGGGCCTCGTCGCGGCGGCGGCGGCCTGGCGGCGGCGCACGGCCCAGGCCGAGGTACAGCGGTGGACCCGGGAACCGGGCAGCGCGGCCAGGGACGGTGTCCCGGTCAGCGCGTACCCGGCTGCCACCGTGGAACCGGCCGGGCCGGGCAGGCTGACCCAGCGCGACTTTGATCTCGGCCGCGGCTGGGCAGCGGCCACGGCTGAAGGTGCCCCGCCGGCCGCGACGGCCGTGCTGACCACCGCCGCCGACACGCCCGAGGACTGGCTGCAGGCGGGCCAGGCGCTGCAGCGGCTGCTGCTGCATGCCGCCACCCGCTGGGTGTCCGCCAGCCTGCACACCGAGCCGCTGGAGTTCGGGCCGATCCGGGCGCTGATCCGCAGTGGCCTGCGGCTGGCCGGGGCACCGCAGATGGTGCTCCAGCTTGGCCAGGTGCGGACGGCGCAGGCGACCGCCCGCCGTCCCGTCAGTGAGGTGCTCAGCCTTTCCTGACCTGCCCGGCATCGAGCAGCCGGGCCAGTTTCGACGCGGCGGCCGACTGCTTGGCCCCGGCCTGCTGCAGCCGCTGAGCTACCGCGTCGAGAAGGCCGGTTGAGCCTTCCCGGAGTTCCACCTCTATCTCCCGCCAGCTGGCTGCCACCTGCCAGTCCCGGCCGCCTGCCGCGGGCAGCGATCCGGTCACGAGATCGTCGGCGATCTCGGCCAGGATCCGGCCATCGGGGCCGGTGAGACTGCGCAGCGTACGGGTGGTGCCCAGCCGGGCGATCGGCTGCAGGGCCTGGCCGCCCGTCCAGCCGGACACCCTGTCCGCCAGTTCGGCCGGAACGGCCGAGGCGCTGTGCCCCAGCGGGACGTGGATTTCCCGGCGAGTGTCCACGCCGGTCGGCAGCTTGAGATGCCAGCCGGCGTCGGTGCCACCGGTGCGCCGCCGCAGTGTGATCCGCGCCCCGTCCAGGCGGAAGTCCCCGGTGTCGAAATACACCGCACTCAGCTCGTGCGTCTGTGGCGGCGAGACCGCCGCCACGCCAGCCAGCCCGGACAAGCCGGGCAGGACGAAACCGGATTCCGCCTCGTACTTGCGTTCAGTCTCAATGAATTCGCCCGCGCCGCCGCCCATGCTGAAAGGCTAAGGGCACGGCGATCCCGCCCTGCTCAAAGCCTCCGGCTGGCGTGTTATCCGTGTCTAGATGTAGTAACAGTGTCACACTGCGTTATGACGCGCCGTGCTCGAGCACGGAGTGGCCCGGGGACTCGGGCGGCAGGCTGATGCGGTGGCGTCCCGAGCCGACCGGGACGGGGGGGTCATGGGTCTGATCATGGAGCACGGTGGGCCGGCCGAAGGCTACGAGACCGTGCCGGTGCCGGTGGCGGCCGCCGGCGACGAACCGCAGGGCCGCAGTGCGGCCATTCTCCGCAGGCGCAGCGTCCGCCCGAGCAAGCGGGCGGTGATGTACGTGCACTGCCTCAGCGACTCCTTCGTGCCCGCTGACCTGGCAGACTGGTACACCGGCCGGGCCTTCCACTTCTATGCGGCCGACCTGCGCGCGGTGACGGCCGGCGAGCGACGGGCCGCCCAGGACGGCAACCAGGCGGCCGGTGAACTCAGCGAGTGCTTCGCGCACCTGGATGCCGCCGCCGCCTATCTCCGGGCGGCGGATTCCATCGAAACGTTAGTGGTGTCCGCGCACGCCGCGGGAGCGCTCATCGCCGCCCTGTGGTGTCATGCCCGCCGTGGCAGCCGGCCCGTCGACGCGCTGATCCTGGCCAACCTCGATCTCGGCGCCGGCCAGCCGGGCCGGGCAACCCGGCGCTGGCTCACCAGGGCGAAGACCGCGGGGGAGAGCGGAGCCAGTTCGCCGCTGCTGGCCGGGGCCCAGCGCAGGCTGCGGCGCGGGCTCGACATAGCCTGCCCGGTGCTGGTGATGTGCCCGCCCGGGGACTGGGATGTGCCAGGTGGCGCGGGCAGCCTGCTGGCGCTGCGGATGCTGGCCGGCGGCCGGGTCACCATCCACCTGGGTGAGCACGTCACCTGGCTGAAGCTGGACGGGGGGCTGCCCGGGCAGGTGCCCTCGGCCGACCCTGAGCGCAAGCGCTTCTTCGACGAGATCAGCCGCTGGCTGAGCGCCTACCTGTCCGCTGAGATCCGCGACCAGCTGCTGTGACCGGCGGCTACTGCACTGACACGGTGACGCTCGGGTAGCCGGTCGCCCCGTTGGGCTCGGGTGGGGCAAGGGCCGCGGTCTGGGTGTAGCCGGCCGCGTCGGTGGCGCGGGCCTCGATGGTGTGGTTTCCCGGCGCCGCGTCCCAGTCCCACACCCACTGCCGCCAGGTGTCGATCCCCGGCACGGCCGCCAGTTGCGCCTGATGCCACAGGCCGCCGTCGACCCGGACCTCCACCGCGTCGATGCCCTTGTGCTGCGCCCAGGCGACGCCCGCGACCTTGGCATGGCCGGCCCGCACGGGGCCGGAGCCGCTGGGCACGTCGATCCTCGACTCGGTCTTGACCGGGGCCTGCTGTGACCACCCGCGCGGCACCCAGTAGCCCTGTGCGCCAGCCCAGGTGGTCACATTGATGTCGGTGACCCATTTGGTCGCCGACACGTAGCCGTACAGGCCGGGCACCACCATCCGGACGGGGAAGCCGTGCGCGGCCGGCAGCGGTGAGCCGTTCATCGCCACCGCCAGCAGGGCGTCCCGGCCATCCATGACCACCTGCACCGGGGTGCCGGAGGTGAAGCCGTCCACCGACGTGCACAGCAGTTGCTGCGCCCCGGACCGGATCCGGGCCGCCCGCAGCAGGCTGGCCAGGCTCGCCCCCAGCCACCTGGCGTTGCCGATGTAGGAGCCGGCCACGGGGTTGGAGACGCAGGCCAGGGTGGTGTAGTTCTCGATCAGCGGCAGCTTGAGCAGGTCGGCGAAGCTGATCGTGATCTCGCGCTCGACCATGCCGTGGATCCGCAGCCGCCAGTTCGCGGGCGCGATCTGCGGCAGGATCAGTGCCGTGTCCACCCGGTAGAAGACAGAGTTCGGGGTGACGAACGGGCTCAGCCCGGGGATGCCCAGGTCCGTCCCGGCCGGCAGGGCCGCCGCCGGGCGGGCCGGCGCCGGGAGGCGCAGCGTCTCGCGGGCCCGCACCACCGCGGTGGAGGGCGCCGCCAGCCTGCGCCCGACCAGGGCGCTGACGCCCGCCGCCGCCACCGCGACCGACCCGGTGACCAGGAACCGGCGCCGCCCCGGCTGGGGGACCGGCCGAGGGTCCGGTCCAGGCGGCAGGCTGTCCGGAACCCAGGATGCGCCGGCAGCCGCAGACACCGGGACGGGGGTTTCTGCCGCTGGCGGACCGCCCGCACCGCCCGCAGCGGGCGGGGCCGGGACTGCGGAACGGGCAGGGGCGGCTGTGGCCACAGCGGCGACCAGCCGGGTCATGACAAACGTCCCCGCGGCAGCCCCGGCCAGGACCGGCACCGCGTCCACCAGGCTCGCGCTGGGCCGGCTCAGCGCGGCCAGCAGGCCCACCGCGGTGAACACCACCAGCCCGGCCAGGCCGTAGCGGAGCCGGCGCACGGCGGCCACGCCGATCAGGGCGGCGAACACCGCCAGCACCACCAGGATGCCGGCCACCAGCACGGTCTTGTCGTTGGAACCGAACGCGGAGATCGCGAAGTTCTTCACCGGAGGCGGCGTAAAGTCGATGGCCACACCGCCCACGGCGACCACCGGCGAGCCCTGCGGGCCGGTGATCCCCGCGACCAGTTGCGCGACTCCCATCGCGACGGCCGCGGTGATCAGGCCGGTCGCTACCCCGTAGCCGGGGTGGACGTGGCGCGGCGTGGCAGGGCGATGGTCAGCGGAAGAGGTCACATCATCTATTCGTAGCCCAGGACAGCCCGGATTGCTGAATCATGGCGCCGGCCAAGCCGACCCGGGCCCGGCCACGAATAACAGCTGGAGGGTGCGGATGTGGGCATGACCGAGGGGCAGCCGGGCAGCTGGCCGGATCCCGCGCACGGGAGCGACCTGGCCGCACTGCTCGCCCAGGTCGCCCGGGGTGACCAGGCCGCTTTCGGGACGGTCTACGACCGCGCGGCGGCACAGGTGTACGGCCTGGTCCGCCGGGTCGTCCGCGACCCGGCGCAGTCGGAGGAGGTGACCCAGGAGGTGATGCTTGAGGTCTGGCGCAGCGCATCCCGCTTCGATCCCCACCGCGGCAGTGCGATGACCTGGCTGATGATCCTCGCGCACCGCCGCGCCGTGGACCGGGTCCGGTCCGGGAATGCCGCAACGCAACGAGAGCTCCGGGCGGCCGCCGCCGTCACCGACTACGACGTCGTGGCCGAGGAAGTACAGAACAGGCTGGACGCGCAGCGGGTACGGCGGTGCCTGGACTCCCTCACCGAGCTTCAGCGGGAGTCGGTCACCCTCGCCTATTACGGCGGCTACACCTACCGGGAGGTGGCCGGCCTGCTCGGGGTGGCGGTCGGGACGGTGAAGACACGCATGCGGGACGGGCTGATCCGGCTGCGTGACTGCCTGGGAGCGGACCAGTGAGGCTGCGGCGGGACATCCCGCACACCCTGGCCGGGGCGTATGCGCTGGATGCGCTCACCGAGCCGGACCGGGCGAAGTTCGAGCGCCACCTCGCCGAATGTGACGTGTGTCGGCAGGAGGCGGGCAGCCTGCGGGAAGCCACCGTCCGGCTCTCGGCCGTCACCGCCGTGGCACCACCGCCGCAGCTACGCGAACGGGTGCTCGCCGCGGCTGCCCTCACCCGGCAGCAGCCGCCGGTCACCAGCGACGGGCCCGCCCGCCCGGGTACCGGACGCTCCCGGCTGATGGCGCCCAGGCTGTCGGTCGCGATCGCCGGCGGGTGCATGCTGGTCGCGCTGATTGTGGGTGGTCTGTCCCTCAGCGCCCAGCACAAGCTTCATGAGCAGCAGGCGCAGATCGCTGCCGTGCTGAACGCGCCGGACGCGACCATGATGACCGCGCGGAGCACGGCAGGCGGGACCGCCACCGTGGTCATGTCACATCGCGACCGCGCGCTGGTGCTGACCACCGCGAGGCTGCCTGCCCTGCCCACCGGCATGCGTTACCAGGTGTGGCTCATGGGCCGGGACAGGATGCGCCCGGCGGGGATGCTGCCGATGCCGCACCAGGGGATGACGGCCCCGGTCGTCGTGTCCGGGGTGTCGGCTGGTGACCGGGTGGGCCTGACCATGGAGCCGGCCGGCGGGAGCGTGCGGCCCACATCGAGGCCGATCGTGGTGCTCACTCTCCCGGCATGACCGGCTGCCCTGGTGGGCGGCCCAGCGGGCGCCGCGGCAAACGCTCCATCACTAACCCCCACCGAGGCGACCCGGGCCCGGAAAAAGGCTCTATCGTGAACTCTCGTGAAAGCATCTCCGGAGGCGCAGCGCAGGCTCCTCGAACTCGCTGATCTGGATGCCGAGCTGAGCCGGCTCGACCATCGCCGCCGAAGCCTGCCCGAGCACGAGGAATACCAGCGGATCGAGACGCGGGATGCCGAACTCGGCGATGAGCTGACCGCCCTGGAGGCGCAGGAGAGCGATCTCTCGCGGGAACAGGCCAAGGCGGAAGCCGACGTCGAGCAGGTCCGGTCCAGGGTGGAGCGGGACCGCACCCGGCTCGACGCCGGGCAGGTGTCCTCACCCCGCGAACTGGAGAACCTTCAGTCGGAGATCGTCTCACTGGGCCGGCGCCAGTCTGACCTGGAGGAGATCGTGCTCGACGTGATGGAGCGGCGGGTAGGGGTCCACGGGCGGGTGGGGGGTCTTGTCGGGGGGGCGGCGCGGGCCGCCGGCCTCGGCGGGGGGGAGCGCCGCCCCGCGGGGGGAGGCTGTCCAGCAGCGCCGCGATTGGCTGACCGGGGAACGGACCGCGCTCGCGCGCCAGCGCGAGGAGGTCACCGCCCGGCGGGACGCGGCCCTCGCGGAGATCGGGGAGCAGGCGCAGAAGGCCGGGGAACTCAGGGAGGGCGCCGCTGCCGGCGAGCCGGCCGATCTGCTGGCGCTGTACGACAAGATGCGCGGCCAGCACGGCGTCGGCGCCGCAGCGCTGCGTGGCGGCCGGTGCGAGGGGTGCCATCTGTCCCTCAACACGGTCGGCCTCGCCCGGATCCGGGCCGCCCCGCCGGACGAGGTGCTCCGCTGCGAGGAATGCCGCCGGATCCTGATCCGCACGCCCGAGTCGGGGCTATGACCCGCCGGCTCGTCGTGGAAGCCGACGGCGGCTCCCGCGGGAACCCGGGCCCGGCCGGATATGGTG
>OFGV01000116.1_pt1 | contig 13993 bp, 10 predicted proteins | sample 1521911 | NCBI WGS metagenome assembly OFGV01 (sample SAMEA2553413, study PRJEB24118) | soil metagenome
CCTGTAAACTGGTTTCACGCCTCACTGAGCCACCCTATCCGCGCCGCCTCCGGTAAATCGCGCTTCGTAATCGGCGCCTTGGTGGACGGTAAGGGCAGGAGTCGGATAATCCCGGAACAGTCCGGGGTAGAGCTTCCTTTGGTCCATCAAATCTCGATTGAACGGGGAATGAAGGGCCTTTGAATCCATTCTCACCGCACTAGACCAGCAGCCTCCAGAGCGACTTGGGCCGCTTGAAACATGGCTTAGTACGCACGGCTGGGGACGGGTTGGCGGGGTTTTCCCCGGGACACAGTTCGGCTGCTTTCAAAGCCTCGATGGCTCGCGACATTTCCATGTGGCGCTATTTTATCCACGAGTCCGACTGCAAACACGGGATGGCTGAAAGGATTCGGAAACGCGATCGGCGAGCGCAAGTACAGCTTGGCTCGCGGTCGATAAGCCTCGCGCATAACCGGCTTACGCTCTGCTCCGTTTAGTCCTTTGTTCACGCAAAATATCGAGGAACTTTTGCGCTCTCGGCGTGAGCGTTTTATATTTGTGATAAACGATGCAGGTTTTTCCAGCGAGCTCCAACCCAAATAGATTAATCTTTTTGAACTCGCCCCTCCTGATATCCGCCTCCACGACGGTCTTGAATAAAATTCCCACGCCGACGTTTCGGCGAACGGCTTCCTTTACCGCCTGCGGCGAATCGCAACGCATGGCGATCTCAAAGCGAACCCTATTGTTTCTGAGATCGTTCAGAATCTGCTCCGTGGTGCCGTGAGCACCGTTGCTAACCCGGATGACGAGGGGAAAACGAACCAAGTCATCCGGCGTAATCGTTTTTTTTCTTGCTAACGGATGGGTCTCGGAAACAAAGGCAACTAACGGTTCATTGGCATAGGGCTCGACTATCAAACACCTGGACGGTCGCGGGTTGTTGACGATCGCGACGTCGATCTCCGAGTTCCTGAGCGCCCGCTCCAGCTCATCCTTTTTGCCCGTGGTGAGTTTAACTTCGATATGGGGATGGCTTTTTCTGTAGCGAGCTAGAAGAGAGGGAAGCAACGCCATCGACGGACTGTAGCTTCCTCCCACCGTGAGCGACGGCGCTTTCACCGCCGCTCTCATTTCCGACAGTTGCAGTTTCAATTCCTCGTGTTGCTTCAGCACCCGGCTGGCGTACTTGAAAACTAGCTTTCCGGCCGGCGTGAACTCGATGCCGCCGCCCGGGGTGTGGACCTTGACCGCCAGGTTGCCGGGCGCCTTGCCGACCCCGCCGATCTGGTAGATGAAGTCCATGTGCCACGACGCCCGGCGGAACTCCCCGTCAGTCGCCGACTGCAGCCCGACATCGCGCTGCATCGCCACCACGGCGGCGATGGCCTCGTCCTCGATCTCCCGCAACTGCCCGGCGGTGATCCGCCCGGCCGCGAGGTCTTCCCGGGCTGCCAGCAGGTTATCGGGGCGGAGCAGGCTGCCGACATGGTCGGCGCGGAATGGGGGGCTCGTTCGCATAGGCAACATCGTTGCGGCATCCGTACGTCTCGGTCAACCCGGCCGGATGGTCACATCGCAGGCCGGGGCGCAGGTGGGACCTGACCACAATCACGCGTGGCCGCGCTGGTCACGAGCCAACAACACGCTCCGAGGCCATCGGGCACCTGGGCGAGTATCGACAGTTCGTCGTTCACGAACGACAGCTGACCGCCGGGGCTGGCCGCACAGCCGGCCACGGACACGGCTGCCGTACGGATCTGCCGTCGCACCGGCCCACCGGGACCGGGCCAGCTATGAAACAGAATCAAACTTGTTCGCACAGTAACCCACAAGCAGCGGATCAGCAATGGCCCGCTGGGCGGATCCGGCCCGGGCGGGATAAGTTGGGGCGCGGGCCACGCGCGTCCAGGAAGCAGCACTATCGGAAAGAAGGGCAGGCCATGCGCGGGTACGACCATGTGACGCGGGCCGGGCCACTGCTCCTGGCGGTCCGGGTGGGGGGGTCTGCGGGCCCGGTCCCCTTCGTGCGCCCGCGCGTCCTGCGGCGGGTACCGGGCTATCTCTCCTATGTCACCGGCATGTCCGGGGTGGACGCGCAGGCCTCAGGCGCCGCGGGGGGAACCGCCGGGGCAGCAGGTGCCAGGCTGGCCAGCCCGGTGGGCGGGCAGGCTGGTGCACCGGGCGGCGGCCGTCCAGGGACCGCTGTGCTGGCGCCCCCCGCGGGGGTCTCGCCCCGGCCGGCGCGCCGCCGTACCCTCGTGGGCACCTTGCTGTTCGTGCTCGGTTTCTCGGCCGTGTTCGCCAGCGAGGGGGTGCTCTTCGGCGGGCTCGGTGCCGTGCTGAGGACCCATGTCGTGGGGCTGACCCAGATCCTGGGCGTGGTCACGATCATTCTCGGACTGCTGTTCGCCGGTGTGTTCGACCGGTTTCCCATCACCGGCCGGATCGTGCGGCCTTCCGTGCGCCCCCGGGCCGGGCTCGCCGGGGCACCGGTGCTCGGTGTCCTGTTCGGGGTGAGCTGGACGCCGTGCATCGGTCCCACACTGACCGTGGTCATGGGCCTGGCCATGACGTCCGGCACAGCCGCGCGGGGAGCGGTCCTGATGTTCGCCTACGGCCTGGGACTTGGCATCCCGTTCCTGATCGTCGCGCTGGTGTTCCAGCGTGGCATGACGGCGTTCGGCTTCGCCCGGCGGCACGCCCGGCTCATCACCCGGCTGGGTGGGGCCATGCTGGTCACGATCGGCGCGCTCGAGCTGACCGGCACCTGGACCGCCGCCCTGGTGTGGGTCCAGGATCACTGGGTGGCGGGCTACCAGTCGCCCATCTAAGCGGAGGACCAGGACCGGGTATCAGGGGCGCGGCGGCAGCGGGGGCCGTCGCCGGGAAGGCCGGCCCGAGGTGTCCGGTGGTCTGGCGGCCGGGCGGGACGCCAGGGCTTCCAGTGCCAGCCGGACCGCGGTGTGGAGTTGCGGATCCCGCCCGGCGGCCCAGTCCGCCGGGGAGATGATGACCTCCACATCGGGGTCAACGCCGTGGTTCTCTACCCCCCAGCCGTAGGTGTCCAGCCAGATCGCATATTTGGGGACGGTCACCGCGGTCCCGTCGATCAGCTCGAACGGGTCCTCGATGCCGATCACCCCACCCCAGGTACGGGTCCCCACCACCGGGCCAAGCCCGAGGATCCGCAGGGCGGCGGTGATCATGTCCCCGTCGGACCCGGCGAACTCGTCCGCGAGCGCGACCACCGGCCCGCGCGGCGCATCCCGTGGATAGGTGAAGGGCCGCAGCCCGCGTGCCACGTCCCAGCCCATGATCCGGCGGGCTAGTTTCTCTACCACCAGCTGGGAGACGTGGCCGCCGCGGTTCTGGCGCACGTCCAGGATCAGCATGTCCCGGGCCATCTCCCCGCGCAGATCGCGGTGGAAATGCGCCCACCCCTCCCCCATCATGTCCGGCACGTGCAGGTATCCGGCCTGCCCATCGCTCAGCTCGCGGACGCGCTGCCGGTTGCCCACTACCCAGTCCTGATAGCGCAGGCGGCGGTCGCTGGCGAGCGGGATCACCGCAACCCGGCGTGGCTGACTGCCGGGGTCGGCGACGGTGAGCTCCACCGGTTTGCGGGCCGCCCCGGTCAGCAGCGGCGCGGGGCCCGATGCCCGGTCTACCGGCTGCCCGTCCACCTGCAGCAGGATCGACCCCGCAAAGACGGCAGTGCCCGGGGCGGACAACGGGGACCGGGCCCGTGGGTCGGAGGACTCGCCTGGCAGCACCCGGGCGATCTGCCAGCTGCCGTCGGCCGCCTGCGCCAGGTCGGCGCCGAGATAGGCGACCGGTGGGGTGACCGGCTGCTCCGGCCGCGCCGCCGGGCGCACGTAGGCATGGGAGGTGCCCAGTTCCCCGAGCACCTCCCAGAGCAGGTCGGCGAAGTCGTCGGGGGTGCGGATACCCGCCAGCAGCGGGCGGTAGGTGTCGAGCACACCTGCCCAGTCCACCTCGGCCATGTCCGCCACCCAGAAGTCGTGCCGCATCACCCGGCCCGCCTCGGCGAGGGCGTGCCGGCGCCTGGCCGCCGGGTCAGCCAGGAACCGTGCGCGTGACAGGTCCACCTGCACCGGCCCCTGCCCGTCCCCGCCTTCCTGGCGCTCTGCGGAGACGACCCGCAGCCCCGCATGATCGCGGATCACCAGCCGGCTGCCATCACCGCTCACCCTGAACCAGTCCACTGCCTCGGCAAGTTCGCCGCAACGCCGCCGGCCCAGGTCGAAACGCTCCAGGGTGGGCCGGGGCGGATCGTCGTCGGGGTCGGCGGCACCTTCGCCGAGCACCCCTGTCACCTGGCTCCGCAGCCAGACCAGGCCGCCGGCCGCGGCCTGCAGACAGGAGTACAGCGACTCCGGCACGGGCAGGGCGACCACCCGGCCGGCCAGCCCGCCGCCGCCGACGTCCACGGTGACCGCGGGCCGGCCCCGGCCTGGCCCCGGCTCTTCCTGGCCGGCATGCGCCGCGCCGTCCGGGCCGGCGCCGGTTCCGGCGGGTCCCGGGGCTGAACCTCCTGTCCCCGCCCCCGGCTCCAGGCCGGCCGTGTCCTCGCTCACCGGGCGGCCCCCGGGCAGCGGGGCGAACGGCGAGGGGGTCGCGGCCGCCAGCGTCACCAGGTACGGGCGGCAGCCGTAGGGGAAGGACAGATCGAAGAAATGGGCGTCGTAGACCGGGTCGAAGCTGCGTCTGGACAGGAACGCCAGATGCTGCCCATCCCTGGTGAACACCGGGTCGGTGTCGCTGAACCGCCCGTCGGTGACGTCCACCACCGTCCCATCGGCGACGCGGGCGATACGGATCTGGCTCAGCGGGTGCGGCCCCGGGTGCGACCAGGCCAGCCAGGCCGAATCGGGCGAGTAGGACAGCCCGCTGACCGGGCCGTCCTGTGCTGCCGCCAGCAGCCTCACACTGCCGGTGGCGACCTCTACCAGGTGAAGCTGCCCGTCCCTGGATGCCACCGCCACCGATGTCCCGTCCGGGGCGGCTGCCAGGCCGCTGACCATGCCCAGCTGCCCGGTCGCGAGCCGTCGTGGTGAGCCCGCGCCCGGCTCTTGCCCCGATGCGGGCACGAGTTCCAGGGCGTCCACCCCGGGTGCGTCGCTGACCCAGACGACCTGGCCGGTAGACCCGAGCACGCGCGGCAGCCGGGCCCGTGCCTCGGCGGGCACACTCAGCGCCCGGGCTGGCCCGTCACGATGAGTCAGCCAGTGCACGGTGCCCGCGACCTCGACGGCGCTGGCGCGCCCGGATTCGTCGCAGGACAGGTCGTCCAGGTGGTCTTCGGCCGACACCAGCCGTGGCGCAGGCATGGGCGCGGCCGGGCCGAGGGATATCGGCAGTGGCCGCGGTTCGCCGTCGAGCCCGTCCAGGATCCAGATCTCCCCGGCGCACTGGTAGACGAGCCGGTCGCCGTCTGTGCTCGCATTCCGGGCATAGAAACCGTCATGGTCGGTATGACGCCGCAGGCCGCTCCCGTCCAGTTGGCAGGAGTAGAGGTTGCCGGTTCCCTCATGGTCGGACAGGAACACCAACCTGCCCGCGACCAGCATCGGGCTGGCGAACTGGCCACGTATCCCGGCCAGCACCCGGCGGAACTCGGCCTCCTCACCCGCCCGGACCCACAGCCGCCCCGATGTACCTCCCCGGTAGCGCTTCCAGTGAGCGGGATCGCGGCCCCAGGTCCCGGTGAGCAGCGCCGCACCCGCTGGTTCCAGGGCCACATCCGCAACCGGGCCAAACGCCTGCCGGACGGGTGCACCTCCGGTCACCGGGATGAAGTAGGCCCAGGTGAATCGGTCGAACGGCTGCCCGGCGGCAGTGAGCGCGATGACCTCGCCGCCGGGAGTCCATCCGGCCACCCTGGTGGCGCTGTCGCCCCAGTAGGACAGCCGCCTGGCCTGGCCGCCATCAACCTCGCACAGGCGCACCTCGGGTGCGCCGTCGCGGGTAGTGGTCCAGGCGAGCATGCTGCCGTCGCGGGACAACCGGGGATGGCTCACCGGGGCACGGTCGGCCGACACCCGCCATGCGCGACCGCCCGCACGCGGCGCCAGCCACACGTCGTCGTCGGCGACGAAGGTCAGCAGGTCGCCGTGGAGGTGTGGAAACCTCAGGTATCCGGCTGAAGTCACCGCCTCAGCCTAGTGCCGCCCGGCGCACGTTCCCCGTCATGCGGGTCCCCGCCTGCTTCCGGGCCGCCCGCCGCGGAAGCAGCCTCCCCGTGGTGGGTCATTCATGTACTGCCCGGGCCTCATGGCTATTGAATGGCCGTTTTACTAACTGCAATCGTAGTTGCACATTTGTATATAATACAGGCGTTCCAGGTTGTGCCGGAATCGCTTGTCCGCACCATGTGCCAGTGAAAGACTCAGCGCATGGCGATTGCGCTGAGTGGATTCCCCGATGTGCCGGGGGGGCGCGCCGTGGCCGCAGGCAGACCGCACGGCCCGGTACCCGTGTGGACCACTGAGCCTGCGCGCGACCGCGAGCCGGGAGAGCCCGCGCCCAGCGAACAAGACAGTCAGGGGCCAGGTCACGAGACACAGGCGGCATCCCAATCCCCGGGCCGTGCGGATGCCGGGGGCGGGTGTGCGGGAGAACCGGACGAGACTTCCTGCCAGCTCAATTCCCGCCTGCTGCGGAAGTCGCTGGCACAGCTTGAGCCGGAGTCCGAGAACGTTATGGCTTATTTCTTCGCGACTCTTTTCCTGCGTAATCCTGAGCTGCGCCCGATGTTCCCGCTGTCGATGGACATCCCGCGCAGGCGCGTCTTCGGGGCACTGACCCGTTATGTGTGGAGCTGCGACCACCCGGAGTCGCTCGCGCGGTGGCTGAGCGAATTGGCGTGCGACCACCGTAAATATGGTGTTTCCGAGAGCCATTACCGGCCGTTCTGCGACGCCCTGCTCGCGACGGTCGCGGCCTTCAGCGGTCCCGCCTGGACTCCCGCGGGGAAGGCGGCATGGGAGGGCGCCCTCAGCTACATCTCGACCATCATGACCGACGCCGCCCACGGGGCGCAGGACGAACCACCGTGGTGGCTGGCCGAAGTAGGCACGCATGACCTGCGGCGTCCCGATCTGGCCGTCCTCAGGCTGCGCTTCGACCCGGCTGATCCGCCCCATTACCGGCCGGGCCAGCATGTCAGCGTCCAGGTATCACGCTGGCCACGGATATGGCGCGAGTATTCGGTTGCGAACGCTCCCCGCGCGGACGGTACCTTGTGCCTTCATGTCCGCGCGATCCCGGGCGGCAGGGTCAGTAACGCGCTGGTGCATCAGACCCAGGTCGGTGACACGGTGCTGGTGGGCGCCGCCCGCGGCGGCATGACCGTGGATTCGGTCACATCCCGGACTGTGGTGTGCGTCGCCGGAGGCACCGGGCTGGCACCGGTGAAGGCAATCCTGGACGCGCTCGCGAGCCCGGACCGCCCGCCTCCCCTTCCCGATGTCCGGCTGCTTTTCGGCGCCCGCCGGGAAGAGGATCTCTATGATCTGCCGGATCTGCGCCGGCTCGCGGGGACCTGCTCGTTCCTGGAAGTGATCCCGGTGATCTCACACGACCCCGCCTACCCGGGGCTGCGGGGAACACTGCCCGAGGTGACCGCCAGGCATCTCCCGCCCGGCGCCGGCGATGTGTTCATCAGCGGGCCGCCCGGGATGGTCACCCAGACCGCAGCCGTGGTCGCCGCCCGCGCCCCGGGTGCGCGCCTTCACTTCGACCCGCCGGGGCCAGCCACAACGGAGCGGGCCTCCGGCCGTCAGGCCGGCCCGGTCAGCTGACCTGAGCCGGTTCGCCGGCTGTGGCGGAATCGCTCAGCTCACTGGCGTGATGTGCCGCTGACCAGCGGTGCGGCCCTGCGCGTCCATGCCGATGGTGGCCACCGTGGCACGCATGATGTGAGCCACGAACGGCCGGATCAGCCACCAGTACCTGGCGAACTTCCGCCGGGACACCGCGTCGGTGGTCGCGACCCGGCACTCATAACTCAGCAAGGTCCGGCCCACCCCGTACCCGCGGACAGTGAGATTGCAGGCAATCTTCCCGTAACCCGGCTCGGCGAAGCCGGCGAAATCCGCTAGCGGCACATCACGCCAGCTGATCGACGGCTGCCAGAACACGCCGACCGCACCGAACGCGATCTCATCCCCTTCCCGCTCGCCGAGGGACAGCCAGCCCGGCAGTCCCCCGTCCTCGCCCAGGCGCAGCTGGGCGGGCGGTGGCGGCTGCTGCTGACGGCGCAGCCGGGCCGGGAGCCCCCGCATCCACATGGCCGCGTCCATCAGCGGTGTGTGCACGCCCATGAAGTCCAGCTCACGCGCGGCCCGCCAGGTCGTCCCCGGGTCCGCGTCGACCACCAGATGCTCGGCGATCACCACATCGAAGACAGGCAGTTGCTCATCCAGGATCATCGGCCTAGTACTCACAGATGTCACCCCCAGGCTCATTCGATGCTGCAGCACCCGCTCCCGCCAGGGCCAATCGGCCCTCAGTGCTGAATCTGGCGCCCCCGGCGCGGTTGCACCTGGTCCCGGTAATCGACCGCTATCATCGGCAGCGTGAGCAGGTGGCCACATGACGCACCGGCGAACGGGACCTCCGCTCCCGCCAGGTCCCACCCGGCGATTCCGCCCGGGACACTGGCCCTTGTCAACAGCGGCTTGTTCGCCGATGCCTCCAACTTCGAGTTGCGCTTCGTCGAGGACTACCAGCGGATCAGCGCCATCGTCGGAGCACTGCGAACGCTTGGCCTCAAGGTAGTCCTGACCAGCGGCTCCTTCGACATCATCCACGAGGGCCACTCGATGTACCTGGAGGCGGCGCGCCGCTTCGGTGATTTCCTGATCGTCGGGCTCGACAGCGACGAGAAGATCCGTGCCCGCAAGGGGCCGCACAGGCCGGCCGTGCCGCAGATGGAGCGGTTGCGGATGGTGACCCACCAGCGGGGCGTGGGGGTCGTCACCCTCAAGCACCTCCACCACGAACGCTGGGGCCTCATCAAGGCGGTCCGGCCCGACGTACTGGTGGCGACCGAGGACACCTACACCCCGCGGGAGATAGCCGAACTGGAAGAGCACTACTGTGGCCGGGTGGAAGTACTGGAGCGGATGGCAACTGTCAGCACGTCGGCCCGGCTCCGGCGGATCCAGCTTGGCCTGCCCGAACCTGGCGAGGCCGGTGAGTCAGGCCAGCCGCCGCAGTGACGGCCGCCCGGTGCGGGCTGGCCGCCCGGTGAGGGCCGAACGGTGAGGGCCGAACAGTGAAGCAGGTGCTGCTCTACCTGCCGGTTCTGCACGCCGGATACGAGCAGTTCTTCTCCCGTCATAGTGACGCCGGCGAGATCCTGGTACTGGGCGAGGGGTTCCGGCGCGAGTACCCGGGCATGGCCAAGGACATCCGCGCCCTGCCGCCGCCGCGCGCAGCCGGTTACCTGCGGCTCATCGCGCCGCAGGCGCACATCCGGGTGATCGAGCCGGCGGACCTGCCTGCCGCGGTCTCCGGCAGCGAAATCGTCATGCCCGATGAGGAGATCACCCGCGACCTGGCCGGGCGGCATGACCTGGGCCGCGGCCGCAAGGTGGTGTTCGACCGCACGTTCCTGCGCTGGGACCGCACGTGGGCCACGACACGGGCACCGGTGACCTTCGATGGCGAGATCTGCGCGACCGACCTGGCCCGGGAACTGCTGGGCACCGCCGATGCCACCGCACAGCGCAGTTCCGACTGGTGGCGCCAGGTCGGCGCGGTCGCCGCCCGGGCAGGGCAGGTGCTCGGCTGCGCCTGGAACCAGCACCGCCCCACCGAGTACGCGCCCTACCTGAACGGGGATCCACGCGACGGGTTCGGCCGGGGCGTGCGGGCCGACCTGTCCACTGCCATCCATGCCGAGGCGGCGCTGGTCGCGCGTGCGGCGCGCGACGGCCTCTCCCTGGCCGGCGCCGACCTGTACACCACCACGTTCCCCTGCCCGGCCTGCGCACGCCTGGTGGCGGAGGCCGGTTTCCGGCGGTGCTACTTCACCGGGCAGTACTCCGTACTCGACGGTGAACAGGTGCTGCGGGCCGCGGGAATCAGGCTGATCTGGGTTGATACGGTGACGACCGGTCCCGCGAGCCAGGGTGTGAGCTGAAGCGCATCCGGACTGGTGGTGCGTCCGCTGCCTGCGTGTCCCCCACCAGTACATGGGCATGCACATGTGCGATGGTGGCGCCGGTGAACCGGCAGTCACCGTTGCGCACGCCCAGGCCGTAATGGCTGAGCTGGTGCTTCTCCGAGACGGCCGCGAGTGCCAGCCAGAAATCCTGCCGGACCTCCTCGGTGAGGTCGAGCAGGTCGGCCGCATGCTGGTCCGGCACGAGCAGCAGGTGCAGCCTGGTTCCGGGGTATGGAAATTCGTTCGGCGTGGCGGTCCAGTGCCGGGTCTGGAAGAGAATCTGCTGGCGGGCAAGCGGGGCGAGCACTTCCGGGCAGAACAGGCAGATACCCGCCGCGTCCAGCCGCCGCATCTCCGCTAGTTGCTCGCTGGTCCGTGCGTTCTCGAAACAGTAGAAAGTCACGCCGGCGCCCGCCGGTAGTCGAGGAAGGAATACCGGGTCATGCTCTCCGGATCGGCCGCGTCCTCCTGTGACATCAATTCAAACCCGGCCAGCCAGTCCTCCGGCATGCGGCGGTCACCGGCGAAGGCTTTATGGACCCGGGTGAGGTAGATCCTGTCCACCGAGGGCAGGGCCTGCCGGTAGACCGACTCCCCGCCGATGACGAAGAACTCTCCGCTGCCAGCGAGGGCACCAATGCTCGCCGCGGCCGCCAGGGCCGACTCCGGCGAGGTCGCCAGCAGGACACGGTCGTCCCCGGTATCCCGCAGGGTCCGGCTGACCACGATGGATGTGCGGTTGGCGAGCGGGTGGCCCAGGCGGCTGAGGATCGACTCGTGGGTGACCCGGCCCATCACGACCACATGACCAGTCGTCAGGGTGCGGAACCGGCGCAGGTCGCCCGGCAGGTGCCAGGGCAGCGTGCCCTCCCGGCCGATGACGTCGTTGGCTGCCGCGGCAACGATGACCGAGGCATTCACGGCGCGACCGGGATGGCGGGGATCGAGGGGTGAGGGTCGTAGTCGCTCAGCTCGAAGTGCTCACCGCGGAAGTCGTGGATGTCGCTCACCCGGCGGCCCGCCTCGGTCAGCTGCACCGAGGGCAGGCGGCGGGCCTCGCGCGCGAGCATGACTTTGACGCTGTCCACCTGGTTCTCGTAGATGTGCGCATCGGAGATGGTGTGGTAGTAGGCAGCGGCGGTGATTCCCGTGAGCTGTTCCAGCATGAGCAGCAGCGCTGCGTACTGGATCATGTTGGCAGGCACCCCGACCGGCACATCACCGGAGCGCTGGAACATGTGCAGGTGCAGGCTGCCGCCGATGACCCGGACGTGGACCCAGCCATGGCAGGGCGCGATCGTGGTGCGGGGCGTCTTGCCGCGGCCCCGGACCTGGTATTGCGGGATCCACGGGGAGACAAAGTGGGTCCGGTCGCCCGGCAGTTCGGTGATCTGCTCCACCAGGTGCGCGAACTGGTCGAACTCACCGCCGTCCGCGGTCGGGAAATGGCGGAACGCCCCGCCGTACGAGCCGGGGCCGAGGTGACCCGGTGGCAGGCCGCGCGAGGATGTCTTCTCCGGCGTCGCCCACTCCCCCCACCAGTTGCATCCGAAATCGGCAAGCTCGTCCAGGGTCGTCGCGCCATTGATGAAGGCACACAGCTCGCCGATCGGCTTGCGCCAGAACGACGCGACACTCCGCTCCGTGATCACCGGGAACCCGTTCGCCAGATCGAAATGCATCGTCTGCTGCATCAGGGTGAGGGCGGCCGGCCCTTGCCTGGTGGGCACCGGGACACCCGAGCTGAGGATGCGACCGAGCAGCTGCTGGTACTGCGAGTCAGGCACACGCGTTCCGGGGGCAAGGTAACGCACTGCGGTCCTCCTCGGCCTGGACTTTTCCCCTGGCACGGCACCCTACTGGCATGTGCAGGAAACATGCGGCATCAGCTCACCAGTTGCTGCTCCGCCCACGCCCGGCACAGGCGCAGCACGTTCGCGACGACCTGGTGGCCGACCCGCCCGGCGGCGGTCAGGATCGACTCGGGGTGGAATTGCACGGCCCAGCGGCCTGCCGCCTGGTCTTCGATCGCCATCACCACGCCATCTGGCGTCACCGCCGTCACGCCGAAGCCGCCCTTGACCTGCGCGGGCACCGCGTACAGCGAGTGATATCTGGCCGCAATGAACTCGGCCGGCAGCCCGGCCAGGAGCCCATCCGCCAGGCCCTCATCCCGGGCTTCCCTGATCACACGGCCGGGTTTGCCGTGGACCGGTTCGCGCAGCAGCGCCAGTTCGCCGCCCGCATGCTCCACCATCGCCTGCAGCCCCAGGCACACCCCGAACGCCGGCAGCCGGCGCGCGTCGAGGCGTGCCAGCAGGTCCCCGCAGGCGAAATCGGCAGGACGCCCCGGCCCGGGCGAGAGCACCACAAGATCAGGTGCGTACTCGCCAAGCGCCTCTTCGGGCAGGGGCGCACGCAGCGTGAGCACATCCGCTCCCTGCTCGCGGAAGTAGCCCGCCAGCGTATGCACGAAGGAATCCTGGTGGTCCACCAGCAGGACACGCATTTCCTCACCCGGCAGCGCAGCCGGGCCGGGGGCAGCTGGCCCGGGGGCGGCCATGCGTTCGGCGCCGGGATCTTCCGGGACGCGGGCGGCTTCGGCCAGCGTCTCCAGCAGCGCGCGCGCCTTCAGTTCCGTCTCCCGCTCCTCGGCCGCGGGGTCGGACTCGAACAGCAAGGTCGCGCCCGCCCGGACGGTGGCGACCCCCTGCCTGATGTGGGCGGTGCGCAGGGTCAGGCCGGTGTTCATGGCCCCGTCGAAGCCGATCATCCCGACCGCACCCCCGTACCAGCGGCGCGGCAGGGCCTCGTGGTCCTCGATGAACTGCATCGCCCAGGACTTGGGCGCGCCGGTGACCGTCACCGCCCACATGTGGGTCAGGAACGCGTCGAGCGCGTCGAACCCCGGCCGCAGCCGGCCCTCGATGTGGTCGACCGTGTGGATGAGGCGGCTGTACATCTCGATCTGCCGCCGCCCGATCACCCGCACGCTGCCGGGCACGCAGATCCGGGACTTGTCGTTGCGGTCGACGTCGGTGCACATGGTCAGCTCGGACTCTTCCTTGACCGAGTTGAGCAGGGCCTGGATGTTCGCAGCGTCTTCCAGCGGATCGGCGCCGCGCCGGATCGTGCCCGAGATCGGGCACGTCTCTACCCGGTCGCCGTTGACCCGCACATACATCTCGGGGGACGCCCCGACCAGGCACTCCCCCTCACCGAGGTTGAGGAAGAACTCATACGGGGCCGGGTTGCGTTCACGCAGCCGATGGTAGAAGGCGGCCGGGGCGGGGCAGGGGGCGCTGAAGACATGGCTCGGCACCACTTCGAACAGGTCCCCACGGGCGAAACGCTCCCTGGCCCGCTCGACGATGCGCGCATACGAGCCTGATTCGGGCCCGGCCAGAGCGGCGGCGGCCGGGCGGGGCCGGCGGGGCGCGGCGGGGGGCGGGGGCGGCTCCCGGCGCGGCCGCCGCCGCGGCACCCCGCCCCACCCCGCACCGGTCCCGGGCCGGGCGCCGCCATCCCCTGGGCGGCCGCGCGCGGCGGCGTCAATTCGCTCACCGCCGCCTTCGCCCAGGCGCTCGGCGAATACGGCGTGCACTGCACCGCGCTCGCGCGCGGCGCCACCGACCAGCGCGACCTGCAGCACGGCTACGTCGTCGCGACCGGCCGAGGGGCATCGGGCGGCTGACCGGGAATGACGGCCGGGGCCCGGCGGCTCGGCGTCCTCGCCGTCGCGGGCGCCTGGTGGCTCGTGCTCGCCACCGCCTTCCTGCTGAATCGGGGCGAGGACGCGGGCCGGCTTCCGGC
>OFGV01000117.1_pt1 | contig 13962 bp, 11 predicted proteins | sample 1521911 | NCBI WGS metagenome assembly OFGV01 (sample SAMEA2553413, study PRJEB24118) | soil metagenome
CGCGGGCGTCGTCGGGGCCTGGCCGGCCTGCACGACCGCTCCCGTTGTTCAGGACCGCGGCGTGGCCAGAGGTGCGCGCGGGGACAAGGCGTCCTTCCCCCGCGACATGGCATTCGGCGACCTGATCGGCCCCCGGGGAGTGCAGGTCCTGGAAGAACTCGGTGGGCATGGGCCCGGCGCGGGCCAGGGCGCCGACCTGCTGGCGATCGGTCCCTCGGGACGGGCCTGCCGGCTCCCCGCCTTCCCGGGCCATACCTATGCCAGTCATGGCGTGGTGGTGCCGCGGCTCGCGTTCGACCACGCCCTGCGCGAGGCGGCGATCACCGCCGGGGCGGCCCCGGTGCGGGCCAGGATCACCGCTGTGGACGCCAGCGCTGACGGGACCGTCCGCACGGTCATCGCCAGCGATGGGCGCCGGCTGGCCACTGACGTGGTCATCGGCGCGGATGGGGCGCTGAGCCCAGTTGCCCGGCTCACCGGGATGCTCGACCCGGCAGCGGCGTTGTGGGGGTTCGCCATCCGTGCCTACCTGCCCGCCGAGGTGCCGCTGCCGTTGCTGGTCCTGCTGGATGCCAGCCCGTGGCGGATCTACCCGGGCTATGGCTGGCTGTTCCCCGGGGCCGATGGCCAGGCGAACGTGGGGATAGGGGTCGGGATGGGCACCAGCCGCAGGCAGGTGTCCCTGCGCGACGACCTGGCCAGGTTCTGCGCCATGCTGGCGCGGCGCGGCGACCTCGGGCCGGGCGTGCGCCCGGGCGCGGTCACCGGCGGATGGCTACGGATGGGTGGCAGCGGCACGCCGCCGGCGGCAGCGAACGTGCTCCTCGCCGGCGACGCGGCGGGCCTGATCAACCCGCTTCAGGGGGAGGGGATCGCACCCGCGATGGTCAGCGCGCGGCTGGCCGCGGAGGCGGTGCTCGCCCACCCGGCGAACCCTGGTGCCCGCTACACAGACGCGCTGGCCGGCCTGTTCGGGCGGTACCTGCCCGGCGCTGCGGCGCTGCAAAGTGCGCTGCTGAGCCGCCCGCGGGCCACGTCGGCGGGGGTGCGCCTGCTCACCGCGCCAGTGGTCCGCCGCCTGGTGGCCGGGACCTGGTCGCTGTACTGGAACGGCCTCGTGGAGGGTGCCCAGCCCCGCCCGTCCACCTGGACCGCTGGCCTGGTCCAGCGCCTGGCGGGCCACCTTGCCGAACGTCCTGGTCACGTCCACGGCGGCTGAGATCATCACCCGCTGCGGGTGATGCGTGGCCCCGGCGACTTGCTTGGCTCGGTGCTGAGCACCGGGGGGAACATGACTGTCACCACCACGCCCAGCGGGGCACCGGCGGATCCAGGCGGTGCCACCGGGCCAGCCCGCGCCCGCCTGGTGCTGGCCTCCCTCATCCTGGTTGCCGCAGTGGCCAACCTGAACCTGGCGGTGGCCAACGTCGCGCTGCCGGATATCGGCAGGGCGTTCGACGCGGCGCAGACCGGGCTCGACCTGATCGCCGTCGGCTACTCGCTCGGGCTGGCCGCCTCCGTGCTGTATCTCGGCGCGCTCGGCGACCGCTACGGCCGCAAGATGATGCTGGTGCTCGGCGTGAGCCTGTCGGTCCCGGTGTGCCTGCTCGCCGCCTACTCGCCCAATGCCGGGGTGCTGGTGATCGCCCGCCTGATCGGCGGGCTGTCGGCCGGTATGGCCTACCCCACCACGCTCGCCCTGATCACAGCCCTGTGGACCGGGACGCGGCGGACACACGCGATCGCCCTGTGGTCCGGCATCGGGGCCGCCATCTCCTCGCTGGGGCCGGTGATCTCCGGCTGGCTGCTGGAGAAGTTCTGGTGGGGGTCGGTGTTCCTGATCACGCTGCCACTGGCCGCAGTCGCCCTGGTGATGGCGATCGTCTACGTGCCGGGCCATGTCAACGAGACGACCGACCCGGTGGACAACGTAGGCGGCATCCTGTCGGTGCTGATGATCGCGGCGATCGTGCTGGCCATCAACTTCGCGCCGGTCCCGGACGAGGGCGTGCTGATCCTGGTTATGGCAGCGACCGGGGCCGCCGCCGTGGCCGCCTTCGTGATCCGTCAGCGCCGTGCCAGGGCGCCGCTGTATGACCTGCACATCGCCGGGCGCCGGATCTTCTGGGTCGCGGCCACCGCCGGGATCGCCGTGTTCGGCACGCTGATGGGCGCGATGTTCGTCGGCCAGCAGTTCCTCCAGAACGTGCGGGGCTACTCGACGCTGGCCGCTGGGGTTTCGATCCTGCCTGCGGCGGTGCTCATGGTGGTGGTGGCGCCGCGGTCGGCCAAGCTGGTCGGCGCGCGCGGCTCCCGGTTCACGCTGCTGACTGGTTATGTCTTCTGCCTGCTCGGGTTCCTCACCATGCTCCTGCTGTGGCGGGAGGGCAGTCCGTACTGGGAGGTCGGCCTCGGCTACGCGTTCATGGGTATCGGCGTCGGGTTCGCGGGTACCCCCGCCTCTCACTCACTGACCGGATCCGTGCCCGTTCGCCGGGCCGGCATGGCGTCCGGCACCGCCGATCTCCAGCGGGATCTGGGGGGCGCGGTCATGCAGTCCATCCTCGGCGCGGTGCTCACCGCCGGCTACGCGGCCGCGTTCGCGAAGACCATCGCCGCGGCGCCGGGCGGGCAGCAGATCAGCACCAGCGTGCAGAACCAGCTGGAGAAGTCGTTTGACGGTGCGCAGGCGGTCGCGCAGCGGTACCCGCAGTACGCCGGCAAGATCACGGTGGCGGCAAAGTCCGCGTTTCTCGCTGGCGACCAGTGGGCCTACCTGACCGGCATCGTCGCCGTCCTGCTCGGTGCGGCGATCGTTTTCTTCCTCTTCCCGAAGAAACGGCACGAGGAGGAACTGCTGGCGGCTTACCAGGCTGAGGACACTGCTGGGCCGGGACAGCGGCGTGGCGGGCCATTACTCAGCGCGCCGCAGCTTTGATAAAACTTAGGGCAACGTTTGTTGCCTGTCACCGGGAACTCGTGCCATAGTTTGCAGGTGGAAGTGAACCGGCCCGAGACGGATGAGGCGCTGACCTGCCTTTCCAACCTCGCGAACTCGTCCGGCGAGCTTCATCGCCGGCTGAGCCAGCTCAGCCAGTGGATGTCTGCTGCAACCCAGCAAGCGCCGGAACTTTCCTACGCGCGCATGCTGCCGCTGGACAAGCGGCTCGTGATGATGGAGCAGATCTCCATGGCAATCCGCACCCTGGCCCGGGATGGGAACAGGTTCCGGCGGATGGAAGCCCGGGCGCTGTACGCGGAAGGGCTGACCATGGCCCAACTGGCCACCGTCTTCGGGGTGAGCCGGCAGCGGGTATCCACGTTGCTGCGCGACACCCGGGACGAGGCTGGTGTGGATGGGCTGGAGGTTGACCTGTCAGCTGACCACCGGCCGACCCCGGCGAGCCCCTAGCATGGGCCGTCGGCACAACGCAGGGAGTCTCATGTCATACCCCACTGACCGGCCACTCGGCCCGCCGCTCGATGTGGGCTGGATCGCGGACGAGGTCGGCCAGGCGACCGCCATCAGGTCTGGCGGCGCGGGCAGGCGGACTGGGAGCACCGCCGCGATCACCGAGGCCAGCCCGGAGACTGCTGCTCATGAGATGCGCGCGGGCGACCCTGAGCAGGCCCGGATGGGGGCGGCCGTAGAGCCGCCATTCGGCGTGGACGTGCTGGACCGGCTGAGCCAGCGCCTGACGATGGCGGGGCTGCGGCTGGCCAGCCTGCGCCGGAGGCTGGCCGGTGTCGAGGACCGGATGATGCTGATCCAGGCCAGTGATGACCTGGATGAGGCGATCGCCGAGGTGAGGCGGCTAGCCCTGACGGTCCGCGGCAGCCGGTAACCCTGACGGGCGTTTCTCACTGCTCCTGGTCGGCGTCGATGGCCGCCTGGCTGACATCGTTGATCACCGCGATCGCGCCCTGCGGGGTACCGTCGTCCCCGACGAGCCGGCTGCACTGAACCAGCATGCTGACCGGGCGGCCGCGCCGGTTCGTCCCGTCCACCTCCGCCTCGGCCTTGGCGGGCTTGCCAGCGAGTGTCTGCTCCGGCAGTGGCACGATCGTGCCGGCCGGCAGGCCGATATCCAGTCCAGCCAATGGCCGGCCGGTGGCTTCCTCCGGACGCAGGCCCCAGAGGTCCTCCGCCCCCGGTCCCCGCAGCGCCTCGACCCCACCCGCCGAGGCGGCGATCACCACAATGTCGCAGCCCCGGGTCGTTGTCATGCGCGTTCCTGTCGCTGGCTACCGCCACCGACATGTCAACTATCCCCCACCTCGGGCGGGTCCACGCGATGGGAGCGGAATATCGCGTCCGCGGCGGCGCGATCGTCGCTCGCCTGGCGCCGGTGCGCGGCCGCCTCCTCCCGGTGCTGCCCGGCGCCGGCCTGATCGCCGACGTCGGCGAGGAGTTCGTGCAGCCGTGCCGCCCGGTCATGCGCGCTGGCCGCGTGCAGTCGCATCATCGCCGCCCGCCGGGACGCCTCAAGAGCGCGCTGGCTGGCCAGCCGCGCAAGTCTCTCCGCCTGCGCCGCCTGTTCCGGCGTTGGGCCTACGCTCCGCTACTCATAGCCGGCGGGACCCATGCCTGCTGAAAGCTGGGCGTTCCGCTCGTGCCCGTCGGGGGTCCGCTCATCAAGTTCGGCCAGGCGCGCTGCCCACCTGAACGGATGAGTGGGCGGCGGCGGGTTGGTGCCTTCCACAAGTGCCGTTCTCTCACGCGTGGGCCGCGGTCACCAAGGCCATTGGTCCGCTCATGCCTGGGGCGGAAGTCATGGAACAGCACGGGCACGTGCCGTCAGGCGGGCTTACTTGGCCACGAAGTTGTACGGCTTGGAGCCGGTCAGCGGCGTGGCCGGGGTGGGGGGCGGGAGCGTGGACGGGTCCACGAACGTGCTGCCCGAGGGACCGACCTGGACTGCCATGTGGGTCGCGCTGTGCTGCAGCAGTTGCTTCCAGCTGTAGAACCACTCCGTGTAGCCGTCACCCCACTGGCCCGCGACCGGGCTGCCCGTGATGGTGATCGGATCCCCGGGGACCGCCCGGTCGTAGTACCACTGGGAGTGCTCGGGGGACAGGTTCACGCAGCCGTGGCTGACGTTCACGTACCCCTGCTCACCCAGCGACCAGGGCGCGTCGTGGTAGTAGTTGCCGCTCCAGGTGAACCGGACCGAGAAGAAGACCGGGACGTTCTTGTAGCCTGGCCCGCTCATCAGGACCGGGTTGCCCTTCTCGATGGTCAGGTAGGTGCCGTTGGCGGTGTCGTCGCCCGGCATGCCGCTGCTGTCCGGCCAGACCTGGAACAGCTTGCCCTTCCAGTAGATCTTCGTGTGGTGGGTCCGGGTGCTGGTCACGCCGATGAGCGAGTCACCGATAGTGAACGACTGGCTCAGGTTGCTGGTCCCGTACACGCCCGGGGCGATCTCCACCCCGTTGAAGTGTGCGGTGAAACTCACGTGGGTGTGCTGTGGCCAGTAGCTCTGCGTGCGGAAGTCCAGTTCCTGCGAGCCGTTCCACATCCAGGCGCCCACGACCGGCTTGGAGCTCTTGATCTCGATCGCCCGCTCCACCTGGGCCCTGTGGGTGACCGGCTGGCTGAAGTTGATCACGATCGGCATGCCGACGCCGTAGGTCTGGTTGTAGCCCTCCAGGGTGGTGGCCGTGAAGGTGGACGCCGGGCCGAGCGTGCGGAAGGAACTGGTCGCGGTCACCGTCTTGCCACCAGCGTTGACGGCGGTCACCGTCACGCTGTAGTGGGTGTGCGTCCGCAGCGGCCAGTTGGTGTGCCAGGCCGTCCCGCCCTCGGCGAGGGCGCCGCTGACCGGGGAATGGCCCGCGGTCACGCTGACGTTGCTGATCTTGCCCTGGACCACGGTGATAGCGATGCCATGGTTGGTGCGGGCGTTCGTGGTGCCGTCGGCCGGGGTGATGGTCACCTGGGGCAGTGGCGCCGCGGCGGGTGTCCCTGCTCCCCCGCCCTGCTTCGATGCTGCCAGTGTGCCTGCCCCGCCACCCGAGCAGGCCGCCGCGAGCAGGCATGCCGCACCAGAAACCGCCGCGATCCCCAGCTTGACCCGGCGGCTGGTGGACAGGCCACCCCGGCCCGCCCGAGTGAGGTCCCTCTCCCGCACTCTCGTCCTCCTGTTGCGCAGATCCGAAGGCTCGGCGTCGTGCTGCCGTGGGGGGCAGGCTGTCACCTTCGCCAGGGAGTTACCGACCCGGTTGCGGAGACGATGCCGTATCTTCGCCCGGTTCAGCAGGCTTCGATCCGGAATCTTGCTCGCGCGAAGTTCCCAGTAGAGAGACGGTTGGGGCGGGTCGGCGGTTCACGTCCAAGAGTAGCCGTACCGGGCGATGTGGACGCCAGGTATGGAATAGGACGAGCAAGGAGACAAGGGCGATCCCGATCGCGGTCCAGGGAACCACTTCCCCGATGCGGTCGAAGGGGGTCTGGGCGGTGGCGGGCACCAGCCCCAGCCGCACGAACAGCACCCCGCGCTGTGCGGTGTTCATGCTGGCGAGCAGGCGCCCCTGCGCGTCGTAGGCGACTGTGTCGCCGGTCAGCGCCGCCTGCACGACCGGGCGCCCGGTCTCGGCGGCCCGCACCGCGCCGAGCGAGGCGTGCTGGGCGGGGGCCCAGCTCTGCTGGAACGTGGAGTCCGAGGTCTGGTACACGATCAGGCGGGCGCCCCGGCGGGCGTCCACCCGCGACATGTCCGGGAAGGCGGACTCGAAGCAGATCAGCACACCGATGGGGATCCGCTGGCCGTCCCGGGTGGTCACCTGCAGGACCTTTGCCCCCGGTCCCGGGGTCATGTTGACCGCCGCCGCCCGGCTGATCTTCGTCAGCCAGCCCAGCTGCTGGCGGAACGGGATGTACTCACCGAACGGGACGAGCCGGGCCTTGGTGTAAGTGGCCTCGATGCCCCGGGGGCCGACCAGCACAGCGACCTTGGATTTCCCCCCGTCCGGTGTCAAAGAGTCCTGGTCGGCCAGGATCTGCGCGCCGTCCGCGGCTGACAGCGCCCTGATCCGGGCCAGCAGCCCGGGGGCGCGGCTCAGCTCGTAGGCGACACTGCTCTCCCCCCAGACGATCAGGTCCGGGTGGTGCCCGCGCAGGCCAGCCGAGAGCCGCTCGCTGGCATCCACCCGCAGTTGCGGGTTGTGGACGAGGCCGGGCTGCACCAGCGCCACTGTCACAAAGCCGGTGGGGTGAGAGGCCGGGACCAGCGCGAACGCAACCGGCCCGGCCGCCACCATCGCCGCCGTGGCGGCGGCGCCCAGGGCCCGGACCGCGATCTGCCCGGCGGTCAGCAGGATCACGATGCCGGTGTTGGCGGCCACGATCGCGAAGCTGACCAGCCACACACCGCCGACCGCGGCGAGCGCCAGCACCGCCGGGTGCTGCCACTGGCTGGTGCCCAGCAGTGCCCACGGGCCACCAAGCGCCTGCCAGGAGCGGATCCACTCGATCACCAGCCAGAAGCTCGGCACGACAACCAGTGCGGCGAGTGCGCGCGCAGCGCTGACCGGTGGGCGCAGCAGCAGCCAGGTGCTCACCGCGACCGGGATCCACAGCACCCCGAGCACCACCGCCACCAGCAGCAGGGCCGGGCCGAGGTTGGGCGCCAGCCAGTAGTGGGCGGCCAGCATGAATCCGGTGCCGAACCACCAGCCCCGCACCGCCGCCTCCCGTGCCGAGGGGGCAGCGCGCATGATGAGCAGGCCGGGCACCAGGCCGAACCAGGCCAGGAACTCAAGGTTGAGCCCGGGGAACGCGAGCACCGGCAGCGCGCCTGCGAGCAGGACGGCATACCTGACCGGCTTCATCAGGCCACGCAACACCGTCATAACTCCCATTGTGGTCGGCTTGGGCGCAGGCACCCGCGGGGAGCCCGGTCTGCGCGCCGCCTACCGCTGGCGGTCCGGTTCCCGGCGGCGGCGCCGGAAGGCGGCGGCGGCCGCCCAGGCGAGGGCGGCGAGGGTGAGCGTGACGATGGCGGCCTCCGGCCAGCTGCCCACCCGGTCGGCGAGCGTGCGCTGGCTCACCAGCGGTATCCGGGCCTCCAGCTCGGCCCGGCGCCAGGTGCTGGTATGGGCCAGCAGCCTGCCGTCCGGCGCGATGATGGCGCTCACGCCGGTGGTGGACGCCACCACCACCGCCCGGTCGGACTCGACCGCCCGGATACGCGCCATCGCAAGCTGCTGGAGGGTCTCGCCGCGCTGGCCGTCCATCTCGAACGTCGCGTCGTTGGTCTGCACGGCCAGCAGGTTCGCCCCCGCCCTGACCTCGGAGGAGACCAGGTTGTCGAAGCCGACCTCGTAGCAGAGCACCTCGCCCAGCCGGATCTTGCCAATCCGGACCACCACCGCCCGGTGGCCGGGTGTGAAGTTGACCGGCTGCAGCGCCACCAGCGAGGTGATGTGCGCGAGCAGCCCGCGGAACGGGATGACCTCGCCGAACGGCACCAGCTGGCGTTTGACGTAGATGGCGCCCGGCCCGCTGCCCGGCAGCCAGAGCTGGCCCGCGTTGCGCAGCGGGTCCTGGAGCACGGTGCCCACCAGGATGGGGCGGTGGATCGCGCTCACCGCGGCCGAGATCGTCGCGTACACCTGGGGATACAGCCGGGGATCGAGGTCGGTCGAGTTCTCCGGCCAGATCACCAGCGCGGGTGCGGGCGCTGCGCCGGCCCTGACCCGGGCGGCCAGCCGCTCGGTGGCGGCTGCGTGGTTGGCGGTGACCGTGGTCGCGCGCAGGAGAGCCGGGGGGTCCCTGGCAGGCGGCACATTGCCCTGCGCGGCGGCGACCGTCGCCGTCGGCGTTCCGGGTACCTGTTGATCTACCGGAAGCAGGGCCCCTGCCAGTACCAGGCCCACCACGGCGGCGAACGCGAGCGCAGGCAGTCCACGGTCCGGTAGGGCAGCACGGTCCGGTAGGGCAGCACGGTCCGGTAGGGCGGCACGGTCCCGCCGGGCAGAACTGTCGCGCCGGGCACCACGCGGCCCCACGCCGGATGCGGGGGCGAGCAGGAGCCAGGCCAGGGTGGCACCCACGAGTGCCACCAGGAAACTCAGCAGAGGCGCGCCGCCGATGGCGGTCCACGGTGCGGTGGGCGCACCCGCCTGGCTCATCGCCAGCCTGCCCCATGGAAAGGCGTAGGGCCACCGGTCGCGCACTGCCTCGGCGCAGACCCACCAGCCCGCGACCGCCAGCGGCCAGGCGCGCAGGCTGAGCAGCACCCGCTGGCCGACGGCCAGGACCGCGAAGATGACCGCCTCGGTGACCGCCAGCGCCGCCCAGGCGTACCAGGCGAGGTTCAGCAGCCACGACAGCAGCGGCACGAACAGGGCCAGCCCGAACACCAGTCCTGCCAGCAGCGAGGAGCGAAGGCTGCGGCGCCACAGGGCCACGGCCAGCAGCGCAGGCCCAGCCGGTGCGAGTGGCCAGATCCCGGCCGGCGGGAAGGCCGCGGCCAGTGCCAGGCCACCGATGAGGGCCACCACCAGCGCCCAGGGCAACCGCAGCCCGGGTGGGGTGAGCTGCCGGCTCGCGGTGACGGCGGGTGCCGGTGCCGGGCTGGCGGGGCCGGCTGGCGCCGGATCGCGGTCGCTGCCTGGCACCGGATCGGGAGGACTGCCGGGCGCTGGACCGCTGCGACCGGCCGGCTCCGGCTCCGGTGTCGCGGTCGTGCGGCCCGGATCACCGTCCGCGCCGGTCAGCGTCACAGATCCTCCCACCTGACGTTAGCGGTGTGCTGTTGCTTGCGAGGGTAACCGCGGCTAGTCACCGGCGCGCACGAGGCAGGATGACACATCTGTCCCGAGCGCCGTCATTGGGCGTGATAATCTCCTCACCGTCTGTTCTCCGGGGCAAGGGTGCCTGTGAGAAAGCTGTCTTCCACGTGGGGGGCCCATGGTCAAGATCCGCTACGCGGACCTGCCGGGCGGCTTACACGCCCGTGCTGAGACAGACGGCAGGCACGCGATCATCTACTTGCGCCCGGGGCTGACCCCGGCGCAGCGGCGCGAGAGCCTGCGCCGTGCCCGGCAGAGTGCGCGCATGGGCTACGGCCCGAGTCTGCCGGCCGCCGCCGTGCAGGCCGCGCTCGCCCGGGACCGGATCCGGATCACCATGCGCAATGCCCTGGCCGCCGTGTACCAGCATCCGGCGAGTTCGGCGGTCTTAGCAGGAGTCCTGTCGGCGGCTGTCGTCTGCTATGTGATGTTCGTTTCGGTGTCGATCACCTTCCTGCATCCACCGCTCCTGCAGGATCAGATGCCCCACCCGGGCCGGGCGGGGCTGCCCCGGCCCGCGGCGAGCGCGGGACCGGCGCAGGGTGGCCAGCGCAGGGCGGAGGCCCCCAGCCCGGGCACGTCCGGACCGGGTGCCCGGCCGGGCGTCTCGGGAAGGCCTTCGCCGCGGGCGCCGGGCCCTTCCGCGGGGCCGGCGGGCCCGGCTAGCCCTGACCCGTCGCCGACGGTCCCGCCCGCTCCCTCGCCCAGTCCTGGCGGCGTCTGCCTGGATGTCGGTCCGCTGGGCGTCTGCCTGACCGTGTAGCCCGCACCGCCCGCCGTCCAGGAGGCCGCACCGCCCGCCGGTCCGGGTGGCCTGCACCATCCGCCGGTCCCGGTAGCCTGCACGGGAGCGGGGTAACGGGAGGAGGCTGCGGTGAGCCGCCGTGGCTGGGTGCTTTTCACGCTGATGAGCGTCATCTGGGGTATTCCCTACCTGCTCATCAAGGTGGCGGACAGCGGTGTGCCGGTACCCGTCCTGGTGTTCGCGAGAGTGACCGGCGGGGCTGTCCTGCTACTGCCACTGGCGTTGCGGCGCCGCGAACTGGCGGTGCTGCGCCAGCGGTGGCGCTGGCTGCTGCTGTTCGCCGTGGTTGAGATGATCCTGCCGTGGGCGCTGCTGTCGGACGCGGAACGGCACCTGTCAAGCTCGATGAGCGGCCTGCTCGTCGCCTCCGTCCCGATCATCGGGGTGGTGATCGCCCGGCTGACCGGTGATGCGGAACGCCTGACGGCCGTCCGCTGGGCAGGCCTGCTGGTCGGCCTGGCCGGGGTCGGGCTGCTGGCGGGCGGCAGCGCGCTCGGGGGTGACGCCTGGTCGGTCACCGAGGTGATGCTGGTGGCGGTGGGGGATGCCACCGGGCCCCTGATCGCCAACCGTAAGCTCAGCGACCTGCCCGCGCTGGGCGTCAACGCCGCCTGCCTCGGCTTCGCCGCCGTTGTCTACGCCCCGGCGGCTGCCGTGTCCTGGCCGTCGGCGCTGCCATCGGGCTGGGTGCTCGCCGCGCTGGCGGGCCTGGCTGTCGTCTGCACGGCCACGGCGTTCATCCTGTTCTTCCAGCTCATCGCCGAGGTCGGCCCGGTGCGGGCAACCGTGATCACCTATGTCAACCCGGCGGTGGCGGTCGCACTCGGGGTGGCGGTGCTCGGCGAGCCGCTGACCGCCGAGATCGTGGCTGCTTTCGCGCTGATCCTGGTCGGCTCGGTGCTGGCGACCCGCGCTGGCGTGCGGGGAGATCAGCGCACCACCGGGCCGTCGGCCGATGAGCCGCTCGGTGAGGCTGCGCGCGGCTAGACTCACGGGAGTGATCGACCTCAAGGCTGCCCGTCAGGAACCGGACCACTACCGGGCCGCGCTGGCCCGCCGCGGCGCCGCGGGCGATTTCGACGCCCTGCTCGCCGCCGATGCCCACTGGCGCGAGCTGACCGAGCGGACCGAGTCCCTGCGCGCGGAGCAGAGGAAGTCGTCCAAGGGCGGACCGCCCAGCCCGGAGCAGCTCGCCGAACTGCGCCGGCTCGCCGATGAACTCGCCAAGGCGCAGGCCGAGCTGGCCCAGGCCGACCACGAGCGCCAGGCCCTGCTGGACCGGATCCCGAACCTGCCCGACCCGGCCGCCGCGGACGGCATGGCCGAGGAGGACGCGCAGACGCTGCGCACCTGGGGCGAGCCGCCGGCGCTGGGGTTCACCCCGCGCGACGCGGCCGACCTCGGCTCCCCGCGCGGGTGGATCGACATGGCCAGGGGCGCACGGCTGTCCGGATCGAGGTTCGCCTACCGGATCGGGGACGTCGCCCTGGCCGAGATGGCGCTGTACCGGTTCGTCCTGGACCGGCTGGCCGGCAAGGGGTTCCTGCCCGTGCTCGGGCCGGTGATGGTCGGTGAGCGCGCCATGTACGGGACCGGCTTCCTGCCGACCGAGGAGTCCAACCTGTACCGGCTGGAAAAGGATGATCTGTACCTGACCGGCACCTCCGAGGTGGCGCTGGCCGGCATCCACATGGACGACCGGCTGGAGGAGACGGAGCTGCCCGCCAGGTACGCGGCGTTCAGCACCAACTTCCGGCGCGAGGCCGGGGCAGCCGGCAAGGACACCCGGGGCATGTTCCGCGTCCACCAGTTCGACAAGGTGGAGATGTACGTCTACTGCGTGCCGGAGCAGTCACGTGAGATCCACGACGAACTCCTCGCGCACGAGGAAGAGATCACCCAGGCGCTTGGCCTGCCCTACCGGGTGATGAACATCGCCGTTGGCGACCTGGGCGGCCCTGCCGCGAAGAAGTACGACATCGAGGCGTGGTTCCCGGCCCAGGAGCGCTACCGGGAGATCACCTCGTGCTCGAACACGACCGACTACCAGGCCCGGCGGCTGAACATCCGGTTCCGGCGCGAGGGGCAGCTTGAGTTCGTGCATACGCTCAACGGCACCGGGGCGACCGCCCGGGCACTGCTCGCGATCATGGAGAACTTCCAGGACGAGGGCGGCGTGGTGACCGTCCCCGAGGTGCTGCGCCCCTATGGCGCGCCCGCCACCCTCGGCGGCAGCTAGGCACACTCGCCGGCCGCTGCCCGCGCGGCGGATAACCATCACAGGTGAACTGCTGAGTTTCGTGCGCGGGGCGAAGCCGCTCAGGTGGTGCTGGGTGGGGTGAGCCTGGCCAGCAGGGCTGTTCCGTCGGGGCTGCCCAGGCCGGTGCAGGGGTCCCAGCCAGGCCCGGCCGCATACGCGCCGTTGCTTCCGCTGGTGATGTCGCGCATCCCGGCCGCCGCCAGCTGAGGGTTCACCCCCGCGTACAGGTAGGTCTGCATCATGCCGAACGACGTACCGGTGGCCTGCGCCAGCCGGCAGATGAGCGCCGCCCACAGCGGGGCAACCGCACTGGTGCCACCCAGGACGATGCGTTTGCCGTCGGCCAGCACCTGGTAGCCGGTCGCGGGGTCGGCGTTGCCGGCCACGTCAGGCACGCCCCGGCCGGTGCCACCGCCGGCCCGGCCGGGGACCCCGGCCGGGGACTGCCAGTCCGGGAGGCTGAACATGTCGCTGACCCCACCGCCGGTCGCACCGTTGCCCGGCCCGTCGTTCCACACGGTCTCCGAGGTGATGGCGCCCGTCGCCGGGTCGGCTCGCAGGCTGGTCCCGCCGCAGGCCAGGACGTGCGGGCTGGAGGCGGGAAAGTCGGTGTGGACCCGGCCATCGGTCATCCCGTCGGCGCTGCCGTTGTCGCCGGCGGCCGCGCACACGGTCACGTTGAGCGCCGCCGCGTCGGCAATGGCCTGGTCGAGGGCGGTGCGGGCCTGCGCAGTCCAGGAGTCCTCCGACTGTCCCCAGCTGATGCTCACCACGGTCGGGGTGGGCGTGGCGTGAACCGCGGTTGTCACCGCGTCCACGAAGCCGCGGTCAGAGTTGGGCGCGAAGTACACGACCTGATGGGCCCCGGGAGCGGCCGCCCCGGCGACTTCGATGTCGAGCAGGACCTCCCCGTCCGCCCCTGACGGGTCCGTGCCCGGCCGGTTGGCCCCACCGTCGACCCCGGCCGCGGTCACGGCGGGGGTGGCGATGCCGAGGCCGGAGAAGTAGGTGTCCAGGTCGTTGCTGCCGAACCCGCCCCCCAGTTCGATGATCGCGATGATCTGCCCTGTCCCGTCGGTGCCGGCCGGGAACCGGTACAGGC
>OFGV01000118.1_pt1 | contig 13951 bp, 12 predicted proteins | sample 1521911 | NCBI WGS metagenome assembly OFGV01 (sample SAMEA2553413, study PRJEB24118) | soil metagenome
AAGCCGCCAAGTCGCGGGACCCCGGTCAGACCCCGCCCCGTCCAGACCCCCGAGGGCGGCCCCCCGCGCGCCCCTCGGTGAGGGTGGAGGTGCGCCTGCGCGACCCCGGACCTCTCCCCGCCGAAGACGACGAAGAAGAGCCGGAAGGTGTAGAGCCCGGTCAGGAACGCGCCCGCCAGGCAGGCCGCTCACCCAGCACTTCGCGGACGTAGCGCCCCGGGCGCATCCGGGCCGGCCCGCGGACATCCGGGCGGGTGGCCGCGGACACGACGATGACGTCGGCATGGGGACCGGAGCCGTGTACACAGGCGAGAAGCTGGTTCAGGGGCTGGTCCCGCTCGGCGTGGCCGCCGCCGCACCCCGCCCCCCCCCACACCGGGCCCTCCGCGCCGCGGTCCCCGCGCCGGGCCCGGTACCGCACCGGCGTCGCCCCAGGCGCGGCCTGGCGGGCGAACTCCCCAGCCCGGCGGCCCCGCCGGTGGCCGCCCGGCCCCGGGGCCCGCGGCGGCCGCCGCGTCTCGCCCACCCCCCCGTCCGCCCCGACCCCGGGCAGTCCTGGGGTGCCCGCGCGGCCCCCCCCAGGCCTGGTAGGTCTTGGCGACGAGGCGGGGCGCGGGCCGGGGGGGGCGCCGGTCGGGGCGCCGGTCGCGCGGGGCGTGCGGGTGATCGCCGCCTGCACCCACTGGGCGGGGCGAAGCCGCCGGACGCGCTCCCTGGGCGGCAGCGGGGTCTGGGAACTGTTTGCCCCCGGGGTGGGTGAGGGCACCCGCTACAAGTACGAGATCTGCGGGCCGGACGGGCGGTGGCAGCGCAAGGCCGACCCGATGGCGAGCCTGGCCGAGCAGCCGCCGGCGACCGCATCGGTGGTCTTCACCTCGCGCTACGAGTGGAGCGACACGGACTGGCTGGCCGGCCGGGCCCGCCACGAGCCGTCCAGCCAGCCGGTCAGCGTGTACGAGGTGCACCTGGGATCCTGGCGGCCCGGCCTGTCCTATCTCGATCTGGCCGAGGAACTGACCCGCTACGTCACCGACATGGGCTTCACCCACGTGGAGTTCCTGCCGGTCGCCGAGCACCCGTTCAGCGGCTCGTGGGGGTACCAGGTGACCTCCTACTACGCGCCGACCTCCCGGTTCGGCAGCCCCGATGAGTTCCGCCACCTGGTGGACCGGCTGCACCAGGCCGGGATCGGGGTCATCCTCGACTGGGTGCCAGCCCATTTCCCCCGCGACGACTGGGCGCTGGCCCGCTTCGATGGCACCGCCCTGTACGAGCACGCTGACCCACAGCGGGGGGAACATCCCGACTGGGGCACGCTCATCTTCGACTTCGGCCGGCCCGAGGTGCGCAACTTCCTGGTCGCCAACGCCATCTACTGGCTGGAGGAGTTCCACGCGGACGGGCTCCGGGTGGACGCCGTCGCTTCCATGCTGTACCTCGACTACTCGCGATCCGAGGGCGAATGGACGCCGAACGTGCGCGGTGGGCGGGAGAACCTCGACGCCGTCTCGTTCCTGCAGGAAGTCAACGCCACCTGCTACCGGCGGGTGCCCGGGATCATGATGGTCGCCGAGGAGTCCACGGCCTGGCCGGGGGTGACCCGGCCGGTCCACCTGGGCGGGCTCGGGTTCGGCTTCAAATGGAACCTGGGCTGGATGCACGACACGCTGACCTACCTGTCCCACGACCCGGTATTCCGGCACTACCACCACAACGAGATCACCTTCTCGCTCATGTACGCGTTCAGTGAGAACTTCCTGCTGCCGCTGTCGCATGACGAGGTCGTGCACGGCAAGGGGTCGCTGCTGGGCAAGATGCCGGGCGACGAATGGAAGCGTTTTGCCGGGCTGCGCGCGCTGCTGGCCTACATGTGGGCCCACCCCGGCAAGCAGTTGCTGTTCATGGGCTCGGAGTTCGGCCAGGGCAACGAGTGGTCGGCAGAGCACGGCCTGGACTGGTGGGTGCTCGACTACGAACTGCACGAGGGAGTCCGGCGGCTGGTGCGCGACCTGAACCGCGGCTACCGGGCCACCCCGGCGCTGTGGGCACTGGACAGCTCGCCAGAAGGGTTCAGCTGGATCGACGCGAACGATGCGGCCGGGAACGTGCTTTCGTTCCTGCGCCTGGCCGGCGACAGCGCGGGCGGGGCGGACGGGCCGGGGGTGATCGCCTGCATCGTCAACTTCGCGGGGCACCCGCATGAGGGCTACCGGGTCGGGTTGCCGCGGGCGGGCCGCTGGCGGGAACTGATCAACACCGACGCCTACGATTACGGCGGCAGCGGAACCGGCAACCTCGGCGTGGTCGAGGCGGTGGCTGAGCCCTGGCACGGCCAGCCCGCCTCGGCGCAGCTCACCCTGCCCCCGCTCGGCGTGCTCTGGCTCGTCCCCGAGCCCTGACCGCGCCGGCCGGCTCGTAACTGAGCAGGTCACCCTGTGGCGGGTGGCATCACCGGTAGGCGCTGAGGCCGAGTCCGACCGCAACTGCCAGGCCGCAGACGGCGACCAGGATGCGCAGCGAGCGGCCGGGCAGACGGCGGGCAAGCTGCGGGCCGATCCAGCCGCCGACCAGGAACCCGGCCGCCAGCGGCGCCACCGCCACCCAGTCCACCTGCCCGAACACGGCGAAGCCGATCGCCGCGACCCCGTTCGCCATCGCACCGATGACGTTCTTCACCGCGTTGGTGCGGGCTATCGGCTCGGTCATCATGGCCGTCAGGGCGGCCAGCATCAGGATTCCGCCGGCCGCCCCGAAATACCCGACATAGATCGCGACGCAGAACACCCCGGCCAGCAGCAGGGGGCGGCCCTCGCCGTCGCGGCTGCGGATCTCGTGGCCCCGGTCGGGCTGGCCGAGCAGTACCAGGGAGGCTACCCCGATCAGGATCGGGGCGGCCCGTGCGAACGTCTGCGGCGGCGTGAGCAGCAGCAGGGTCGCCCCGGCGGCACCGCCCAGGGCGGTGATCAGCCCCAGCCGGCGGACCCTGGCGCCCTGGCCGGCCAGTTCCGGGCGGGACCCGGCCGCCGCGCCCACACCGGTGAACAGCAGGGAGACCGTGTTCGTCATGTTGGCCGACAGCGGCGGCAGGCCGATCGCCAGCAGTGCCGGATAGGAGACCACCGACGCCAGGCTCACCACCGTGCTGACGATGCCCGCGACCAGCCCGGTTGCGAGCAGGGCCAGCACCTCGACAACTGTCACCAGCCGACCCAAGCACACCACCACCGGGCCACCCGGACAGGCCGGCCGGACAGGCCGGCCGGAACCGGGCGCGCCGGCAACATGTTCGGTCACAAGCGGACGGCGGGACCTTCGTCCCTATTGACGCAAAGTGGCCGGTGCGAGACTCGCGGGCGTGGCATGTGCCCCGGACGTTCAGGTCTGTCCGCTGCTTCCCGGTATCCCCGGGCCGGCCCGCGGCTTTGGTTAGCCAACGGCAGGCCCTATCGGGGGCGGTCTGCCTGTGGCGATGCCCACCTGTAGTGCTGGGGGGCTGGGCGCTGCCGGCCGGCCGGGTGCGGCAGCCCTCGGCCCCAGCCGCCGGCTCCCAGATCGCGGGCCGCGGTCACCAGGCCCAGGTCACACCAGCAGTTGAGTCAGCCACCGGGGCCCGGTCACCGACGCACCCACCGCCAGGCAGCGCCGCCGCAGTCCGGCGTCCGCGGTGACCACGATGCGCCTGCCCGGCAGCCGGGCAGCCAGATCGGCGATCGTGTCATCCCCCTCGCCGGAAGCGGCCACCACCCGCACCGCCCCGTCCTGCGGCATGCGGTCCATCGCCGCCCGGGCTTTGCCCTCCACCACCAGGGCCACCCGCGGGTACCACCGGTCCAGGGCCGGCCCGCCGGAACCGGCCGGCAGCCCGGCAACACCGCGGGCCGCCAGGGCCAGCAATTCGCCGTGCAGCCGCACCATCGCCCCGGCCCGGTCACGCCACCAGCCGTCCGCACGTGACCCCATCACGTTGGCACCGTCCACGATCAGCGTGACCTCCTCCAGGGCACCCCGGATGACCGGCCAGGCAGCGGCGAACCCTGGATGCAGGCGGAGCGAGGCGACCTGCCCGGCCGGGAACCAGCCGGCATCGACCGCCTCGCGGCTGGTCACGCGCACGGGGAACGGCTCCGGCGCGGCGGCGATCAGAGTCTGGTAACTCCAGCCGCCGTGGTCGTCGGACAGGAGGCCGTGAATGCGGACCGCACCCGGGGGCGTGCCGCACTCCTCCGCTGCCGCCCGCACCGCCGCCTCGGCCGGCGATTCATGACTGTCCCTGGCCCCGCCGGGCGGCCCCCACGTGCCCGCGTGCTGGCTCCACCCTGCCCGCCGCATCAGCAGGACAAGTGGCTCCCCGGCCGGGTCCGGCGCGCTGATGAGCAGGCCAGCCGCCCCGTGTTTTCCCCAATGCTGGTGGCCGGTGTCGCAGTCGGCCCAGCCGTCCCCATCGCCTTGCGTCATCCCAGCCGACGATAGCGCAGGCCGGGGCCACCACGGCCGGCTCAGCCGCGGCGGCAGCGGCCTGACCGGCCACCGGCGCCCGCCGGCGCCCGCCGCGCCCACCCCAGTCCACCCGGTAGCCCGCTCCCGCCCGAACACCGATGCCGCCGCAGGCTCTAGGGTGGAGCACATGGCCGAGTCCATGCTTCAGGACAAGATCACCCGGATGCTCGAACGGCGGACCGCCCCGCTGATCCTGGAACTCGACCTTACCGAGGGCCTGGCCGAACAGCCGCCTGCCGATCCCGTCTCCGCCTTCCTGACCATGCGCCGGCCCAGGCTCGCCGACGTGCTGGACGGCCTGCGCCGGGCGCGCGCCGACGACCGGGTGAGGGCGCTGGTGGTCAAGGTCGGCGGGCGTCCCATCGGGATGGGGCGGGTCCAGGACCTGCGGGCCGCCATCACCGACTTCGCCGCCTCCGGCAAGACCACCGTGGCCTGGGCGGAGACATTCGGCGAAATGGCGCTGGGGAATCTGCCGTACTACCTGGCCACCGCGTTCGGCAAGATCTACCTGCAGCCTTCCGGGGACCTCGGGCTGACCGGGATCAGCCTGCGGCAGTTGTTCTTCCGCGGCGCTCTGGACAAGCTCGGCCTTGACGTCCAGGTGGTCAAGCGGCACGAGTACAAGAACGCCCCTGACCGGCTGACCGAGCACGGCTTCACCGGACCAGCCCGGGAGGCGATGGAGGGACTCGTGGCCTCCCTCACCGCCCAGCTGGCCGAGGCGGTGGCCCAGCGCACGCAGACCAGCGCCGAGCAGGCCCGTGCCCTGATCGACCGCGGCCCGTTCCTGGCCGGCGAGGCACTCGCCGCCGGGCTGGTCGATGTGCTCGGCTACCGCGACGAGGTCTACGCCGACGTGCGCAAGGCCGCCGGGCCCGGCGCGTTCCTGCTCTACCTCGGCCGCTACCAGCGCGCGCGTGCCCTCGCCGGGCGGGCGCGCAAGCTGCCCAACCCGTCCGAGAGCGTGGTCGCTCTTATCCACGCCACCGGGACGATCCGGCGCGGGCGCAGTGGGCGTGGCCCGGGCGGCGGTCCCATGGGGTCGGACACGATCGCCGCGGCACTGCGGGCCGCCGCCGCCGACCACCGGGCCAAGGTGATCGTGCTGCGGGTGAACAGCCCCGGCGGTTCCTACGTCGCCTCCGACACGATCTGGCGGGAGGTGGTCCGGGCCCGCGAGGCAGGCACCCCGGTGGTGGTGTCCATGGCCGACGTGGCCGCCTCCGGCGGTTACTTCATCGCCGCCGCGGCCGACGCCATCGTGGCCCAGCCGGGCACCCTCACCGGATCGATCGGGGTGTTCGGCGGCAAGGCGGTCACCGCGAGCTTGCTGGAGCGGGCCGGGGTGAGCGTCGACACGGTCGGCGAGGGCCGGCACGCGGACATGTTCACCATGACGCGCCCGTTCAGTGACGAGGAATGGACGCTGGTCAACACCTGGATGGACCGGATCTACGCGGACTTCACCAGCAAGGTCGCCAGCGGGCGGGGGCTGTCGCCCGAGCGGGTGCACGAGGTCGCCCGCGGCCGGGTGTGGACCGGCGCCGACGCCGCCGCCAACGGCCTGGTGGATCACCTCGGGGGGCTGGAGACGGCAGTGGCGCTCGCCCGCCGTATGGCTGGCCTGCCGCCGTCCGCGCCGCTTCGCGGCTACCCCCGCGTCCACCCGCTGGACCGGCTGCGCCCGCCGGAGTCGAGCGAGGACCGCGCCGCCGCCCGGGCCAGCCTGCTGGCGGAAAGCTGGGGGCCGCTCTGGCGGCTCGCGGCCAGCACCGGCCTCCCGCCGTACGGGCCGTTGCAGATCCCCGGCCACTGGACGATCCAGTGACTGAACGCCTCGCGTCCGGCCCGGCCGCCTCCCCCGCTGGCCCACCGCCTTCCGGTGAACACGTCAGCGGCCTGGCCGAGGCGCTGGCGTCGTTCCCTACCGGGGTCACCCTGGTGATGGCGGCCGACGGGCGGGACGACATCGGGACCACGGTGAGCGCGTTCTGCCCGGTGTCGCTGTCGCCTCCGCTGGTGCTGGTCTCGCTCATCGCCGGCTCCTACCCGGCCGAGGTGCTGGGCAGGGTGGACCGGTTCGCGGTGACCGTGCTCGCCGCCGGGCAGCGTGCGCTCGCCGGGCGTGTCGCCGCGGCCGGGAGGCCCGGCGCCCGGCTGCTGCGGGACGGGGTCGCGCCCGAGCGTGGCACCGTTTCGGGGGCGCTGATCCCCGCCGGCGGGCTGGCGGCGCTGGAGTGCGAGGTCACCCGGCGCGTCCCGGCCGGCGACCACCTGCTGGTCATCGCCTCGGTGCTCGCAGTCCCCTACGTGGCCGAATCGGGCGAGCCGCTGATCCGCTTCGCCGGCCACTATCCCCGCCTGAGCTGACCCGTAACAACCCTGCAGACCAGCCGGACGGCCAGGGCCGGAAGTGAGTTCGGCGCCGCGGCGATTCACTCGCGCCCGGGACCGGCGCCACCGGTATCCGGTCTTCCACCACCTCGTGGGCCCGTCTGTGGATTTCCTGTGGAGAATCCATGATTACAGGGGGACAACAGATGGTGAACTGTGGACAATCTGTGGATGGCTAAAGAATCTTGAAATTGGTCGCCGGAACCTCTTGTGCGGCCCAGACGACGGGCGTAGAAATGCTCTCACCACCGAAAACGGGACTGGCCGGGGGACACCCCGGACGCAGGAGGAACCGGGCAACCGGGGCCTGGGGGCACTGGGAAACTGGGGCCGCCGGGAACTGGACCGGAGCTTTGAGGGACTGGGTAACTGGTTCCACGAAGCCGCTTTGAAGGCTTGGGCAACTGAGTCTGAGGAGCTGTTTTAAAGGCCTGGGCAACTGGGCCTGAGAGGCATCGGGCTTGGGTTCTCCGGCGGTGTTCCGGCTCTGTGGTTAGATCGAGCGGAACTAGTTGCTGAGCATGAGAAGCAGTGACCGGGGCCGTGAGACCGGGCAAGGCCCCTCCATCTCATGCATGGAGGGGCCTTGTCTTATTCTGCCTGATGCCCGAATCCGCGCCAGTAGCGACACGCCGGGGAAGAACTGCCCGTCAGCCGGTGGGCACCCTCTTCGCCACCAGCTCTCCCGGCCACAGGCCCGCCGTCAGCCCGTGGGCACGGGGATCACCGGAACCGCTGGCCCCAGCCGGGGCCCCCGCGCCCTGCGCATGGGTGACCAGTTCGCCGATGTTCGTGATCAGGGTGCTCACGCTGCCTCACGCTAGCGCGCCGTCCGCACACGAGCCCCCAGCGGAACTGCCCTCCGGGCTGCTGCCTAGTTCATGATCGCCGGAGGCGGTCAGCCGAAGTCCTCCGGGGTGAACTCCCGGGGCTCGACCAGAACCAGCCAGTTGCCGGAGTTGTCGCGCATGACTGCCTCCACGCCGTACGGCCGGTCGGACGGCTCCTGGAGGAACGTGACGCCCTTGGCGCTCAGCTCGGAGAACGTCTTGCGGCAGTCGTCGACCCGGAGCCCAAGACCGCCCATCTGGCCTTTCTCGAGCTGCCGCCGGATGAAGGCCGCCGCTTCGGCGTCGAGCGGCGGTCCCGGCGTCATCAGGGTGACTTCGAGTTCGGGCTGGCTGGGGTGGCCGATTGTGACCCAGCGGAATCCTTCCCCCATGGTGACGTCGGTGCGTGACTCGAAGCCGAGGACGTCGATGTAGTAGTCGCGCGCTTCGTCCTGGTCGAGGCAGTACACGGTGACGAGCGAGATGTTGGTGATCATGTTCCGAGCGTAGGCCGGGCCGCCTGGCGGGCGCTTCTCTCAGATTGCGCGATTGGCGGGGAAGGCGCGGCCGGCCGGGACAGCGGTCCCGAGGTGCCCGCCGGGTCGAGCACACCGCACATGAACAGATAGCAGCCGGGGATGTGCGGGCCGCCCCGCGCCGCCCACCGGTCGCGGTAGACCGTGGGGCTCTCACCAACCAGCTGGGCGAAGCGTGCGGAGAACGATCCCAGGCTGGAGAAGCCAACCAGCATGCACACCTCGGTGATGGTAAGGTTCGCGGCCCGCAGCACATCCTGTGCTCGCTCGATGCGGCGGCGGGTGAGATAGCGGATGGGCGTCTCACCGTACGCCGCCTCGAAACACCGGCCGAAGTGGTACTTCGAGACCCCGGCAACGGCCGCGAGCTGGTCGAGATCCAGCGCCTGCTGGTAGTAGCGGTCGATATGGTCACGCGCCCGGCGAAGGCAGGGAAGCAATTCCACTGCCACCGTCCGCGGCACGGTCCGGGTCACCACGCCACAAGGATAAGCCGCGCGCCGCATGCCAGGACGGCACCGCATGCCAGGACGGCACCGCATGCCAGGACGCACTTCACGCGTAGCTGCGGGATTCATCCGGGTAGCGCTGGCTGGCGACCTCAGCGACGTACTGCTGTGCCGCGGCAAGCAAGGCGGCATGCGTGTCCGCGTAGCGCTTGACGAACCGCGGTAGCCGGCCGATGGTCAGCCCAGCCATGTCCTGCCACACCATGATCTGCGCGTCGCAGTACATCCCGGCACCGATGCCCACGGTGGGAATGCGCAGGGCTGCGGACACCCGCCTGCCCAGTTCGGCGGGCACGGACTCCAGCACGACCCCGAACGCCCCGGCGCGCTCGAGGGCGCGGGCGTCGGCGAACAGTTCCTCCCCGGCCTGGCCACGGCCCTGCACCCGGCGCATCCCGCCGAGCACGTTCACGCTCTGCGGAGTCAGCCCGAGATGCCCCATCACCGGGATCCCGGCCCCGACCAGCGTCTCGACCTGGTGGATCACCCGGCGGCCACCTTCCAGCTTCACTGCCTGCGCACCGGCCTCTTTGAGGTAGCGCACCGCACTGGCCAGGGCGGCCCGCGGCCCTGCCTGGTAGCTGCCGAACGGCAGGTCGGCCACCACCAGCGCGGTAGTCGTCCCGCGCACCACCGCCGCTACCAGCGGGATGAGCTGATCCAGGGTCACCGGCACCGTGTCGGGATAGCCGAAAACCACCTGGGCGCTGGTGTCACCTACCAGCAGGGCGCGAACTCCCGCCTGCTCGAAGACGCCGGCGGTCAGTGCGTCATAGCAGGTCAGCATCGACCATCGTTCGCCCCGATCGGTTGCCGCCTGGAGGTCGTGAATGGTGATGCGCCTGCCAGCAGGCCAGTACTCCGCGGACATGACAGCCCCTTCCTGGTCGCCACCGCGCGGTTGACGCCACCATCGATCCTGCCCGCGCAGGCCCTCGGGGAGAAGGGGGAAATTCGGATCTGCCCGCGGCGCCCGGGGCCAGGCGGTTCCGGGCGCCAGCTATTCCGCCAGTCGGTGCCGGGGGCGGGCGGTTCCGGGCGCCAGCCAGTCAGCGCCGCCCACCAGGGTGCCCTGGGCCGGCCATCTGACCGGGGCCGGCTACGCGACCTGTATGGACCGCTTCGCCATCCCGTACCAGAAACCGTCGATGACGGTACGCGAGCCGGTGAGATCGCCTGCTGCGGCGCCCAGTGTGACAAACAATGGCGCGAAATGCTCGGTACGCGGATGCGCCTGCCGGGCAGCCGGGGCCTTGTGCTGGAAATCGAGCAGCGCGTCGATGTCCCCGTCGGCGAGCACTCCGGCGCCCCACTGGTCGAAGTCCGACATCACCGAGCTCACCGCGCCGTCCATGCTCAGGGCACGCAGGTTATGGGTGAAAAAGCCGCTGCCCACGATCAGGACACCCTCATCGCGCAGCGGCGACAGCTTGCGGCCGATCTCGAACAACTGCTGCGGGTCCAGTGTTGGCATGGAGATCTGCAGGACCGGGACGTCGGCATCCGGGTACATCTCCGCCAGCGGGACATAGGCGCCGTGGTCAAGGCCCCGGTCCGGGGTGTCCTGCACCGGGGTACCTGCTGCCCGCAGCAGCCTGCGGACGTCGTCGGCGAGCCGGGGCGCACCCGGGGCGGGATAGGTCACCTGGTAGTACCTCTCCGGGAAGCCCCAGAAGTCGTACACGAGCGGCACGGTGGTGGTCGCGCCGATGGCGAGCGGCGCCGACTCCCAGTGGGCGGAGACCATAAGCACCGACGACGGCCGGGGCAGATCGCCAGCCCAGCCCGCCAGCTGTCCCGTCCACAGCTGATCGTCGGCCAGTGGCGGCGCGCCATGACTCAGGTAGATCGCGGGCATCCGGCCCGCCAGGGCGCCCCCGTCCGCCTCGTTTCGCTCCGCTGCGCCCGCTGCTGCCGCGTACTCGCCGGACATCGCGCTCCTCCTGCCACCGATCCTGGCCTTCCGTCCCGGATAACAGTTCAAATTCAAACTACATTCCCCGTAGGCTGGGCACGTGGCAGAAGATTCCCCCTGGCTGGATGAGGCCGAGATGGCGGCCTGGCTGGCCTTCCTGGAAGTCAGCCACCGGCTCGACCGTGCCATCGAGCAGCAGCTCAAGACTGATGCCGGCCTGTCCCATCCGCAGTACGAGATCCTTTCCCGGCTGGCGGGCGCACCCGGCGGGCAGCAGCGGATGAGCGAACTCGCAGACCTGATCACCGTCTCGCGGAGCGGGCTGACCTACCAGATCACCCAGCTGGAGCGGGCCGGGCTCGTCCGCCGCGAGAAATGCCTGTCGGACGAGCGGGGCGTCCTCGCGGTGCTGACCGGTGCCGGCCGGGCCGCGCTGAGCCGCGCGGCCCCGGGCCATGTCCGGGTGGTGCGCCGCTACCTGGTCGACGCCCTCACTCCCGCCCAGCGCTCAGCTCTGGCCGAAGGCCTCGCCGCTGCCCGCGACCGCCTGCGCCCCCAATGATCGTGGCGGATTTTTCATGATCACGGAATCCTCCCAGGCGATACGACTGTCAGGATTCCGTGATCATGAAGGGACGGCCGGACGGCGGGCGCTCAGGAGCCCAGCAGCGGCCCGATCGCGGCAGCCAGTTCCGCCGGGACGTCCACCCGCAGGTGCTGGCCCTCGCGCACGACGTCACGCCCGCTGATCACCACGCTCCGGATATCGGCGGCCGTCCCCGCGAAGATCACTGACTCCAGCGCCGTCGCGGACGAAGCGCCCGCCAGCCGTGGGGTATCCAGGGCCACGGTCACCAGATCGGCAAGCGCCCCGGGGGCGATCTCCCCGGCTTCCGGCCAGCCCAGGCAGGCGTGCCCGGCCACCGTTGCCGCCCGGGCCAGCGCCCCGGCGCTGAAACTGCCGCGCTGCCCGCTGATGAGCCGCTCCCCCAGTTCCACCCGGCGCGCCTCCTCCAGCAGGTCGATCACGGCATGGCTGTCACTGCCCAGGCTGAGCGGTGAACCCGCCGAGGCCAGCGCCCTCGCCGGGCCGATCCCATCCGCCAGGTCCGCCTCGGTGGTCGGGCACAGGCACACCGTCGTGCGGCTGCCGCCCAGCACATCCACATCGGCGCCGGTGACGTGGGTGGCGTGCACCACTGTCGTGCGGGGCCCGAGCGCCCCCACCCGGTCGAGCAGTTGCGTGGGTGTCACCCCATGCGCCGCCAGGCAGGCCTGGTTCTCGGCGATCTGCTCGGACAGATGGACATGCAGGGGTGCCCCATAGGCGTGGGACACGGCGATCACCGGGTGGATGCTGCCAGGCGGCACCGCGCGCACGGAGTGAATCGCCACCCCGAGCCGTGCGTGCGGGCCGAGCATCCCGTGCGGGTCGGCGCCGAGCGCGTGAACCCGCTCCGCCCACCGGCCGCTGTCCCCGTCCCCGAAGCGCAGCTGTGTCCCGGCCAGCGGCTCCGGCGCACCCCCCGTGGCCAGGCCCCCGGACAGATAGCACGTGTCCAGCAGCGTGATCCGCAGGCCCGCTTGCGCGGCCGCTTCGATCAGCGACCGGCCTAGCTGGTTCGGGTCGGTGTAGCGGGCACCGCCGGCGGCGTGGTGCAGGTAGTGGAATTCACCGACACAGGTGATTCCCGCCAGCGCCATTTCCGCGTAGACGGCCCGCGCCAGGGCCAGGTAACTGTCCGGTTCCAGCCGGGCGGCGACGTCATACATCCGCTCCCGCCAGGTCCAGAACGTGCCCTGCCCCGCCTGGGCAGCTCCGCGCAGGGCGCGGTGGAAAGCGTGGGAATGGGCATTGGCCAGGCCTGGCAGGGTGAGGCCTGGCAGGCGTACCACCCCCGGCGGCAGGTCGCCGGGCCTGACATCCGGCGTGACCGAGGCGAAACGCTCGCCTGCCGCCTCGATCAGCACCCCCGGCCGTACCCCGCCAGCGGGCAGCCAGGCCAGGTCGGCGTACCAGCGCCGGACCGCCTCCCCGCTCACCTGCATGCGAGATCCTCCAGCACAGCCGCCAGGGCCAGCACCCCGGCCTCGCAGTCGGCAGGCTCCGCATGCTCGGCGGGCGAGTGCGACACCCCCGATGGGTTACGTACGAACAGCATCGCGGCCGGCACGCGGGCTGCGAGCACCCCGGCATCGTGGCCCGCCCCGGTGGCCAGCAAGGGCGCCGTGATGCCGCGGGCGGCTAGCGAGCTGGCCAGCTGGCCGCGCAGGCCCACATCGAACTGGACGGCGGCAGTGGCGGACTCCTGGGCCACCTCGAAGACGACCGCATGGCTGGCGGCCGCGCTCCGCGCGGCCGCCAGCACCTGTTCCACTACCCCCGCCAGGATCTGCTCGTCCGGGCCACGGGCATCCAGCCAGGCGCTCACCCGCCCGCTGACGGCATTGACGGCACCGGGCTCGGCAGCCACCTTGCCAACGGTGGCAAGGGCACCGTGCTCGGCCGCCGCCTGCCGCGCGGCGAGCACGGTGACGGCAAACGGAAGCATCGGGTCACGCCGCCCGGCCAGGGCTGCCGTCCCCGCGTGGTCGGGCTGGCCGGTGAAGGAGAGCCGCCACCGGCCGTGCGGCCAGATCAGCTCGCCGATCCCGACCGCCGCGTGCAGGTCGGCGAGCCGCCGGCCCTGCTCGATGTGAAGTTCGACGTAGGCGGCGACCCGCCCGAGCAGATCCTCGTCCTGGCCGATTCCTGCCGGATCATGCCCCGCGGCCTTCATCGCCTCGGCGAGGCTCATCCCCTCGGAGTCCGTCAGTGCCCGCGCCGCGTCCGGGCCGATGACGCCGGCCAGCAGCCGGCTGCCCAGGCAGGCAACCCCGAACCGGCCACCCTCCTCCTCGGTGAAAACGGCAACCGCGAGCGGGCGGACCGGCGCCAGGCCCCGCCCCCTGAGCACGTCGATCGCGGCAAACGCCGACACGACACCGAGCGGCCCGTCGAAAGGGCCACCGTCAGGTACCGAGTCCAGGTGGCTGCCGGCCACGACCGCCCCCGGACCGGGCCCAGCGCCAGGTTCGCCCGGCCCGGGCGCCAGCCCGGGCCCGGCGATCACCACGACGTTGAGGAGACTCCCCCGTGGACCTGACCCAGGCGGGCACGGCACCGCAGGCCGGCTTGCCGACGGCCTTGCGCAGGCGCGGCGCCAGCCGTCCGGCACCCGCCCCGGCCCGTCCAACCCCAGCCCCACCAACGCCTCCAGCCACCCG
>OFGV01000119.1_pt1 | contig 13939 bp, 15 predicted proteins | sample 1521911 | NCBI WGS metagenome assembly OFGV01 (sample SAMEA2553413, study PRJEB24118) | soil metagenome
GCTCGACACCGAGATCCCCGCCCTAGTCGGAGTGTTCAGCGACCCCGCCCACGTGATCGCCTACGCCGGCGGCGAAGTCCGCCAGCCCGTCAACACCTGCTTCACTGCGCGCGTCATCGGCGGGACCCTGACTGCCAGCGACGAAGCGGACGAAGTCGCCTGGGTGCCGTCCGCCCAACTCGACGACTACGACATCCACCCAGCCATCCTGCGGCGCATCGCCCACGGCCTCCAGCCCGGTACCATCCCTCATGTGGACTGAGCTACGAAATGCGGCATGCGCATGCGTTCTCGTGCCACGCGGGTCGATTCGAGTCATGCTTATGTCGGCAAGGAGAGATGAGTAGGAATGGATCTTCGCTTGACCTCAGCTAGCGTCGAGTTTCCTTACAGTAGTAACTTAGTTCCTTTTATTCTGTTCAAAGCCGGAAAATTGTCTTATGCAAAATCACGTCAAGATAAGCTAAATATGCTTGGCGAGCGTGGCGGGAAGATCCTCACGGTCTGGCCAGGTAAGTGGTCATCGGACGTATTCGAGCTAGACGATAGATCGCTCGCAAGGCGAGTGCTACAACAGGCCACGTATGTCTCATTGGCCGACCTGGAATACGCAGAGCATCATGAGGGGCGGCATCGCGCCAAGGCCAGGCCGGCGTGCAAGCTTTGCCAGGAGCATCTGAATGGCGACCACGCCAAGCCGCCTTACGGTCCGACCTTCTGCCAGAACTCTGGGTGTCCGGTTAACTAAGCACGCTAATTCCCAACTAGCTGGGAGTAAAGGTCGATTCACCGATCGCCGCTCGATGTGAATAATTCTTATCGGGGTGGCTTGATAGTCGATCGCGGTCTATCGCCGGCACCCGCGGTGCCCTGGCGCCGGGCAACCGCTTCCGCTGATGTGTACGCATCAGTGTACGCTGGCTGAGTGTCGGTGCCGGTGGTGATGTCGTTCCGTGAGTTCCGTGCCGGGCTTGCCAGGGTGCTTGATCAGGTCAGGCGGTCTCCGGGCGATGTCGTGTTCGTCGGCGCTCATCGCAGGGCGGAGGCGGTGCTGGGGTCTGTCGAGCAGTATGAGGCCATGCTGGAGGCGGCGGAGCGGCAGCATTCGGTCGCGGCGGCGCTGGCGTCGGTGCGGGCCGAGGGCCTGGAGCCGAGCCAGGCGGATCTCGCGCTGTTCGTGGAGGTAGCGGCGGGGGAGTTGACCACGGACGAGCTGCGTGACCGGGTCTTGCCGCGCTACCGGAAGTGAGCGGGGCGGCGGGCCCGGATCCGTACCTTGACCATCTGCGGGCGTTCCACCGTTACATCCTTGGCGACGTCTACCCGTGGGCTGGTGAGCTGCGGACCGTGTCCATCGCGAAGGGGTCGCTGTTCTGCCTGCCGCAGCACCTGGAGTCCTACGGCGCCGAGATCTTCGGTCGGCTGGCCGGGGCGGACAGGCTACGGGGACTGGCGCGCGAGCCGTTTATCGGCCAGCTGGCGGGGGAGTCCCTTGCCGACGTCAACGCCCTGCATCCGTTCCGGGAGGGCAACGGCCGGGCCCGGCGGGGGTTCTTCTCCCAGCTCGCCCATGATGCCGGGCATCACATCGATTGGGTGCGCATGGACCCGGCCCGCAACGTCACCGCCAGCGCCGCCGCCCACCGCGGCGACCTTGCACCGCTGACCGCGATGCTCGACGACCTCATCGACCTGCCGCACCCGATTCAAAGAGCCCAACCAAGAGCCAGCGACCCCCGGCATCAGGCATCACCTAGCCACGCCCAGCCTGTATCGCTGCAGCTAGACGTCACATGGGGCGACGCCTGGCACCGTCCCGCGATCCGGGAAGCGCGCCTTACAAGCGAGGGGTCACTGCTTCGAACCCAGTTGCGCCCACACGTTTGACCCTGTCAGAGGCACATTGCGATCTTGATGTGATCGTTAGGGCGGCTGGCGGGGAGCCAAAGGCCCGCTCTTGGTCAGGAAGACCAGCAGGCACGCTGACGCGTGTTCGGCCGTGTCTTGTCGATCTGAAACTGGCGGACATCGTTGACACGTCTGAGAGCAGGCTGGAACCAGGCACGATCTCGCTGTCGCCCGGATCCACCGCGTCTTAGCGGTCAGCTCGTGCTGGCGAGTTTCCGGCCAGGCGTGAAGAGTTCGCAGTAGCTGGGCTGGGCATTTGCGACGGGGTGAGACTCTCGGTTTGCTCATCGGGGCCGGGTGATCCGGCGTGGCCGGTGGCGGCGAGCGAGGTGGTGCCCAGTATTGCGCCGGCGAAGCCCAGGCCGCGCAGGATGCCGGCCGCGCCGCCGGGCATCGACTCCGAGAAGACGGTGAGGCCTGCGAGTATCGGCAGCACGTTGGTCAGCAGAGTGGAAACGCCGGCGGTGGCCAGGGCTGTTCCGCGCTGGAGAGCGAGCTGCAAGGACACAAAGCCCAAGCCGTGGCAGACAAGCAGCAGACCCACGAACAAGTACCCAGGGCTGGTGCCGTCGACCGCTGCTTTGGTTGCGACATCGCCGGCCGAGTAGAGCAGGCCAGCCGTAATCGCGAGCCCTGCTCCGGGCCGGAGCACCGCTCCCCCGGGAGCGGCGGCGACCGCGGCGAGGAGGATCGAGGCCAGCGCCCAGCCGAGGGGCGCTGGCCAGGTCGGCGCGTGCGCGGGCGCGATACCCGCCGGGAGTGACAGGCCGAGCAGCACTAGGGCACCCACAGATATGGTCACGGCCACCCGTTCTGACCGGGACAGGCTGCGCCCGCCCAGGCGGACGAGCAGGGCGAGCAGTCCGACGCCACCCGCCGAGGTGGCCTGTACGAGCGAGAGGGGCGCGAAGCGCAGCGCGATGATGTAGAGCCCCCACCCGCCGAGTCCGAGGACGAAGCCCGCGAGCCACTGCCAGTTGGTGAAAAGGGATCGCAGCGACGAGAGCGGATGGCGTACCGCCAGCGTGGGCAGTTTGCCTGACGCCGAGTGCTGGACGTAGAAGCCGTAGCTCAGGGCGGCCGTCGATAGCAGGGCGAGGATGAGGCCTGCTGCGAGCTTCATCGCGGGCTCGGGTGCGCTGGGCGGGTAAGGGCGCGAAGCCGAGGTGCGTGACGCCGGCCCGCCGGGGGCCGCTCAGGCACGGAGGACCCGGTGGGGAAGAACGGACACCAGCTCGCTGGCGTCGCTGGATTCCGCCGAGGGCGCCAGGGCCGGGCAGGCAGGCTCATCCGGGCCCGTCCGCGCGCCGCTCGCGGCCGGCCTCTCCAGCCGTGCCTGCCCGCGGGCCGGCCACCAGTCGCGGCCCCGTATCAGGTCGGCATAAGGCAGGTAGCCCTCGGCGGCCATCGCGGCCAGAGCCACCCGGGGCAGATCAGCCCAGGCCTGGACGATCACATACCGGGGCCGCCACTGAGGATCGAACTGGCCGTTGAACTGCTGCAGGTTGTCCAGTTGCAGGGCAAGGATGCCCTTGAGGCGCAGGAGCGCCCGGCGCTGGAGACGCTGCATCGAAGGCAGCTCGGCCTGGGTGGTGAGCAAGCTGGCGAACGGTGAGAAGTTCAGCGAGAGATCCGTGAACCCCTGCCCGCGCGCCCAGGACACCGTTTCCACGATCAGCCACGAGGTGAATCCGTTCGGCGTCTCTCGCCGCCGTGGCATGGTCGACAGCGACAGCGACCGGCTCGCCGGGCAGACGGCAAGGTGCAGAAACCCACTGACCCGTCCCTGCGGATCCCGCCCGATCACGAACACCGCGTCGTCGCCGCCCAAGCGGAACAGGCTGTCGAGTTCCATCGAGAAGCCCTTGCGCACCCCGCCCCGGAGCCAGGCGTGCTCCACCGAGGCGAGTTCCTCCCGGACCGCCGACGGCACCCCGCCTGCCGTGACTACCTCGGCATGGAAGCCCTTTCGCTCGAGCCGGTGCACAGCCTGCCGGACCGCGCGCATGTGACGGCCGTCAAGCGAGAAGCCCCCGATGCCGATGATCGCCTCGTCACCGTGGTACAGGGGGTGAAGGCCCCGGTCACGGTAGGTCTGGAGGAGCCGGTCTGATGCGCCCATGATCGCCGGACGCCAGCCCCGCTCCTGGGCATGGGTCAGGAACCGGTCGAGTGCCGGGCCGGCGTCCTCCGGCGGCCCCACCGGATCGCCGCTGATCAGCGCAATACCGCGGATGACCCGGTAGGCGATGAGCGTCTGCCCGGTCACGGACCATTCCTTGTCCGGCCGCAGGCCGAAGGGGGCCAGGGTGTCCCCGCCCCACCGGCGCACGATGCCTGCAGCCTGCTCGCGGCGCTGCAGGTCAGGGAACAACCGCTGCCGCCAGGGACGGATCCACACAGCGGCCGCCCAGATCACCCCGACCGCGGTGATGGACAGGCCAGACAGCGGGAACCACTCCGGGAAGTCCCCTGGCAGGAGATCGATATCATGCGGCATCTGGCCGCCCATCGCGTGCAGGGTGTCCCGCAGCGCACCGGCGAGCTGGAAAGTCTGGTCCGCGGCCGTCCGGTAGGCCCAGAGCGCGGTGACGCCGTAGGCAAGCGCGAACCCGAGCATCCCGACCAGCCGCACCAGCGCCGAAGGCCTGGCGGCTGGGTCGCCACTGAACGGGAAATCGTCGCGCCGGGCGACCAGTGCCACCGCTACCAGACCGGTCACGATCGCCGCGGCGTAGTCGGGGCCGTGCAGCAGTTGCAGCAAGACCGACAGGCCCAGCAGTCCGGCCGCCAGGCGCCATGCGCGCCGGTTACGCCGGAGCAGTCCCCTGGCGGTTATAAGCAGCAGAACGCCTGCGGGGACCAGGAGGACGTGCGCGGCAGGCGAGATCGCTGGGGACGCGAGCATGACCAGCAGCCCGAGGCTGCTCCCCGGATGCGGGATCAGCGACGACGTGAGGTCAATGAGCCCACCCATGGCTACCAGCCACCCCAGCAGCCTCGGCGTCATGCCGCCAGGACGAACGCCCTTGCCGAACAACGCGCCTCCCGCACCTGCCAGGGCCGCCGCGACGTACACGGGCTGCAATCTCGCCGCCGCCCGCAGCGCCTCACTGGCAGGCACTTGCCGGACCACGTACAGGCAGAAGGTGTCCACGAGGAGCAGCCATGCGCCGGTTCCGGCGGCCAGGCTCAATCCTGCCGTCAGCCGGTCCATTCGCGCAGCCCTGGCCACGAGCCCGAGTAGCACCCCAGCGGTCCCGAAGGCTGCGACGTAGATGAGGAGTGGGACGCTGTCATGGCCCGGCAGCTCATCCAGTGGCAGCGCGTCCGCCACCCGGGGACCGGGCCATCCGGTCACCCCCGCGCGCAGCCAGTACAGCCATCCGGTCGCCAGGGAGGTCACCACCATGACCGCCAGGACCATGACGATCACGCGGAGGGAGAGGACCGCTGTCTTGCGCAGGTGCCTATCCATGGCTTAGGTGATCCGATGCCGTGATGAGCGCCTGCGGCATCAGACGGCGCCACAAGCTCCAGTTGTGCCTTCCCGGCACCACGAAGTACTTGTGCGCTACGCCCAAGGCGGTGAGTTGCGCGGCGAACGCGCGGTTCTGCGCCGACAGCGGGTCGGTTGCCCCGCTGTAGAACCAGATGTAGCTGCCGTTGGCCCGCACCTGCGGAGCCACAGAGGCTACCCATTGCGCAGGACTGTTGTATGCCAGCAGGCTCGCGCTGTTGCCGAAGATGGCAGTCTTGTGATCCGCTCTCATGTAGCCAGACCAGCTTTCCATCAGGCCAAACTCCGCGGGATGGTGCAGCCCTATATTGAGAGCCCCGTAACCGCCCTCCGACAACCCGGCGATACCTCGCCCGCGGGCGCTGGGAATCGTGCGGTAGCGCGCATCGATAGCATTGACAAGATCACGTGCCACGAAGGTCTCCCATGCGTTTCCCTTGCTGATGCCGTTGGCCCATTCCTCGGGGGTCAGGTATGACCGGGTACCTGTCGGCATGACTAGGATCATCGGCCTCACCAGGCCGGCGGCCACCAGCGCCGCCTCCGTAACGCTGACCTGGCCGACATTCAGGAACTGGACGGGCTGCCCGGGAAATCCGTGCAGGAGGTACAGGACCGGATAGCGCTGCCGGGGATGGCTCGCATACCCCGGCGGCAGGACTACATACACCGGATTCGCGTAGCCGCCAAGAGCCGGGCTGGGTACCGTGACGCTCTGCACAGTCGGGGGACCTACCGCCACCTGCCTTGACCCGGCCGCGCCATGGACCGTGACGCTGTGTGCCAGGCGCGGCGCAGCGAAGCCCCGGTAGAGCCAGTAGGTCGAAACGTAACGGCTAGCCCCGACAACGCCCCCGGCCACCAGGACGGCCGCGACGGCGGCGGAAAGGACGACGGCAAGCCACCGGCGGCGAGCGGAATTGCTGTGGACGCTCTCCACCGCCGTCAGCCGGCCATCCACTGCCACGCTCCACCTCCTTAGGCCAGGCACCGTGATGTCCACCGCTGGGCTCGCACTGGGCCCGCACTTCGCCGTCTGGCCGGCGGCCTGGCCCGCGTGGAAGTCTTCGCGGTGCTGCTCAGAGATTCCTTCAGGGCGGCTCTCAGATTCTTCTGCGCCCGAGAGGTTCTGCTCTGAGGCCTGCATCGCAGGACCATGCGTCACCTGAACGACTGCAGGTGCGTGCGGCTTGTCCGGTTCTCCGCTGCCGTCGTGGGAGGGACTGTGGCCTAGACGCGGTACAGCGGTCCCGCAGGGAGATGACGTCCTGCCCTGGGTGAGCAGCGTCCTATGCGGCAATCTGTGGGGATTCGTGAGACTTTCCGGAGCTTGAGCCGGCAGGATCGTATGTGGTGAAACAGGACGAGCATGCCGTGCGTGACAGCGACGGCCGCACCCGCTTGGCCAAAGGGGTCAGGGGAGTGGTCCTTGGCGCTGTTGCGCTGGCGACCGTCGCTGCCCTGGTGGCTCCGGGCAGGGTAGGTCTCGCTATCCAAAAGGCAGGTGGGGCCCGCCTGACAGGCCTAGGAGCTTATCGGCCCGCATCCACCCACCGCAGGGCCCTTCCCGCTGGGGGGACTGCCGCCATCGGGGCACTGTTCACCGTCGCCTCCGGCGGACGTGGCGTGGGGACCCACTTCTGCACCGCCAGCGTGGTGGACAGTCCCGCAGGTGACCTGGTTATGACGGCGGCCCACTGTGTGAGCGGGCTGGCCCCCCGCCAATTCGACTTCGTGCCCGGATACCACAACGGCCGGGCACCATTCGGGGTCTGGCGGGTCACCCGCGTGATCGTGAACGAGTACTGGTCTTCCTCCGCCAACCCCGATGATGATGTCGCGTTCCTCATCGTTTGCAGGCCAGGTAGCACTACAGGCGTGCAGGCCCTTACCGGCGCCGAGCGCCTAGGCACCGGCCAGCCGGCCAGGCAACTGGTCCGGGTCATCGGCTATCCCGACAACGCAGGCGCCCCGATCTCGTGCCTGAGCCGGGTGCACCTGTTCAGTCCCACCCAGCTCGAGTTCGACTGTGGCGGCTATACCAGCGGCACCAGCGGGAGCCCGCTGCTAGCGGATATCAGCCCTGTGACCGGGCTCGGCACGGTGGTCGGCGTGATCGGCGGTTACCAGCAAGGCGGGACCAGCGCCTCTGTGTCCTACGCGGCCCGCCTGGGAGCGAACACCGCAGCCTTGTACAAGACCGCGATCGCAGGGCCGTAGCCGCGCCGGCGCAGTCGGTACCCCGCGCCGGATATCACCATGCTGGAGGCAGGGTCGTCGCCAGCTGGCGTCATCTACGCGGGCGCTCTTGTGGTCAAGCATGTTAGCGGCGCTGTCACAGTGCCCCATCCAGCCTCGCCAGGCCAATCAGCACCAGCCGGGCCTTCCCGGCCCCGGCCTCGCCACCGGGCAGCACCGTGGCGGCTCACCATGCAGGGCGGTCGCGTACGCCGCCTCAAGACCGGCAAGCTGCGCGGCGGCCAGTGACCGCCGGGCTGATGGGACGGGCGGCCATGCCTTCCAGCAAGGCATCGGCGCCGGGCATCGCGGCCGGCGTGTCAAGCGGCCGGAAGCCCAGTGCGCTCCGGCCGGCAGGCAGGCTTAGCAGTGCGGAGCAGGCGCACCGGTGCCAGGCCCCGGCCGCCCCGCCGCCGGGCCTGCTTGCGGGCCAGCCTCCCATCGCGAGCCAGCTGTGCGACCTCGGCCTCCCGGCGCATCTCGGCAATCCGGGTCGCCACCAGCGCCTGCGAGATGAAGGGCTGCATCTTGATCCTCCTCGCTGCCGGGCGGCTGACCCGCCCACACACCATCGACGATCGCCGTAAGACCCCCTCATCGGCATCGGGGAAAGTGCGCATCTTCGATGCCAGCAGCCGGGACGGCCCTAAGCAGGGATGAGGTGATGCGGGCGCAAGGTTCGGTCTCGGCCAGGCGATCAGCGTGGTTGCGGCTTAAGTGGCCTCCCCGTCGGCCAGGGTGGGGCCGATCCCGGCCAGATGCTCAGCGCTCAGCGATCGGTGAACATGCGCAGCGCCGTCTTCCAGGTCTTTCTGAGCCCGGCACGTGGATCGCCGCTGAGCACGTCGATGGTAGCGCCGACAAGTGGTTCTCGTGGTATCTCAAGGCCTCGCGCTCGCAGTTCGGTGAGGTACAGGTCGCGTATCTCGTCGCGGGTCTTCCCCAGTGCGGCGCTGCGGGCGGCTGTGAACGCGTCCTTCCGGGCTTCAGAGTGTTGCCGTGAATCCCGCTGGTACGTTTCCCAGTATTCCTCAGGTCCCGGTAGTGATTCGCCTGGGTCCCCTCGCTTTGTGCGTGCATCCTCGGCACCTGGGCAGGCACAGCGCCGCTGCCACACCGTGACCGGCACGGCCTCCTTCCGGTGGGCCAGGGGGCACGCCCTGTGGCAGGAGCAACGGCATAGGCGAATGGTGGACTCCCGGCGACGGCCGGGCACCGGAGGGGTCGCATAACCTACATGGCCGCACACCTGGTGCGCGTCATCGGCACACGCGCGGGACCGGCCGAGCGGCGCGACGACTGGCCCATCACTAGACACCTCGTGACCTCGCTCTGAGCGCGATGCCAGCAATGACGCAGGCAATACCGGCTACGCCGAGCAGGAGTGTGATCCCATCATTGACTGGCTGCTGGCTGTGCGGCCATTGACGGACGACGGCGAACTGGCTCAGAAGCCCACCGGTGAGCATGACCAGCATTCCCACCCCGGTGAACCGGAAGAGCAGGTCGTGCGGCTTGCGTCTCACCAGGCCGCCGGGCAGGCTTCCCGCGACCGCAAGCCAGCCAATGGCCAAGGCAGCCAACGCAAGTGTGTTAGCGGCGCCAAGGCTCATCGGTTCGGGCTCCTGCCTGCTGCCCGGCATTCAGCGGCCGGGTGTGGGCACAGATCGAGGAAGCCCATTCTTCTCCGTTTCCCCGCAGGCGCCAAGATCCATGTGAGTGGTCGCCGGGTCTAGGGGTTCGGCGTAGCCGATCGCATGCGACACGACCGCAGGGAGCGCCCTTGACGCGGTGACCGCGAGTTGGGCACTGGGGGCCGAGGAAGACGGCCCGTGCACTCACCGGACTGCCTGCCGGTGATCTTGATCGATCTGCGGGCGCTGGCCGGTGGCGGCGCGCCCGTGCCGGGCGGGCGTCTTCAGCGCGGAGCCCGGTGGCGGGCGCGCCAGCGGTGCCGCGTAGCGGCGCCGCTCTTGTGTACGCCCGGCATGGGTGACCGCTTGGGGGTGAAAGTCCCCTGGAGGAAGAGGTGATGCTACCGGGCCGGAGGCAACTGCGTCGTCGTGAGGCGGGGTGGGAAGGAAGCCCGGGGCGAATCCCTGCACCGAGGAACACGAACCGCGCATGAGGCGGGGCGGTCTGGGTGAGCCTGCTCAAGAAGGTCAAGGTGAGCTTGTGGGGGCAGATGCTCTCGCCGGGCAATCTGGGCCGGGCGTTGAGGCGTGAGGAGGCTAACCGGGGCGCGCCTGGTGCGGATGGCATGACCACGGGCCAGCTCCGCCCGTGGCTGCACGAGCACTGGGCGGAAATCCGGGAGGCCTTGGACGCGGGTACGTACCGGCCGTCGCCGATAGTACTGCAGATCTTTGTTCGATAGCTGTACAGCAGCGAAGTCTGGGGGCGGATTCTGGGCCGCGTGAATGGCATCGGGCTGGCGTCCGGTGCGGAAGTGTCAGCGCCGGTGTCCTACTACCCATGCCGTCGCCGCGAACCCGGCGAGCGTCCATGCCGCCAGCACCAGGAATGAACGCGTCACATTTTCGGCCAGCCCGGTGGTGAGTCCTGCCCGGATGACTACCGCCATGTTGTAGAAGGGCAGGACGCGGTGCGCGGCGAAGAGCCATCCTGGCATATTCGCGGGGGGAAAGACGATCGGCGAGAACAGCAGGACCATGAATACCAGCGCGTTTGCTATCAGGTTGGTGATCATCGGGTTGGGGATGGCCAGTGCCATGCCGAATCCAACGGATATCGCCATCAGCGCGCACAGCAGCACGGCTGGGACGATGAGGGGGGAGATGCTCAGGTGGGCGCCGTACCGCCAGCTGGCCACCACGAGGGCCAGCACGGCGCCCGGCAGTGACAGCAGGGTGTATAGGAGGAACGTTGAGGTGGCTTGCGCGCTGCGCGGCGCCGGCAGCGACCATATGAAGTCGAACGATCCCTCAAGCCGTTGCTGGCCCACTGCGCCGGGGACCATCACGAACCCGAGCGGGATCAGGGCCAGCGTCGGTGTGCCTGAGGCGATGTAGAGGCCGATGGTGGGGGTGATGCGGGGGTAGAAGAACCCGTACATGATGGCCATCCCGGCGCCCATCATCACCGGGATCACGGCCATCATCGCGGCCCAGTCCCGGGCCCGGCCGAAGTCGAACCGCAGCATCATCTCCAGGCTGGAGAGCCAGTAGGAAGGCCCCGACCGCGTGCGGGATGCCAGGACAGGCGCAGTGACTGGGCTTGTCTTGAGGCCGTGGTGCTGGACCGCGCTCATCCCCGCCTCCCCAGCGCCCACGCGGAAAGGCCCGTACAAGCCAGCCCCCACACCGACACAACGAGATAGGACGTGCCAGCGCCGCTCACAAACCCGGTAGTCAGTGAGCCGCGGATGATAACGGCCATGTGCCGGAACGGGAGCCACCAGTTCAGCGCCGCAAGCCACCCGGGTAGCTGCTGCACCGGGAAGAGGATAGGCGCGAACCCGAATATCACGAAGACCAGCACCTGCGTGACCAGGCGGGTCGTCATCGGGTTGGCGACGGCGTGGCCGAGGGCATAGCCCATCATCGTCCCGGTGAACGCCGTCAGCAGGGTCGCCGGGACCACCGCCAGGGAGATATCGAAGGAGATCGCATACCGAAGGTCGGCGATCCATAGCGAGATCATCATCGCCGGGACGGCGCTCAGCAGGGTCACGGTGTACCAGGCCAGCGCGGCCACACTCCACGGAACGGGCAGTGCCCGCAGGAACTCATAACCTTGGGTCACCTTCTGGTCCGCGACGAGTTGCGGTCCCAGAACCAGCCCGACCAGGATGATGTTGATCACTGGGACGCCGGTGGAGACGAACAGCGCGACCGAGTCCGGGATGTGCCGGAAGAACAGCCCGATGCCGAGCACGAACCCGGCGCCGGCCAGGATCTGCACGACAGTCACCAGGGGCAGCCACATTCGCAGGCGGGTGAGCTCCCACCGGAGCATCAGCCAGTAGCCGTGCAGCCAGTACCCGGCGCCCCGGCGCACCTCAAGCACCGGCCATGGCTCAGCCTGCGCGACGGCGGCCGGCACCCGGACCCTCCCGGTTCCCGCTCGCGTCCTCTGAGACGCGGCCGGTGAGCTGGATGTACACGTCCTCCAAGGAGGACGCCCCCAGCGCGTACTCCTCGGCCACGCGGGCGCCAATCAGCTCGACCGCCCACCCGATCCCGTGCGCCGCGTCCGCCTCGTCAATGGTGGTGATCAGGTTATGGCCGACCCGGACATGCCGCCGCACCCAGCCCGGCATCTCCGGCGTCTGCACGCCAGGGACGAGCATCACCTGCAGCCGCAGATGCCCCCGGTCCTGGGCCTTCAAAGACGACGGCGTGCCCTCAGCGATCAGGTGCCCGGAGTCGATGATGGCCAGCCGGTCCACCGACTTCTCGGCCTCCATGACATTGTGCGTGACCAGGAAGACAGCACAGCCCCACTCGCCGAGCCTGCGGATCTGTTCCCACAGCAGGCGCCGCCGCAGGGGATCAACATCGTTAGTCGGCTCATCCAGGATGACAACCCGGCCAGGCCAAACGCTGACCATGCCAAAGCCCACAAGCCGCTTGACACCACCCGAGAGCTCACGGCCCAAGGTCTTGCGCCAATCGCCGATGTCGAGTGCCTCGATCAACTCGCCCGCCCGGCGCCTGACCTCATGCTTGCCCCCGCCCCGGATCCGCCCGGTCAGCTCGATGGCCTCATCAACCCGGAACGAGTCGATCGGCATCTGCGCCTGTGGCAGATACGAGCACAGCTGGCGCGCGGCGTCGGGGTCGCCAACCAGATCGTAGCGCCCCAGCGTGATCTGGCCTGAGGTCGGCTTGAGCAGGCCGATGGCCTGCTTGACCAGTGTGGTCTTGCCGGCGCCATTGGGACCAAGCAGGCCATAAACCTCGCCGGGATCGACGTGCAGCGTGATGCCGTCATTCGCCCGGACACCGCGCTCATAGATCTTGGTGACGGACTCGGCCCGGAAACTCCAGTCCGGTGCAGACAACGTCCCCAGCCCCCTCACCTTCGCCATCGCCAGTCTCAAGCCGGCACAGCGCGGGAGGTAGAGGCCCCCGTCCCTAACCGGCCGGGACCACCGGCCCTGCGCCAGATTCGCGGCGATTGCCGCAAGACCCGGCAAGGTGGGCGTGGCGGGCCTGGTTGCCGGGGTCGTCAGCGTGGTGGTTGCCGGCCGGTTCGGGCAACGTAGCCGGGGCTTCATGCCGCGCGGCGGTGGGCCAGCCAGATGGTCGTGCTGAGCAGGAGCAGGGAGAGGGCGAGTAGCCAGCCGCCCTCGATCCACTGGAAGGGCCAGAACCGGCTGTCGGGCTGGTAGGTCGCCAGCTGCTCGCGCTGGTAGGCCAGGGTGAGTTCTTCCAGGCTGACCGGGTGCGCCGCCCAGCCCCGCGGCACCGGGTCAGCCGCTCGGCTGGTCCTGACCAGCAGGTGGGCATGCGCGGCACCGTGCCGGGCACCCGGTGGCTGCCGCCGTCGGCCAGCGCACTTGCGCGCATAAATGGCTGATCTGGCAATCAGCGCTCCGGCGATGCTCCGGCGCTGAAAGCCGCGCCGAGTCGAGGGCCGTTGGTCCCTAGTGGGTGAGGCGCGGGGGCATCACACTACAGGGTTAGTGATCGTGTCGCTGACTTCATATCGGCATTGCTGTAATCGGGTGAAAGCCGACACGCTGCCGCCCGTGAAAGGGACTGCCGGGACAGAAGCACCGCAACCGGATACTCGCAACTCCCTGGGGGGGCAGTGAGCGAACCAGATGACATCCCGTGGAAGACGCTGTCCACCGCCCTCGGCGACGTGCCCTTCTTCGTCATCAAGTTCGACGAGCGCGGCGAGTGCACCTCACCGACGGCGCTCGAGCGAATGATTGAGGCGCAGAAGACGGACCTCTTCCTCTTCTCGCACGGCTGGAACAACGATTGGCGCGCCGCAACGGAACGATACGACCGGTTCATCAGCCGGTTCATCGAAGTCCGGCAGGCGGACTGGAATCCTCCCGATCGCGCCTTCCAGCCGGTATGCGCTGGGGTGTTCTGGCCCAGCGCCGCACTGGTCGCGCCCTGGGAGCGAGCTCCGGCCATCGCCGGCGCGGCCGGCCTCGCCGACCCGGACGTCGCGACTCTCGGCGACCCGTTGGAACCTCACCCTCGCGCCCGTTTCCTGGCCATCGCCTCCTGTCCGGGCCTTGGAGGACCGGAAGGTGCTGAACTCTCGCCAGTCCTCGCGCCCCTGCTGCTC
>OFGV01000120.1_pt1 | contig 13921 bp, 20 predicted proteins | sample 1521911 | NCBI WGS metagenome assembly OFGV01 (sample SAMEA2553413, study PRJEB24118) | soil metagenome
GGCCAGGATCGCGCTGGGCCGCCGCAAGCTGGGCTGCCCGGACTGCGGGAAGCCGCTGCGGCCGTGGGGTCACGCCCGGGAGCGCACAGTCCGCGGCACCGGCGGCGCGCTGGTGACAGTGCACCCGGACCGGGCGCGGTGCACCGGCTGCGGCGCCAGCCACGTGGTGCTGGACGCGGGCCTGCTGCGCCGCCGCGCCTGCACGGCCGGGCTGATCGGGCAGGCCCTGGTCGCTTCGGCCCGCGGGCACGGGCACCGGCACATCGCCCGTGACCTGGGCGTCCCGGCCGGCACCGTGCGCGGCTGGATCCGCGGCGCCCGCCGGTCCGCCGCCGGCAGACCGCCATTCACCAGGCCCGTTCCGGCGTTCCGCTGGCTGCTGACCCCCCTTCAGGTCGTTAGGCAAGGCGAGCCTAGGGAGGGCCGGAGGGAACCCTTAGGTCACCTTGTCCTGCTCTGGGAGCCGTTTAGGACTTGCATGCATAAACACAGATCGCCCGCTCCCGGTAGTTTTCTGCTGCCGGGGTGAGCTGGTGGCCGGGCACGCCGTGCTGTATCGGGCATCCTGCCGGCCGGCGCGCGTGCCCTGCTACGCGAGCAGGTGTGCCTTGTGATCCCAGGCCAGTTCGAGGACCGCTGCGCCAGCAGCTTGCATCGGCTCGGTGCCGCCAATGAACCTGGCCACGGTGCCGCGGGTGAACGGGACGCCAGCGTTGCCGGGCTCGCTGATCACGCGTCCTTCGGCGTTGACTGCGGCGCGGCCGTCAAAGGCGGTATCAAAGACGTCGCTGTCAAACACGGCCACGGTCAGGATGTCCACGGCGAACGTCAGCGGATCCACGCCAACACCCAGGCAGTAAACACCCAGCTTGCCTGCCGTGCGCGCACTGGAGAGCTGCCGGTGAAAAGCCCACTGGCCGTAATCGAGCGGGGTGCCGAGGCTGCGATAGTCCTCGGAAGCGCCCAGCACCTCCTCGCTGAATTCGCGGACCATACACCGCCACAGGCTGAAATCGTTCCGCTCGTCAGCCGGTGTATCACCGGCGGGCTGGAAAACACCAACAGGCAAAACCTGGTACAGGCCGCCCCCGTGGGTGACCTTGGCCGGGTCACGCCAGTGGAGCAAGAACGACGCCTCGCCTGACGGGAGGCGCCGCAGGGTCAGCGTGGTGATCGCGGGCATGGCGCTGCGGCGCGGCAGATCGCACGGATCTCCCACGGCACGGCGAAAGGGCAACCGGTCCAGAGCCAGTTCCGCCGGGTCATCGCGCCAGGCAGCTGCCAGTTCGTGGGCCACCGCTTCGCCGACGTTCACGCCATCGAAGTACCGGCCGCGGGCCAGGCTCATACGTGGTTTCTCGCCGGTCAGGTCAGCGGTCAGCAGGCGGTACGCTGGCCGGTTCTCAAACACCGCAGGCGGGTCAAGGGCACCGAGCGCATTCGCGTATGCCCGGTAGCGTTCCGCGTCAGTGCGGAAGGGCAGCACACCCTCAGCCACCGCCTCCGTGCCGACCACGGACGGTGCCGGAGCATCCTCCACCCAGCCCAGCATCACCCGGTCCAGTTCTACTGGCGCACCGGGAACCCACTGCGGGCGGCAAAGCAGCGGGCTGGCAGCGACCCGGCCAGCGCCGGGGTAAAGGTAGCTGGCTGCCCCGGCTAGCTCGTGGCGGTGCCGGTTCAGCAGCTGGCGGACATCTCGCCAGTGCTCCGGGGTGTCCACGGTGTGGCGCACGGCGCGGGGCATAGCCCAGGTCCCTTCTGCGGATTACCGGTCTCAGCCGGTCCTGGCCACACTAACTGGCTACCTGGACAGCAGCGCGATCCGGTGACGCCAGGCCAGGGCCAGGCATGCCGCCCCCGGCGATGCCATCGGCTCGCGCTCCAGCAGCCGGGTGACGTTCTGCCCGGTAAACGCGATCCCGTGGCCGCTGTCGTGGCCCTGCTCGTCAAACACCGTGATGCCCTCCGCATTGACCTGAACGGCGTCGCGGGACACTTCGTCGAACATGTCATCGTCGATGATGACCACGGTCAGGATCGTCGCCGCAAGCGTGAGCGCGTCGAGCCCAGCGCTAACGCAGGCCGCTTTCAGCTTGCCCTCGCTCCGGGCATGGCCAAGCGCGCGGTAGAACGGCCAGCCGTCATAGTCGATCGGTGTGCTGCGGGAGCCGTCGTGCTCCGGTTCACCGAGTAACTCCTCGCTGAACTCGCGGACGATGTTGCGCCAGATGTCGAAGTCGTTGACCAGGTCATGTGGTGCAATGCTGGACGGCTGGAACTCACCGGCCGGAATCACGTCATAGACACCAGCGGCCGTTGCGACCTTGCGCGGGTCACGCCAGTGCAGCAAAAAGCTCGCGGTGCCGCGACTGCGCCGCAGCGTCAGCGTAGTCACCGCGGGCAGCACAGCCCGCCGCTGAAGATCGAACGGGTCACTGATCAGCGACCGGAACGGCAGGTCGCTGGCGCTGATCTCGCCGTTTGTGCCGACCCGGGCGCGGGCAAGCTCATGGCCCACCGCCTCGCTGATGTCGAGCTTGTCGAAATAGGTCGCCAGGCCGAACCGCATAGCACCCGTTCCCCCGGTCCATGCCAGGCCGAGCAACCGGTAACTTGGCCGGTTCTCGAACAGCGACGGTGGGTCCAGATACCGGATCGCGGTCGTGTACCGCCCGAACTGGTGCCCGGCACGCGCAGCGGGCGGACCGGCTGGGTCTCCGGCTCCGCTCCGGTCACACGCAGAGCCGGAGCGTCATTCACCCACGCCATCTCGATGTCGGCCAGATCGACGGGTCCGGCTGGAAGCCACGACGGCGGGCAGATAAGCGGCGTCCGCTTGATCCGGAACTCCGCGGGGTAAAGGCCGGCGGCCAACCGGGCGAGATCGCTGCGGTGGTGATTCAGGTAGCGCCGGATCGCACGCCACTCACCCTGGCTGGACTCCACTGACGCATGAGCCCCCGCAGGCTGCTGCTGGCCGCCCGTCTTCCGCGCCGGCCCCCACCCGGCAGCCTCACCCGCGCCCAGCAGCTCATTCGACAGCCCCAGATCGGCGGGCGGTATCCGCAGCAGACGCGAAACCCGCAGCAGGAAGCCGACATCGCGGATCTGGCGGCGCCCACGTTCGATCATGGACACATACGTCTGGTCCACCTGGAGCAGCTCGGCCAGCGCAGCCTGAGTCAGCTGGTTCGCCGTCCGGTACTCGCGTAACACCTCGCCCAGGCGTGGCAAGACGGCCGCGCTGTCATCTTCGGCTCCCGGCCACAGCCACGGCCTCATCCCCTCTGTCATGAGATCCCCGGCCACACGACCGACGGCTGGGTTCCGGGCACCGCCACGCAGTCTTGCTCCATCTTCGCTGTCACGCGCCGTACCTTCTTCCGCGGGGAGAGACAGCCCGCGCCCGGCTGCACCTGCGACCAGTGTCCACCACGCGGCCACACCCTAACCACATGCAAGCCAGATCAGGTCGTTCTGCGCCCGGGCGAGCCGCCGCGCGCTTCCGGGGCGACCGCACATGCCGAATAGCGGACGCTGGGTTTCGCACGTGCTTAACTTCGGCTTGTGCGGCATTCCAGCGCGTCCGTGGTGCCCGGCACGATTGCCCGGAAGCCTGAGCGGGTGACTGTGTGGCTGGCCGTGCTGGTTTCCTGCTGGCTGCTGAGCGGAGCGGTTGGGGCTGGCTGGCTTTTCGTGCTGTCAACTTCTCCACCCGGCCAGGCGGGTGTCGCCGACCCGTTCGCTGGCTTTCCAGATCCACCCGCCTGGACGGGGATCAGCCCTGATGCTGGTTCCTTGATCAATTTCGCGGGCACACTGGCGTTCTTGCCCTGGCTTGGGATGCCGATTCCGGTACTACTTCTCGGGCTGCGCCGCCTGTCCCGGGTGTCCGGGTCGGCGATCTGGTGGAAAGTCGCCTGGACCTGCGCAGTGGGTGCGGGCGTCGTCCTGGCCGTTCTTTTCGTCACCTCATACCATTTCCCGCCGCCTTACATCAGCTTCGTGCCGGTAGTGAGCTGGGGCGAACTCGCCGTCGCGCTAGGGTTCCTCCTGCTCGGGGCCATTATGTGGCTCATGATGTGGTACCTCATGATCAAGCGCCCACTTAGCACGACTCGAACACCCGAGTCGGGGGGAAAGATCCGCCGACGGATCGGGGCCGCCCCCGGAGCCGGACTACGCGTATCCCGCGATGGTCGGCGGCACCTCCAGCTGTGACGTCACCCGGCCACGGGCATCGCACATCGCTGCGGTGTGCGTATCCAGGTGAGTATCGACCCCGATGATCAGGTCGGCCTCCTCCGCAACACGCATGCTCTGTCCTCCTCAGCGTCATCCTGGAAAGGCGGCACCGGCCTGGAGGGAAACTCCCGCGGCAATCCTGTGATGAGTCACGGCCAGGAGCCGGACAAGCTCCTGATCAGGCCAACGAGGGTGGCCAGGCCGGTGCTGGCAGCACCGGGGACATGTCATTAGCAGGACACGCAACCCGGCGGTCAGGCATGCAAGAGTCACCCGGCGCCACCAGCACCAACCCTGGCCGGCCTGACGGCGACGCAGGAGGGCCGCATGCCGGGGCTGGACAGCCTGCGGCCGGATTACATCCAGGTGGCGGCGATCATCCCCGAGGCCAGCTTGGATGGTCTCTTCCCGTTCTCCGACACGTACAGGTCACTGCCCGCGAGGTAGAGCAGGAACCGGCCGGTCGCGCTGGCTGCCAGGCTTACGTGCTCCAAGTCCGGATAGCCGATCGCCACCTGGTGAACGAAGGCGCCGCTTGGCGTGACTTCCCACATCAGCCGGGACGTGTTGTGTATGGGGACCCCGCCGCAACAGGCGCGGCTGATGAACAGGTTCCCGTTGGGAAGGAAGATGCCCTCGCGGATATAGCTGCCCTGAGCGTCCGGCGACCCGGTGACAGAGACGGCGGTCACGCCGGGTCCGGGCCGCACGTAGTAAGGCGCGGCCGACGTGTCGACGATGCTCAGGGCCCAGCCCTCGTTGTCCTGGACCGCCGTGGTGGAGACCGCGAGCCGTACGTTGTCCGCCTCCCATGACAGGTGGGAGATTGGCGCGAAGAGCCCGCTCGATTGCACCTGAGGCGACACCGAAAGCACTGTTTCTGATCCGGCGGGCAGGGTGTGTATCACGACCTTGAAGAGGCTGGCCAGATTGGGCTGATTCGGGAGGCAGCCGGGCGTGAGCAGAGGCTGCCGCGCGAAAGCCAGCTTGGCGCCATCGGGGCTGATTGCGGGAAGTTGGCCGGGCGCGATCGATGTCGGGGTCCCGCCGCCTGTGCTGATGGACTTGATCTCGGCGTCGCAGCCAGACCGCTGAGCGTAGTAAACGGTCGAATGATCCGGGCTGACCGATATCTCATCGCCGAGGACGCGGGAGGCGACCAGCGTCTGCCGGATGCTCCCCGTCGCCGGGTCGATCCGCACCAGCGCGCCGGTCTTGGTGACCGCCAGGATTCCCGGTCGGCCAGTCGCATGCGGCGCGCTGCTCGAGGCTCCCGCTGGGGCCGTTCTCGCAGGCGCCGTGCGGGTCGCGCTCGGATGGGCCGGCCCCGCGGCCGTAACCGTCGGCCGAGCAGCACCACCACCACCGCATGCTCCAAGCATTGACAGGATCGCCGTCGCGCATGGCGCCAACCACAAGAAGCGCCGCGTGGCGGCGCCGGACATTGCCATCATTCACCCTCGATATCGAGCCCGCCAGGGACAGCTGCGTCGAAAGACCGCTGTCCAGGCGCTTTGGCGTTCAGGCGACGATCGTCGCAGTGCCGGAGGGACGCCGGCAAGCCCCAACCTGCGCGACTTGGTGAGGACTCTCACCGCCAGGGCCCGAGGCCCAGGAATCACCGAACTCAGTTCGGACGCGGTGGTGGTCTTGCCGCAGCCGAAAGCGCCGTTCAGCCAGATGGTCACCCGGTCATGCCACGAGCACACTCACTCACATGCCGCGCCTGGTGTGGGTTGGCGGGCTTCACGGCGAGAAGGGGGAGGCGCAGCGTCTGGGCATGATGAACATCACCGAGCTGGCCTCAGTCCCCTCCGATCATCTGGTTCCGTTCACTGATCAGCTGCGGCTGGCGGTGGCGCTTACCTGGCCCGGTTCAAGGGCTCCTCCCGCTATCACACCGACTCCGATCTGCGCTGCTACCTGGCGTGGTGCGGCGAGCGCGGCCTGGATCCGCTGGCCGCACGGCGTCCGCACCTGGAGCTGTACATCCGCTGGATGCAGGAGATCCGCCGGTTCAAGCCCTCCACTGTCTCCCGGCGGTTCTCGGTAGCGACGGGGTTCTACCGGACCTGCGTCATCGACGGCCTCCTGAAACACTCACCTGCCGAGCACGCCCGCCGGCCGGCGGTGCCCGCCGAGTCACCAACCCTGGGATTCACCCACCTGCAGTTCGAGGCCCTGCTCACCGCCGCCCGCCAGTCACCCAACCCGTGCGACTTCGCGCTGGTGGCCATGCTCGGCCTGCTCGGGTTGCGGATCTTCGAAGCCACCAGCGCGAACATCGCCGACCTGGGGGAAGAGCATGGCCACCGGGTACTGCGGGTGTGCGGCAAAGGCGCCAAGGTCGTCCTGGTCCCGCTGCCGCCAGCGGTCGGCCGGGCCATCGACCGGTCCATAGGCACCCGTACCAGCGGGCCGATCCTGCTCAACAGCCGCGGCGCCCGGATGGACCGCCACGCCGCCACCCGGCGCCTACGATGCCTCGCCGAGGCCGCCGGAGTGCCGATCACCAGGCCGCACCCCCACATGCTCAGGCACATTCTCTCTGCTTTGTTTCCGTGTGGCATTGGGGCATGCGAGAACGCGGACCTACGGACCGGCACTGTCTGCCCACCTTCTCCTCGTTGCTGCTCTTTACGTCGCCTGAGACAGGCCCTCACCTCGTTTGAACACCGCCGCTCCTGGCGGGCATCGAAACGACACACGGCGGCTACGCCGGCGCCACTGGGGCCACCGTCCTTCGCGGAGAATCGCCACACGAACACGACTGCACACGGTGAGTGCGGACAGAAGGCACACGTTCGTCACGACCATGCTGGATGCGGGCGTGGACTTGCGGGACGTGCAGATCGCCGCCCGCCATGCTGACCCGCGCACCACGATGCGTTACGACCGGGCCCGCAAGAACCCCGGCCGCCACCCGAACTACATCCTGGCCGCCTACATGGCCTCTGGCACCTGACCAGCGGCGCGTCTCCCGCGACTCAAGCCGCGGGAGACGCCCGGCATTGCCGATGAGCGGTACTTGGCCAGTTAGCGTCTACTCTGCGTTCGTGAACGATCGATACGATCTCTCCACGCCACGGTCACGCCGTGAGGCACTCCGTCTGGTGAGTCTGGATGATCCAGCGCCCGACCACGCCCTCTTGCGCCAAATCTTCGACTATGAACTGGCCTGGCGCGAAAGCCCAGAAGAGGGAGCTGGCGACGAGTTCGAGAACATCTACCTGTGCGCCTTCCTTCTGTTCGTCATTGGCGACCCTGCGGATTCGCCTCGTCTGTATAGGGCGAAGTTCGGGACAAGCGACTTTGACCTCGCCACCGGCTTCGACGCCCAAGCGATCTTTGGTGCTGGGCGAAGCGAAACCTTGCAGTGGCTTCGGACCAGTGGCTTCGCCACAGAGGAAGCCAGGCTGACGGAGTGGCTGGCGAGGTGGGAGGACCCGACGGTCGACGAGTGGGCCGAGTTCAAACGCGGCTATTTCTACTCACCCGAGGGTGCGCTTCTTCTCGATCCCCTCTGAGAAGGCCTGGCCACGCAAAGTCGGCAGCGCACTCTCGTGCCGCTGTCCGCGGGGTGCCGACTCCCGGGGCAGGTGGTAGCCGGGATTTACTCTGTGAGCCAGTTGTTGGTCCATCGGTGCTTGCCGAGACCGATGGTGGCGAATTCGTCGTGCCCGCCCGAGGCCTGAATGCCAAGTGCCCGCAGCCCAGCGTTGATCGCCATGTCCGGCCGGACTGCAACCTGGTAGGGCGGGTCTGCAGGTTCTCCGCGCGTTCGGGTAAAGGAGGGACCGAAGATGACCGACTCCTGGTACCAGGCGATGGCGGCGTGGATACCGTCTCCGCCGAAGAACTCACAGTGGGCGTAGAGCACCATCCATCCCCGTGACAGTTGCTGGGCCCAGCGGGCGATGCCCTGGGTCAGCTCGTGGAACCCCTCGACCGTGCTTGCATCGCCGTCAGCCTGGTGGCATCGGGCGCGGACATCGTCGGTGAGGGGGATGAGGTGAGTTCCACCGATCGCTAGTGCCACTGCCGGTACCTCTGGTGGGAGCGGCCCGGCTTGGCCCGGAACTGGGATCAGGATCAGCCCTTCCAGGACTCCAGCCACAGCGGTCATTCTCCGCGACTGCCATCCGGGAACGCAATGAGCTTCTCCCAGAAGGGAACGGTCTTCCGTCATGTCGCGGACCGAGCGTCGGCCGACCGTTCAGGGTAGAGCGCTGGCAAAGAAGACCTCGACTGCATCGGCAAGGGCCGCCATCTCGGCGCCGGCGTCGACAGTGAACGGGACTCTCAAATCCCAGTGGTCGCCATAAATGCGCTCACACAAACGGAACATGAGGGTCACGTGGCCTTGCCCGTCGTGGCTCGCCTCGATCACCAGCTGATCTTCCAGCGAACGCCACTGCCGGGTCCCGGCCCAGCCGCGGTAATCATCTGACAGCCCCCGCAAAAACCCGGGCAGGCCGTCACCACCGAGGCTCGTTACGCCGATACTCACCTGCAGGCCGCTGTCCTGCACCTCGACCAGATAATCGATGACCACGTCAGCATAGGGACTCACCGGCTCCCGCAAGCAGAGCGTGCGGCTGAGATTGCGCCCGCCACGCAACCTGACCGCAAGGCCATCCAGCCCGGACGGATCATACATATAGATCATTGTGACGCGTAGGCCGACAACCGGTCATACCGCTGATTTGATTGCGACGTCGAGCGCTCAGTCGTCGAACTGGAAGCCTGACGCCAGGGCTAATGAGCCGGGCGATCTTCTCGGGGCTGTCGAGGTACCCCGCCAGTTCTTCGCGTAGCGGGACCAGCACAGCACGGTCGCCGCGGGCGCAGAACATGCCAGCCTCACAATCAAGCTCTACCTGCGATACCAGGCCCGCAGCGATGTACTGAGCGACCCCTCCCAGAAGTAGCCGTTCGGTTCGTGCCCCGCGGCAAAGACAGCAGCGTCGGCGGGCAGAGCTCCACACGCGAACGATAGGGACGACAAGCCAGCGACGTCGATCAGGTTCATGCGCTCTGGCACGGCCCCCATCATGCCAGGTGCCTGTCTACGTCGACAGCAGCTGAACTGGCCGCAATGTTCGCTCGCCGTTGACACCGCCTGGCAGGCCAACCAGAACGTCCTCATCTGCCGCATGTGGCTCGTCGATCTGCGCGAGCCCAATCGTTAGCGGTGGCATCACGGTGGTGGCAGTGGTGCCGGCGCCGGGCCGGAAACCCACCAGTGGGAGTCGTGCCCGTAGTAGATGGTGTGCGCCCAAAAGTCCGGTGTCTCGTGGTAGGCGATGTCCAGGCCCACGATCCAGACCCGCGGCTCACGCCCGCCCGGCCCAGGTCGTGACCAGTGCCGGTTGATACGGGCCACCGCCTCCTGGTGCGTGATACCGAACAGGGTCGCCATCTCATCGGCGATCTGGCGGCAGAAACTGAGCGCCCCGGCATCACCCGCGCACGGGAATTCCCCATGCGGGCGCAGCAACGATGCGTGGACGAGATACTCCCTCGGCCCCGGTGCACCGCCAGGTCCCGGTGGCGTGCGCGTGGTGATCAGCCCCCGGACATCTTCCTCTGCCAGGTCGTACTCCACCAGGAAGCGGGCCAAGTCGCTCTGATACCCCACACAGACAAAGGCAACCGGCACGTCGCCAGAACTGGCTCCCACAAGACGGAATTCTGCCTGGCAGGCAGCGCCACCCGCCAGCGGCCAAGCGCGGGATGACAACATCCGCTATTGCCGCGAGCAGCGCACAACCTTGTGGGGCTGCCCGGAGGGGGGCTTCGCGGGCCGGTTGACTCGCTCAATCGAATGCCGGATGGCCTGCCGGTGGATGGCCTCTTCGGCCTCGGTGGCTGCCCTGGCAGCGGGGCCGGCCTGCGCGACTCTGGTAGTGCGAAGTCCATGCCTCCGTCATCGGGCGGCCGAGGGTGCCTGGGTGGGCGCCCGCGAGAATCGCGGTGCCCTGGCCAGAATGCCGCCATCGAGCCGGAGGAAAGGATCAGCGTTTCGGGGCCCAGACAAAAGCTCCTCCGGGTTGGGTGGCTGGTCGTCGCAAACCAAACGCGCGTAGCAGGACCCCGACGGATCGTCGCACCTTGACAGTGGCGATGCCTAGCTCAGACACCCGCCGCCAGACATCCGCATCTGCCGCTGGGAGTTCAACGTCGGCGACGATATTGCCCATCGGCTACACGTTCAAGATCATCGTAGGTCCGCGCATGGTGGTCCGGCGCGTTGGCGCACATGCGACTGACTATGTGTGTGCGGATAGTCGACGGCTTGTAGCTGGTTCCTCGGCGCTGCAGCTCGTCGATGACCTCTTGTGGGGTAAAGGTCTCGTGGCCCGTTCGAGCCTGGATTGCTGGAAGGACGGCGAGGATCTCATCTCGAGCGGTCATATGGGAGAGTCTGTACCAGTTGGCCTGCCCCGGGTAGCCCGCTCATCCGCCAACCGCGCGATCCCTCGGTAGGGTCTGCGGTGGTGCCACTCACGGCTCCGCAGACTCGCGGTGTGCTTGTGGAAGATCCGGATCCGGGTCGGCGGCGCTAGCGTTTCCTGGCTCAGCGGATGTTCGCCTGCTTCTGGATCGGTTACGATCCGGCCGGGGAGGGTGGCCGTGAAACTGGCGGAGGCGAAGGATCTGGTTCTGAGCCTCATCCTGGCCGCGCGGCCGGAGACGGCGCGGTCGCTTAGGGTCAGCCCCGCCTCACCGGACGGGGACGTGGGGAAGTTCCTCATCGACGGGAAGGCCGCGCGGGCCATCCACCGCTATAACGGCTGGCTGGTGCCGATCAGCCTGGGATGGTTCAGTGGCAGCTACGACCTGCCTGTCATCCACAAGACGCCGTTCTACTGGTACGCCTTCGCCATTCCAGAACGAGGGATGTACCAGGCAGATCACTACTTCATCTGCGACTACCTCCAGATGCGCGAATGGGTCCTGGCCTTTGCTGCGCCGCTAGGCAACTCCCACCGCGACCATTCACCTTGGCGATGCGACCTGCGGCTGTACCCGGGGGAACGGATCGGCTACTTCCGCTGGGGTGATGAGCCCCTGGGTGTTGATGAGCAGCCCGGGCGGGTCTTCGAGGTCGACAACCTCGCGACGATCGCCATGCCGGTTCCTGCGGGCCAGCATGTCGGCGGTTACGGCGCAGGCGGCGAGTCGGCAGCGCACAAGCTGCTGAAGCTGTACGTGGCTGGGCACCCGCCCGAGTTCGGCCTCAGCGCCCCGGCCATCGCCCACGTCGAGTACCCGTTTGCCACCGGGGACCGGGTCGACGTGATGTTCGAGAATCACCTGCCAGACCGAACTGTCATCGAGGTGGAAGTCGAGGGCGAACACGAAGTCTGCGTGGGTATCCACCAGGCCATCAAGTACCGCTCGCTCGCCGCAGCCGACGCGGGATACCCGCTGCTGACCTCACGGGTCAGGTCCCTGGTCGTCGCGTACTCCACCGATTATCCCAAGGCCCGCGAACTTGCCGATCGCTACGACATCCCGCTCGTGTCAGTCAAACGTGAGAAGGTCTTGATAGGAGCGCGTTAACACCGCCCGGATCGAGAAGTGTTCTTGCCCTAGTCTCCGCGGAGCATACGCCCGCTGAACGTGCTGCCGACAGGCGCGCGTGCACTGCGGTGCATGGCAGGCGATCTGGTTGTGGACATCGGTGCCGGTAACGGCGCTGATCACCCATCTGATCGCTGCTGGCGCGCACGTTCTCGCGGTGGAACTGCATCCGGGCCGCGTCCGCAGGCTGCGTGAGCGTTTCGGCGACGCCGTCACGGTGATCTGTGCCGACATCGCGCAGGTGCGCCTGCCGCGCCGCCCGTACCGGGTCGTCGCCAGCCCGCCCTACCGGCACAGCAGCCTTGTGCTGCGGTCGCTGCTATCACCCAGCTCCCAGCTGATCTCCGCTGACCTGGTGCTGCAGCGCGCGGTTGTCCGCAGGTACGCGTCAGGCCAGGCTCCCGGGCCCAGCGATGGCTGCGCGATTGGCACCTGAGCGCAGGACGGGCGTTGCCACGCCGGGCCTTCCAACCCCCACCGGCCGTCGACTCGGCGGTGCTTGTCATTCGTCGGCGGTAGGAAATGCCCGCTGCTGCCGCGATGCGCGCTTCGATCAGCCGGGGTGTCAGCGAGATCGGTGCCCCGGCGGGCCGGTGCGCGCCAGGGTGTCGGCGCGGCGGAGCGCGTCGGGTAGCCGGTACTTCCAGCCATGGCCTGGCGCCTCCGTTCAGCGGCCGGGCTGCGTCCGGTTCGGTGCGACGGGGGCGACGGCTGACGGCGGGCGGCGTGCTACGCCCGGCGAGTGGCGGCAGCCTGTCGCCTCGCTGGCCATCTGGCCGGCGGCTGCGGGGAGGAGGCGGGTGTGCCATTCGGCTTGGGCGGCGAGGATACGGCTGTCCCGCTGGGGGCGAGGTAGAGAAGGGACCACAGTTCGCTGAGCCAGTCGAGGGTGTACAGGCAGACCGGGTGGTGTTCCCAGCAGGGCGGCAGGGTGGCGGCGAGCTTTCCGTATCCGGGCAGGTAGATCTGCTCGACCCAGGCGCGGAGCCGGTCCAGCGCTGTTTCCCGTTCGGGCCCGGTGAGCTTCCACCACCTGGGAGGCGGGACCGGCTGGTAGTGGCCGGCGTTGCCGTCGTCTTCATCGGCTGCGGCCAGGCCGGCGAGGTGGGCAGCGAGGGAGGCGACCTGGGTGTCGAGGCCGTCGAGGCTGGCCAGGATGGCGTGGTGGTGGGTGAGAGTGGTGCTGATCTCGCTCGTCCGGGCGGTGACGGCGGTGATCTCGCTGGCGAGGTCGCGCAGGCGGGTGGCGAGGTCCTCGAAGTGGGCCGCTTCCCGGGTGTCGAGGCCGCTGATGCGTTCGGCGTGTGCGGATATCTGGATGAGTGCGGCGGCCAGCCCGTCGCCGGTGGGGGCCGGTGCGGCCATGGTTGGGTCACTCGTCCCAGGGGTAGCGGCCGGTGGGTGCGCTGGCGGCGGGGAAGGGAATGACTCCGGAAGGGGTGGTCCCGGTAGCGGGTTCATGACCGGGCTCTGCGGCCAGGGCGTCAGCGGGCAGGTTCGTTCGGCTGGTGATGGGGATCAGGCGCGCGGTCGTGTGGCCGTTGCGGAGGGCGGTGCGGTAGGCGGCGTCTTTCCAGGCCATGGGGAGGCGGGCGATGACGGGGGAGTGGCCGCCGCGGGTGACCCGGGGGGGCCCGGCGGGGGGGCCGGCCTTCCTCGTAGACCGTCGCCCGGCCGAGGAGCGACTTCCGGAGGACGATCGCCAGATCCCGGTCGACGATCATCAGGGTCCCGTCCAGGTGAATGGTCCAGGGGGGCAGCTCGATTGCGATCAGGGTGTGCAGTCCCTGCCCCCTCGTCCGCGCCCACAGCTGCCGCAGCGCGGAGCGGTTCGTACGGTTGCCGACTCCAGCCAGCAGGGGCGCGCCATCCAGGAAGATGAGGCGCGGCAACGCTTGGATAATTTCCTGTTTCGCGAGCTGAAGGGCGTACCCAAAGGGCATGTTTACCGGCTGCTGCGTACCGGCCAGGTGCGCGTTAATGGTCGACGAGCTAAACCTGATTACCGATTGGCGAGCGGTGACCAGGTTCGGATACCACCGGTGAGCCAGGCGGAACGGAGGCGTCCGGCACGTCCTGATAA
>OFGV01000127.1_pt1 | contig 13756 bp, 9 predicted proteins | sample 1521911 | NCBI WGS metagenome assembly OFGV01 (sample SAMEA2553413, study PRJEB24118) | soil metagenome
CCTCGGGAAACGGGAAACCTGGCGGCTCGCGCAGCCCCGCGAGTTAGTCGCAGAAGCGATTCCGCAGCGGGGTCGCCCGCCGGTCGGTGATCCGCCGGGCACGATCGGCGTCCGCGACGACGACGCCCTCGATCGCCGATGAGGCGGTGATGCTCAGGACGCGGGCCCGGTCGGCGAGCTCGGTGAGCAGACCAGGCATCTGGTCCCGGTAAAGCGCCTCCGAGCCCCGGCCGAAGTCGATCGCGCTGAGCCGGGTGACGATCTGGGCTGGCACCAGCCCGATGAGTGCGTCAAGGCCAGCAAAGCTGCGCAAGGAACCTCCTAAGCAAACTTACTAAACAACCTAATCCTAGCGTCGGTTAGTATGTTTAGCGGGTTTGATTAGCAGGTTTTCGGGTGTGGGTAGATCATCGTCACCGCTATCACCCATGGACTGTGTTGCGCCTGCCAGCAAACGTTCGCCGCAGCTCACATGGCTGCGGCGATCAGCCGCCCTGATTGCAGGCCCAGGGCGGCACCGATCACTTACCCTTCTTCGGCTTGCGCGGCGCCTGCGCAAGATCGCTCGCCGCGACATCCTTGACCTTCTTCGGGGTCTTCGGCTTGCGCAGCAGCTTGCCCGCGTCGCTGGCCGGCTTCGGACTGGTTGCCATAATCACACCTCCCTTCACTTGATCTGCGGCGCGGAGTGTGATGTCATCCTGGTTCCAACCCGGCGCGACATCTCAGCTCGTGCCGCCCGCGCCCGAGCCCCTGCAGGCCCGGGCGCGTGGCGTTTAACGATCGGACACCCAACCGCTCTTGTTGCATCTGATGCAATACCGCTCACTTTCAGCTGCAGCCGCTGGTGGCACCGCAGCCTTCGCAGACGTAGCAGCTGCCTGCGGGGCGCATCTTGGTGCCGCAGGTCAGGCACAGCGGGGCGTCCGCGGTGCGGCCCTGATGCGACTCCAGTACCTCCATCGAGCTGTGCAGTCCCGGCTGCGGCTGCGCTGGCGGCTGCGCGGCCCGGCCGGCCTGGGCGGCAGGCTCGCGCTTCGGCTGCGCACGCTCGACCGGCGCGGACTGGGCCATCTCGGTGGTGTCCTGGTCTTCCGTCAGCGCGGCCGGGTCCTCCCCGGCCAGCTGAGCGGTCCGCTCGGCGGCGGACAGGATCCCCATCTCGGCCCGGGTCTCATACGGCAGATGATCGAGCGCCAGCCGCCGGAACACGTAGTCCATCACCGAACTGGCGATCCGGATGTCCGGGTCATCGGTGATGCCGGCCGGCTCGAACCGCATGTTGGTGAACTTCTCCACCCACTTCTCCAGCGGCACCCCGTACTGGAGGCTGATGGAGATCGCCATCGAGAACGCGTCCATCACGCCGGCCAGGGTGGACCCCTGCTTGCCGAGCTTGAGGAAGACCTCGCCCACACCGTCGTCGGGGTAGCTGGAAGCGGTCATGTAGCCTTCCGCGCCGGCGACCGAGAACCGGGTCACCGTGGCTGGGCGCTGCTTTGGCAGGCGCCGCCGCACCGGACGGACATCGTGTGAAGCCGCGGCGGCCTCTGCCGTCTGGGTCTTCTTCCTGCCGTCCGACAGCGGCTGCCCGACCTTGCAGTTGTCGCGGTAGACCGCCAGCGCCTTCAGGCCGAGCTTCCATCCCTCGAAGTAGATGGACTCGATGTCCTCGACCGTGGCCGACTCGGGCAGGTTCACCGTGTTGTGGTTGACGATGCCATTCGCTATGAAGGCATGCGTCTCCGGCACCGAGAGATCGAAGACCTCGGCCTCGCCAGCGTCAGCGATGGTAGCCACTTGTGAAAAGTGCAGGTTGCCGTCCAGAACCTGGCGCAACCATCCCGGCAGTTCCACGCCGGGAAGCGTCGAGACACGCTCGAGGGTGGACCGCGTCACCTGCTGTGTCCGGTGATCAAGAAGGAACTTGAACGCGTTCCGCCAGCTCAGTACATAGTCCTTCCCCTGACGGCCGAGCGGGATGAGCTGGTAGAGCTCATGTCCCGATATCCCCGGGACGATGTCCGCGGTACCGGGCTTGAAACTCATCTCCAGATACCCCGCCGCCCGAGCCGCCTTGTCCGGCTCCAGGAAGGGAACCAGGCTCGCCATGAGCTGTCCCTGGGTTCCCGCGGCGTAGACCTCGTCGTAGTCCCTGCCGTTGGTTTTGTTGTGCTTGGTGACACGTCCGTGCAAGACGCCCAGGTTGGTCATGACAGCCTGAAGATCATCGAGAAGACCGCGGCTGTCCAGGCAGATAGCCCACTTAGGGGCTGCCGATGTCGTGACATAAGCGCCGAGCGCAAGCCCCTGCAGGAACGCGAGCACCATCGCCCGCGGCGAGCGCAGTACGGCGTCGGGGATGCGCTTGCCGGATGAGCGCGTACCGCAGCCGAGCGTGGTCATGAACTCCACCACTGCCTTGGACGAAACCACCACTGCCGGGCATTTGCCGGGCTCTGCGGTGATCCTTGCCCTCAGGCCAAATACGGACAGCCACGCCTGCCGGACCCGCTCCAGCACCTCGGGCACCGAATTGGTGATCGTGATGGTCCAGTTGCTGCGGCTCGTGGGCCCCTCGGAGGCATAGGCCCCGAGCAGGAACGCCAGTTCTTCTGACATCTCTTCGGGGAGGGTGACGGCCTTCTGGGTGCCGCACCGTGACGGAACGCCGAATCCGGGAAGCCGCGCCGCGCTAGATGCCCACAACTCTGCCCCGTATTGCATGGCGACAGAGTCGGCCTCCGTGATGTCAGCCAGCGCCTTCCACTCCAGACCACCGTCGCCCGCGACGAGCAACCGGTGTGGCAACGTTCCGGTAATGGTGTGACCGGAGCGAAGCGTGACTCGCCGGACATGGCGTGTCCCGCCGTAGTAGAAGGCATCCGTCTTCCGGTCACCGTCCAGGGAGGAGATGACCAGATGCTCCGTACGGAAGCTGTCCTCGGGTTCTCCCTGGTGGAGACTGCCGATCCGGACCAGTCCCTCGGCGGAGGCCACGAGCGTGCCGCCCACGACGCACTTGGAGATGGCCCCGCTCAGCCCGGGCTGGACAGCGGCCATCATCCGGACGTGGCCCATCGGGCTGATGGCCCGCTCGCCCATCGCGCAGTCGAAGACCTCGTAGTGTTCGGGGCGCAGGCCGGGTGCGTCGATCACATGGCCGTGCTCGGCGATGTACTCGGTGATGGCCTCGATCTGCTCGGGCTGGTAGCCGAGGCTCTTCAGGGCGCGCGGGACCGTCTGGTTGACGATCTGCATGGAGCCGCCGCCGACGAGCTTCTTGAACTTCACCAGCGCCAGGTCAGGCTCGACACCAGTGGTGTCACAGTCCATCATGAGGCCTATGGTGCCAGTAGGCGCGAGCAGGCTGGCTTGTGCGTTCCTGTAGCCATTCTTCTCGCCGGACGCCAGGCATTCCTTCCAGGCCGTGACGGCCGCCGCGTGAATCTCACGGTCCATGCCGCCGAGGGTCTTGATCTGGTGGCAGGCGTCGGCGTGCTTGCGCATCACCCGCTTGTGGGCGAAGGCGTTGCGCTCGTAACCGTCGTACGGGCCGACGACGGTGGCGAGTTCGGTGGACCGGCGGTAGGCGGTGCCGGTCATGAGGGAAGTGATCGCGGCAGCGATCGCCCGGCCGCCCTCGGAGTCGTAGGCATGTCCTGTGGCCATCAGCAGCGCGCCGAGATTCGCATAGCCGATGCCGAGCTGACGATAGGCCCGTGTAATGGCAGATATTTTCTCGGTCGGGAAGTCGGCGAAGCAGATGGAAATATCCATCGCCGTGATGATCAGCTCGGTGACCTGCTCGAACCGCTTTATATCAAAGCTGTTCTCCTCGCTGAGGAATTTAAGAAGGTTAATGCTCGCCAGATTGCACGAAGAATTATCTAGGTGGACGTACTCGGAACAAGGATTACTTGCAGTAATTCTTCCCGACTCGGGGCACGTGTGCCATTCGTTGATTGTGTCGTCGTATTGAATTCCCGGGTCGGCGCATTCCCAGGCGGCCTGGGCCATCTTGCGGAACAGGTCCCTGGCGTTGATGGTCTCGATCGGCTCACCGGTCCGCCGGGCCGCCAGATCGAACGTGCCGCCTGCCTCGACGGCCTGCATGAACTCGGCGGACACCCGCACCGAGTTGTTGGCGTTCTGGTACTGGACGCTGGTGATGTCCTTGCCGCCGAGGTCCATGTCATACCCGGCGTCGCGCAGGACCCGGATCTTGTCCTCTTCCCGGGCCTTGGTCTGGATGAACTCCTCGACGTCGGGGTGGTCCACGTCGAGGACGACCATCTTGGCGGCCCGCCGGGTGGCGCCGCCGGACTTGATGGTCCCGGCGGAGGCGTCAGCGCCGCGCATGAAGGAGACCGGCCCGCTCGCCGTGCCGCCCGAGGAGAGCAGTTCCCTGCTGGAACGGATCCGGGACAGGTTCACCCCGGCGCCGGATCCGCCCTTGAAGATCAGGCCCTCTTCCTTGTACCACTCCAGGATCGAGTCCATCGTGTCGTCAACGGCCAGGATGAAACACGCCGATACCTGCTGGGGGGACTCGGTGCCGACGTTGAACCAGACCGGCGAGTTGAAGCTGAAGATCTGGTGGATGAGCGCGTGCTTGAGTTCGTGGTCGAAGATCCCGGCGTCCTTGGGGGTGGCGAAATAGCCGTGCTTGAGCCCGGCGGCCACGTACACGCCGACGACGCGGTCGACCAGTTGTCTGAGGCTCCACTCGCGCTGTGGCGTGCCGACCGCGCCGCGGAAGTACTTGGTGGTGACGATGTTGGCGGCGTTCACCGACCAGAAGTCTGGGAACTCGACGCCATGCTGCTCGAAGTTGACCGAGCCGTCCCGCCAGTTGGTCATGACCACATCGCGGCGTTCCCAGGTGACGTCGTCGTAGGGGTGAACGCCATCGGTGGTGTGGATGCGCCGCATGGTGAGCCCCTTACGGGCGCTCTTGCCGTCCCGTGCCGCGGATCCGCTCGCCGTCTCGGTCATTGCCATCCCCCTTCTGGAGCCTGCGCCCCGCTGGGCCCGACCAGGCCCGTCCGATTGTGTGGTGTCTGCCCTGGGTTTCAGGGCGTCAGCACGGTGGCCGACTGATGCGCAGAACGGAGTGCCGCGATTTCTTCCTCGAAATCAGCGAGCGACTCGAAGCCCCGGTAGACCGAGGCGAAACGCAGGTACGCGACCTCATCGAGCTCGCGAAGCGGGCCCAGGATTGCCAGGCCCACGTCGTGGGAGGGGACCTCCGCGCATCCCCGGCCCCTGATGGCGTCCTCCACCTGCTGTGCCAGGATCGCCAGCTGGTCCTCGGTCACCGGCCTGCCCTGGCAGGCGCGGCGGACCCCGTTGACGATCTTGTCCCTGGTGAACGGCTCGGTCGCCCCGCTCCGCTTGGCCACCATCAGGATCACGGACTCCTGCGTGGTGAACCTCCGGCCACAGGCCGGGCAGGACCTGCGGCGCCGGATGGCGGCGCCGTCATCAGCGGTCCGGCTGTCGATGACGCGGCTGTCCGGATGCCTGCAGAACGGGCAGAACACGCGTACCTCCCCCGGTTGCCGAGTCTCTGGCTACACAACCTGTGGAGAAACTACAGCTGTGTAACTACTAGATGTTGTGTTCACGGTAGAACAGTGGCGCTCAGCGCGCAAGCGCGACCCTCCGGCCTGATCCCGCCGGCTGACGGCTGTCCCCCGAAGCGGCTGGTAGCCGCGCCAGAATTGGCAGGCTGGCTGCGCCGCGCCCGGCGTGTCGAACTCACCCCCGCGGTACCCACAGGCGCTCACCTGGCTCAATGCTGGTACCGCTGAGGGCGTTGAGCTCGACGATCTGCTGGATGACGATACGCGGGTCCGCACCGGGCTGTGCTCGCAATGCGATCGACCACAGGGACTGGCCGGGATGCACCACGACCGGGGTCAGATTCCGGTACACCGCGCCTGGCGGCGAGCCGCCGCTGGCGGCCTGGGCCCTGGCCGCCGCGGCAAGCCACAGCAGGACCGCTGCCAGCACAGCAACCGCCGCCAGCAGGCCCGCCACCACTACTCGCCCCCGCCTGGTGAGGCCCACCGTGCCGGCGCGCCGCGCCTGCCAGGAATCCGGGGCACGCATCCCGCCAGGCGCCGGCCCGCCGCCCTGCGGCACACCGGTCCGCGGCACACCAGCATCCGGCAGGCCGCCCCGCGGCACGCCGGTCCGTGGACCGCGACCGGCACCCCCGCGCCCTGACCGAACGGGGACCGCTGCCCTGGCCAGCCCCGCCGGCTTCCCCGCCGTCATCACGCTCATCCCGACCTCCCTCGCCGAATGAGAGTTCTATCGTACACTCGTTCTATAGCACAGTAGTTCGATCGAACGCTCGTACGATACTGTTCTATCGCAGGGGTACGACATTTCGCGCCACATCGAACAGATGTTTGAGGTCTGGCTCCGGAACCGCTAGCGTCGCCTCTGCACCCATAAACCAGATCCGGAGGTGAGCAGATGGATCACGGCGCGGAAGACGGCGGGGCGCACAACGGTTCGGCCAGTGGCACGCCGGACACTGGGCCCGAGGTCAGACCCAAGGGCAGGCCTGGCCGCAAGCCCAGGGGAACCATGACCACTGTGCCGAATGTAGTCACTGAAATGCCAGATCATCCTGATCCAGACCATGTGCTGACGTGGCGGCAGCGGAAGGTGCTTCAGGTGATCAGGGAATCCGTGCAGCGGCGTGGTTATCCCCCGTCCATGCGCGAGATCGGCGAAGCGGTCGGCCTGACCAGCACATCCAGCGTCTCCTACCAGCTCTCCACCCTGCAGAGCAAGGGCTACCTACGGCGGGACGCGGGACGTCCCCGCACGGTGGAAGTCCGGCTGCCCGGTCATGCTGCGGTCCGCCCGGACGCCGAGGCCGCGGAAGACGACGGGATGGACATCACCTCGCAGGAAGCCGCCTTCGTGCCCGTTGTCGGCCGCATCGCCGCAGGTGGGCCGGTCCTGGCCGAGGAAGCGATCGAGGACATCTTCCCGCTGCCCCGGCAGATCGTCGGGGATGGCACGCTCTTCCTGCTCAAGGTGGTCGGCGATTCCATGATCAACGCCGCCATCGCGGACGGCGACTGGGTGGTGGTCCGGCAGCAGCCGGTCGCCGAGAACGGCGAGATCGTGGCCGCGATGATCGACGGTGAGGCCACTGTCAAGACCTTCAAGCGCTCGGGTGGCCACGTCTGGCTGATGCCCCACAACCCGGTCTACACGCCGATCCCCGGTGATGAGGCGACCATCCTCGGCCGCGTCGTCGCCGTGCTCCGGCGGGTGTGACCGGGCTGCTTCCCTGCCTAGCTCACCAGCTGGCGGCGCGGGCGGCCCGGAACACTCCGGCAATCTCCGCCCGTCCAGCGCCGCCTGCCAGGAGCACGTGAAGCAGCAAGCGCGATTTCAGCGGGTCGAGAACGCCGGCGCCGATCAGCCCGCGGGACTGAAGGTCGTGCTCCGACCCCGCGAATGCGTACATCCCACGCAGCACGGAACCGGCGCCGGTGCGTGATGCCAGCACGACCGGGATCTGCTGAGCGAGCGTTTCGAGATTTGCCACCAGCCACGCGGGGACGTGGCCAACCCCGAAGCCGGCGACCACCATCCCGTCGAAACGCCCAGCGGCGGCTCTGAGCAGTTCCCCGTCGTCGCCCAGGGACATGGTCAGCAGGCCGACCCGCACTGGCCCGCCAGCCGGTCCCGCCTCGGCAGAATCCGGTCTGGCTGGCCCCACCTGAGCAGGCCCTTGCCCCGACGGCCCCGCCTGGGCTGAGTCCAGAGCCGCCTGCCCCACCCCAGGCGGGAGCAGCGAGTGCCAGCGGCCGGAAGGCCGGGTGAACACCATCACCTCGCCCTCGACCACCTGGCCAAGTGGGCCGGCGGATGGCGATTCGAACGCGGAAATGCTGGTCGCGTGAGCCTTGCGCACAAAACGCGCGGCATGGATCATGTCGCCGAGCACGACCACACAGCCTGTTCTGCGTAGCTGCGGACTCGCCGCAGCCGTCACCGCCGCCAGGATGTTCGCGGGACCGTCCGCCCCCGCCAGGCCCGGATGGCGCATCGCACCGGTCACCACCACCGGCGCGTCGGGCGAGTGGACCAGGTCGAGCAGGAATGACGTCTCCTCGATCGTGTCCGTTCCCTGGACCACCACCGCGCCCGCCGCCCCGGCAACGACCTCGCGCCCAACGCGGGCGGCCAGTTCCAGCACGTCCGCAATGGACAGCGAGGCTCCGGGCACCCGCCGGAGATCATGCACGCTGATCTCGGCGCGCAGATCCGCCAGGCCCGGGACGGAGGCGAGCAGGTCCGCTGCGGCAAGGGCCGGGACAGCCCCCTCCATCCGGCCAGCTGCCGGGGTCATCGCGATCGTTCCCCCCAGGGTGAACACCGCCACCCTCGGCCGGCCTGTCATCCGCCTGTCAGGCAGGAACGACGTTGACCAGGCGTGGGGCCCGCACGATCACCGTACGGACACCGGCTCCGCCCAGCGCCCGGACCACCCCGGGCGCGGCCAGCGCCAGTTCCCGCAGTTCGTCCTCACCGATCCCGGGCGAGACCTCCAGCCGGTCGCGCACCTTGCCGTTGACCTGCACCACACAGGTGACCAGGTCCTGGACCAGCAGCGCCGGATCGGCGGCCGGCCACCCGGCCCGAGCCACCGATGGCTCATGACCCAGCAGCCCCCAGCACTCCTCCGCCGTGTACGGGGCGAAGATCGACAGCAGCACGGCCAGCGTCTCCGCTGCCTCCCGGACAGCCGGGTCACCGGCGCCGGGCCCGGAGTCGATCGCCCGGCGGGTGGCGCTGACCAGTTCCATCAGCCGCGCGACAGCGACGTTCAGCCGCGCCGCCTCAACCAGCCTGGTGACCTCGTCGATTGTCCTGTGAGTGACCTTGCGCAACTCCAGGTCGCCCGCCCCCGCGCCGGGGTCCGCCGCACCGGCCTCAGCCGCCACCCGCCACACCCGGCCCAGGAACTTAACGGACGCATCGGGGTTCATGTCGGCCCAGTCGATGTCATCCTCGGGTGGGCTGGCGAAAATCATCGTCAGCCGGATGGCATCCACCCCGTGCGCCGCCAGTTGCTCACCCAGGTCCACGCCGTTGCCCAGCGACTTCGACATCGCCCGGCCCTGGTTGATGACCTGGCCCTGGTTCAGCAGCCGGGTGAACGGCTCGGTGAAGTCGACCATCCCCATGTCGTGCAGCACCTTGATGAAGAACCGTGAGTACATCAGGTGCAGGATCGCGTGCTCGACGCCGCCGACATACAGATCCACCGGGCACCAGCGCCGCACCGCCTCGACGTCGAACGGCCCGTGCTCGTAGCCGGGCGAGCAGTAACGCAGGAAGTACCAGGAGGAGTCGACGAAGGTGTCCATCGTGTCGGTGTCGCGCCGTGCGGCCCCGCCGCACTTGGGGCACTCCGTGCTCACCCAGTCACCCGCCGCCGCCAGCGGGGACACGCCCTTGGGCACCAGGTCCTGCCCGCGCAGGTCCGGCAGGACCACCGGCAGTTGCTCGTCGGGCACCGGGACCTCGCCGCACGAGGAGCAGTAGACGATCGGGATGGGCGTGCCCCAGAACCGCTGCCGGGAGACCAGCCAGTCCCGCAGTCGGTAGCTCACCGCTGCCCGGCCCTCACCCTGCCCGGCCAGGATCTCGGTGATCCTGGCGATCGCGGACGCCTTGTCCAGGCCGTCGATCGGCCCGGAGTTGACCAGCGTGCCGTCCCCGTGCGTGGCGATGCCGCTAACCGCCGGGTCGGGCTCGCCGGTCTCCACCACCACCCGCACATCCAGCCCGTATGCCCGGGCGAAGTCCAGGTCACGCTGGTCGTGCGCGGGGACTGCCATGATCGCCCCGGTGCCGTAGTCGGGCAGCACGTAGTCGGCTGCCCAGACCGGGATGCGCTCGCCGTTGACCGGGTTCACCGCGTGCCGGCCCAGGAAGACGCCGGTCTTCGGCCGGTCGGCTGACTGCCGCTCGATGTCGGACAGCTTGCGCACCTGGGTCAGGTACTCCGCCAGCACCTCGCGCTGCTCCAGCGCGCACACCTCCTGCGCCAGCGGCGAGTCGGCAGCGATGACGAAGAAGGTAGCGCCATACAGCGTGTCCGGGCGGGTGGTGAACACCGTCACCGGCTCGTCCCGGCCCTCGATCGCGAACCGGATCTCTGCGCCCTCGGACCGGCCGATCCAGTTGCGCTGCATCAGCAGCACCCGGTCGGGCCAGTTGCCCTCCAGCGGCTCCATGTCCGACAGCAGCCGGTCCGCGTATTCGGTGATCCTGAAGTACCACTGGGTCAGCACCCGGCGCACGACCTCGGTCCCGCAGCGCTCGCACCTGCCGCCGATGACCTGCTCATTGGCCAGCACGGTCTGGTCGTGCGGGCACCAGTTGACCCGGCCATCCTTGCGGTAAGCCAGGCCACGCTCGTAGAACCGCAGGAACAGCCACTGGTTCCAGCGGTAGTAGTCCGGGTCGCACGTGTGCAGCCGCCGTGACCAGTCGAAGGACACCCCATACCGCCTGAATGAGGCAGCCTGCGTCTCGATGTTGGCGTAGGTCCAGTCGGCCGGGTGCGAATCCTTGCGGATCGCCGCATTCTCGGCGGGCAGCCCGAAGGCATCCCAGCCGATCGGATGCAGCACGTTGTGCCCGCGCTGGAAGTAGTAGCGGGCTACCGCGTCCGCGATGGCATAGGCCTCGGCGTGACCCATGTGCAGGTCGCCCGAGGGATACGGGAACATGTCCAGCAGATAGGTCCGCGGACGCTCATCACCGGGGTCGTCGCTTGCCCGGAACAGATCCATCCCGGCCCACCGCGACTGCCACTTTTCCTGCACTTCGCGTGGGTCGTACTGCTGCTGTGCCCGCTCGGCACTGTCGGCGGCTGTCATGATCTTCCCTCACCACGTGATCGGTCCGGCTCCGGCAACAGAAAAGCCCCTCGGTCACGAGGGGCAGCCGCGCCAACGAAGAGGTAGGTTGGCGCGGCTAGGTAAGGAGCGACCGAGCGGAACGCATGTGCTCAGAGTAGCGCACCAGCGACCGGTACGCATTCCGGGCAGGAGCGGTGACCTCATCACCGCTGCGGCCGACCCGTGCCCCGGCGCCCCGAACGCGCCTCGCTGGCGTGGAATGCGGCAGCTGGCTCCTGCGATCCTCCCTTGTGCCCCTGACCGGGCAGAATGTCCCGGGCCGTACACAGGGCGCTAACCCGGATGTGCCATCGTCGCAACATCGGTCACGCACCCTGGGACCATGATCACCGAATGTGCCACCGACGCACCGGCCCGCCAGCGGAACATCGCCCTTGTCGCGCACGACCGCAGGAAGCAAGACCTCCGGGAATGGGCCCGGTTCAACCGGGGCGTCCTGGCCCGGCACTGCCTGTTCGCCACCGGCACGACCGGGCGCCTGCTGCATGAAGAACTCGGCCTGCCGGTCATCTGCTTCCACAGCGGCCCGCTCGGCGGCGATCAGCAGATCGGGGCCCGGATCGCAGACGGGGAGATCGACCTCCTGGTATTCCTGTGGGACCCGCTGGAACCTCAGCCGCACGACCACGACGTGAAGGCTTTGCTGCGGATCGCCGTGGTGTGGAACATCCCGGTCGCCTGCAACCGGGCCACTGCGGACTTCCTCATCTCATCCCCGCTGATGGACCAGCCGCAGCTGGAAGTGAGCCAGTAACACAAGCGCGCAGATCCGCACCCAGGCGGCGGCAGGAAACCACCGAAAACAACGCGTCCCGCGTTCCGCCTTGACCCGGGCTTCTGACACCAATAACTTTCATTGCGGTCAGCGGGGCGCGGCAGGTCATCGCGGAGCAACATCTATGCCACTATTGTCCGCCGTGGCCTGAGCGCCAGCTGCGCGGCACGGAGAGGACCGGGGGATTTCTCCGTAATTGCAAAAGCATCATTCTGATATGGATCGTTTCGGGGGGGTAATGTATATCACGGGTCACGCCGATCCTGCCGGGCCCCGGACCGGGATAGCGATGAGGTACGGCACGGCTGGCGCTGCCCATGCCTGACCGCCCGGCCCCCGAAAAGCCTGGCGAATCCATCGCGATCGTCGGGATCGCCAGCCGCTTCCCCGATGCCGCCCATCCGGCGGAGTTCCTCGAACTGTTTGTGAGCGGCAGGCGCGCCTTCCGGCGCCTGCCCCCGGTCAGGCTCGATCTGGCCGAATACGCCGGGCCTGTCGCCAGGGCGGCCCTGATCGAGGGATGGCACTTCGACCGCGCGGCTTTCGGCGTGACCGATCCCGCCTACCGCTGCGCCGACCCCGCCCACTGGCTCGCGCTGGAAACAGCTGCCCGCGCCCTCGCCGACGGCGGCTTCCCGGGCGGACAGGGTCTCACCCGCGACCGCACCGGCGTGATCATCGGCAACACCCTGACCGGCGATGTCTCCCGCGCCTCGGCTATGCGGTCCCGGTGGCCGTATGTCCGCCGGGTCATCAGCACCGCCCTTGCCGCCGGGGAGATCCCCCAGGAAGCACACGCCGGCGTGATCGAGCATGCGGCGGCCGGATTCCTCGCACCCTTCCCGGAGATCAGCGACGACAGCCTCGCTGGCAGCCTCCCGGGCGCGATCGCCGACCGGATCTGTGGCCACTTCGGCTTCCGGGGCGGCGGCCACGCGGTCGACTCCGCCCATTCATCCTCCCTGCTCGCGATCGCGACCGCCTGTTCGGCGCTCGCAGCGGGTGATCTGGATGCCGCCGTGGCCGGTGGTGTGGACCTCAGTCTCGATCCGTTCGAACTGTCAGGGCTGGCCAGCGCCGGCGTGCTCGCCGGCGACGAGATGCGGATCTTCGACGCCCGCCCGACCGGATTCTGGCCGGGCGAAGGCTGCGGGCTTGTCGTCCTGATGCGGGCAGCGGACGCACGCAAGGCCGGCGTGCCTGCCTATGCGGAGATCGCCGGCTGGGGAGTGTCGTCGGCCGGGAGCCCGGCCCTGACCAGGCCGGGCTCCGGCAGCCTGCTGCTCGCGGTCCGGCGCGCCTACCAGCGGGCCGGTATCGATCCAGCGGCTGTCCAGTTGATCGAAGGCGACGGCACCGGGACCGGTTCCGGGGATCTCGCGGAACTGACCTCGTTGGCCGAGATCCGCGCGGGGGCGTCCGGCCTCGCCGCGCTGGGCTCCATCAAAGCCAACATCGGCCATGCCAAGGCGGCGGCCGGCGTTGCCGGGCTGATCAAGATCGCACTCGCGATCGCGGCGGGGGTGATTCCGCCCACCGCCGGTGGTGGCCGCCCCCGCCCGCTGATCGCCAGTGAGGATGCCCGGCTGAGGGTGCTGCGGAGGCCCGAGCCGTGGCCGGAGGGACCCCGCCTGGCAGGGGTCAGCGCGGTGGGCCCGGGAGGCACCAGCGTGCACGTCGTCGTGCGCCGCGACACCCGCGGCGGGCGCAGGCGACGGGCTCCGGGGGCCGCCAGGCTGGCAGGAGGTAGCGGTCCGGGCTCCGCTCAGCTCGCGGGAGTCGGCGGGCCCCGGCCGGCTGACGGCGGCGGGCTTGCCACAGCGGGCAGACCCCGGCCGGCTGACGGCGGCGGGCTTGCCACAGCGGGCAGACCCCGGCCGGCTGACGGCGGCGGGCCGGCCAAGGCCGGGAGCCCCAGACCCCGGCCCCGCGGGGGCGGAGGCGGCGGCCCCGGGCACCGCCACGGCAACCGCCCGGCCGCCACGGCGCCCGCGCCGGCGGCCGCCGG
>OFGV01000128.1_pt1 | contig 13735 bp, 10 predicted proteins | sample 1521911 | NCBI WGS metagenome assembly OFGV01 (sample SAMEA2553413, study PRJEB24118) | soil metagenome
CGCGTGGGCTCGGAGTCAGCGTGGTGGCTGCAGGGGGCATCTGGGGCGAGACTCTGATGTTGTGTTGCGGCCTCCTGCGACGGCAGCGCGGCGTGGACCGGCAGCAGGTCTGCGACGAGACCGCGGCGACCACCGACCTGCGCACGCTGCCGGGGCCGGACGAGATCGCGGACGCGGTGGTGTTCCTCGCGTCCAGCATGGCCCGCGCCGTCACCGGCCAGTGCCTGGACGTCAATAGCGGCGAGTACCACCACTGAACGGCAGTGATCACCTGATGAGCAGCGACCGTGACGGCATCGGCACCGCCGAGGACCTGCACGCGGCGGCGGCCCAGCTCACCGGGCTGGCGGATTTCGGCACCGACGACTACCGCGACGGCCTCGCGGTGCTCCTGGAGTCCTACCGGCGGGACGCCGATCTGACAGCCCTTGGCGGCAAGGTGGCCCGGGCCTTCCTGCGCGGCGCGCTGGTGGCCAGGCTGTTCAGCGAGGCGGGGTGGGCGCGGCATCCCGGGTACGCACAGGTCGCCATCGAGCGCCCGATCTTCGTCACCGGGCTCCCGCGGACCGGCACCACCGCGCTGCACCGCCTGCTCACCGCCGACCCGGCGCACCAGGGCCTGGAACTGTGGCTCACCGAGGTACCGCAACCCCGCCCACCCCGCGCCACCTGGGCTGGCGATCCGGTGTTCCAGCACATCCAGGCGGCCTGCGAGCGGCACCACGTCACGCATCCCGAGTTCATGGGGGTGCACTACATGGCGGCTGACCAGGTGGAGGAATGCTGGCAGCTGCTGCGGCAGTCGATGCGGTCGGTCTCCTATGAGTGTCTCGCGCACCTGCCGGCCTACTCCTCCTGGCTGGCCGGGCGGGACTGGACCGCCGCCTACCAACGGCACCGGCGCAACCTGCAGCTGATCGGCCTGCCTGACCGCGGCCGCCGCTGGGTGCTCAAGAATCCCAGCCACCTGTTCGCACTCGACGCGCTGCTTGAGGTCTACCCGGACGCGCTGGTGATCCAGACGCACCGCTCGCCGCGGACCGCGATCGCGTCCGTCTGCAGCCTCGCGGCCCACGCCACGGCCGGCTGGTCGCAGACCTTCCAGGGCGAGGTAATCGGCCATGACCAGCTGGAACTGTGGGCCGACGGGCTCGAGCGCTTCACCGCCGTCCGGGCCAGGCATGACCCGGCACAGTTCTGCGATGTCGGCTATGACGACTTCGCCGCCGATCCGGTCGGCACCGCCGAATCGGTGTACGCCTATTTCGGGCTGACGATGAGCGGCGCCGCCAGGGATGCCATGCACGCGCTGCGCGAGCAGAGCGCCGGGGCGGCCGCCCCGGCGCACCGGTACACCCTGTCCGATTTCGGGCTTACCGGCGAGCAGGTCGACGAGCGTTTCGCCGGTTATCTGGGCGCTCATGCCTGACCGGGCGTCAATCCTGGGCCTGCTGCCGCGCGGGACGCTTCCGGTGGGAGCCGGGCTCATGGTGGTCGGCGCCGGCTCCTACGCGCACCTCGCCGTCGCCGGGCATACCCTGCCGGCCAGCGCGATGGCGGCCATGGCGGTGCTGTGGTCCGTGGTCTACCTGCTCGCCCTTGGCGTGTTCCTTCCGGTCGAGCAGGAGATGAGCCGTCTGGTGGCGGCGCGCACCGCGGTCGGCGAGGGTGCCGGTCCCGTCGTCCGCCGTGGCGCTGCCCTGACCGCGGCCATCCTTGCCGTCATGCTCGTGGCGATCGCCGCGGCAGCCAGGCCACTGGCTGACCGGCTGTTCGGCGGCGACATCGCGATGGTGGCGGTGCTCGCCTCGGCCTTGTGTGCGCTGGCGATCGCCTCGGTGAGCCGCGGCACGCTCGCCGGGCAAGGCAAGTTCGGCGCCTACGGCAGGCAGCTGGCCTTCGACGGCGGCTCGCGCGTCGCCCTCGCCGGCGCACTCGGGGCCGCGGGCCTGCGGTCCGCGGTGGCCTTCGGGCTGATCCTGACCATTGCCCCGCTGATGGCAGTCACTGCCACCCTCGGCCCGATGCTCGCGGATCTGCGCCCGGGACCTGCCGCCCCCTGGAAGACGATGGGATCCCGGCTCGGCCTGCTCATCACCACCATGCTGCTCGCCCAGATCATCATCAATGCGGCCGTCGTCAGCGTCAGGCTGCTCTCCCCCGATGCTCCCGCGCTGGCTGGGGCGATGCTCACGGCGGTCGTCCTGGCGCGGGTGCCGTTGTTCGTCTCCATGTCGGTACAGACGTCCTTGCTGCCGGGCCTGGCCGGTGCGGTGTCCGCGGACGATCAGGTGCGCTTCCGGCGGCTGGTGCCGCGCGGCTGCCTGATCGTGACCATCCTCGGGATCGCCGGCGGACTGCCGGCCACGGTGCTCGGGCCGTGGCTGTCCCGGGTGCTGTTCGGCGTCCGTCCCATCCTCGGGCAGGCCGCTTTCGGCTGGCTCGCCGCCGGGACGCTGTTCTACATGCTCGCGATGGTGCTGGGCCAGGCTGCGATGTCCTTGTCCCGGCACCGTGACCAGGTGCTTGCGTGGCTGACGGGAGCGGCGGTGCTCGCCGTCGTCACCATCTCACCAGGCGGGGACGGGCCTGGCGAAACGAGGCTGCGCGGGGTAGCCGCCTATGCGCCCGGCTCCTTCACCGCGGCCCTCGCGCTGGCGATCGTGCTGATGGTCCGCGCACCCCGGGCGGACAGGAGCACGGCCGCCAGCCACACCGCGCCAGGCCCGCACTCCCTGGGGCGGGCGGTCAGCGGCTGATCCAGCGCCCCGCCGCCGGGACGGTCAGGCGCGCCGAGCCGACGCGGGTCCGGTGGCCGGGGCAGTGAGATCGAGTTGCTTGTCCGCCGCCCAGGCGGCGATCTGGGTGCGCGAGGAGAACCCCAGCTTGGCCAGGATGTTGGCGACGTGCCGGGCAGCGGTAGCCGGGCTGATGAACAGTTCCTCCGCGATGGACTTGTTACTGCGGCCGCTCACGATCAGCGCGACCACCTGGCGTTCCCGCGGTGTCAGCAGGCCAGGCGGTGCCACCGCCGGGTAAGTCCCGACCGCGGTCAAGGTGACGGTGTCCTGGCGGCCGGCAGCCGCGGCCACTTCCGGCGCGTCCAGCGCCAGCGCGACCGCCGCCTCGCTGCCCATGGCGAGCCCTTCCGCCCACAGCCGGGTCATCGCCGGTTCCCCGAGGCGGCGCCCCGGGGCCAGGTACTGCTCAGCCCGCGCGCCGGACAGGGGAGGAAGGCCGGCCGTCTCGCGCAGGGCACTGGCCGCGGCGGTCAGCTGCACCGCTAGTTCCGGCCTGTCCTCGGCGACGGTCAGCGCCGCGAAGGCCTCAAGCCCGCGCGCCACGCCCATCCGTGCGCCGGTGGACTGGCTGAGCCGGATGCTCTCGGCCAGGTGCTGCCTGGCCATCCCGGTCGCACCAAGGTCCAGGGCAATCCGGCCCAGCCCGGCCAGGCAGCGCGCTATCCCCGGCCGGGCGTCGATTTCTCGCAGGATGGCCAGCGCCTCCAGGTACCGGTCGTGCGCGTCGCCGGGATCACCGCGCAGCCGGGCCAGATCACCGAGCCCGAGCAGCGCCCTGGCCACCCCCCATTGCTGGTCGATGCGGCGCATGACGCTGATCGACGCCGTGGCCAGTTGCTGCGCCTCGCGCAGCCTGCCCAGCAGCCCGGCGATCGCCGCCCGGGTGCCCAGGGCGTACCCCTCGTTCCACCCATCGCCGGCCGCCTGGGCGATCGACAGTGCTTCGTCGGCCCATGCCGCCGCATCGTCCGCCCGGCCGGTGTGCAGAGCGATCTCGCTGAGCAGGTTGAGCGCGGCGGCCGTCCAGAACTCATCCCTGGCGGCGCGGCACGCCTCCAGGCCCTCCTCGGCGCGGGTCTCGGCCAGCGCCGGATCGCTGGGTAGGGCGAGCTGCCCGCGCCCCACCAGGGCCGCACCCCGGACCTGCGGGGGCACCGCGGGGGCGTCGAGTGCGAGGAAGGAGTCCAGCCACTCGCCCCCTTCCGCGAAGGAGCCCCGCACGATCCAGCAGGGCCGGACTGCCGTGCAGATGCGCAGGCCCGTCTCCGCGTCGCCGTCTGCCAGGCACCAGCTCAGCACCTGCCAGGCATTGCCGGCATCAACGTCGTAGCGGCGGAAGACGTCGGCCCGGGCCGACCAGGGGGCCGGGATCAGCGCCATCCCGACCGCCAGGTTGTGTTCCGCCAGCCTGACCACGTAATCGCGGAGCCTGTGCTGGAAAGTGGCGGTCTCACCGGCGTCGGCCAGGCGCGCGGCGGCGTACTCGCGGATGGTGTCGAGCAGCCGGTAGCGCGCCTGGCCGAGGGCCTCCGTCTCGAGCACCACCAGCGACTTGTCCACCAGCGCGGCGATCAGGCCAAGCATGTCCCGGGCCGGGATGTCACCGTCAGAGCACACCTGCTCGGCCATCTCCAGCGACCAGCCCGCGAAAACGGAAAGCCGCCGCAGCAGGATCTGCTCGGATGCGGTGAGCAGTTCATGGCTCCAGTCGATGGCGGCGCGCAGGGTGCGCTGGCGGGGCGGGGCGGTCCGGTTACCGGTGGTCAGCAGCCCGAACCGGTCAGCCAGGCGCGCGCCGATCTGGTCCACCGACAGCGCCCGGACCCAGGCAGCCGCCAGTTCGATCGCCAGCGGCATGCCATCCAGTGCGCGGCAGAGCGCCGCCACCGCCGGCGCATTGGCCGGGCTGACCGCGAATCCGGGAAGGGCTGCCGCGGCCCGGTCGGCAAAAAGGCGGATCGCCTCATAACGCTGCGCGTCCGCAAGGGCCGCCGGATCACTGGCGGGCGCGACCGACAGTGGCGGCACCTGCCAGACCGTCTCGGCGGCCACGCGCAGCGGCTGGCGGCTCGTGGCGAGCAGGCGCAACCCCGGCGAACCTGCCAGCAGATACTGGCTCACCCGGGCGCACACATCGATCAGGTGCTCACAATTGTCCAGCGCCAGCAGCAGCTTGCGCGCCCGGAGCGCATCGGCGAGTGTCTCCAGCAGCGGGCGCCCTGGCTCTTCGCCGACGCCGATGACCGAGGCCACCCGCGAGACAACGAGGTCGGGCTGCCGCAGGTCACCCAGTTCGACAAACCACACCCCGTCGGGATACTCATCCGCTACCGCGGCAAGGACCCGCAATGCCAGCCGGGTCTTCCCGATGCCGCCGGTCCCGCACAGCGTCAGCGCACGCGTGACGCCTAGGAGTTTGCGCAGTTCGTCGAGTTCACGCTCGCGGCCGACGAAGCTATTTGGTTCCTGGGGCACATTGGTCGGAATCTGTCTGCCTCATCCCTCGCATGACCGGCCTAAAAGTACTCCTCTCAACAATAACGGCGCTCTCCGGGCAAGAACCGGATATCTGGGTGATGAACGCCTGCCAGCGGACAGGCCGGGCAGCCGCACCGGCCGGCGACTGAATACATAGCCCCCTACATAGTTCTGACGATGCGGCATCGGCGCCAGGCAGCCTATGGTCCTGCCAGGATCGGGCGCGCCCCGTCCTGCCAGGACCGGGTGCGGCTGACGTAATGGCTCCGGCCGCCGGGGCCGGCCGCGCTGGGGGGCGGGGCGAGTGCGGGAGCTTCGGCTCCGCTCAACTCGTCGCGTGGCCGGTCCACGGCGGCCGGCTGGATTCCCACCCATGACACCGGCCTGGCGGGCCCGGCGGGCCTGGGTGAGCCTGGCGGGCCCGGCGGGCCCGGCGGGCCCGGTGAGCCTGGCGGGCCTGGGTGAGCCATGGTTAAATTCGTCAATTCAAATTTCGCAGACCACAGCAAATCCCCAGGCGTCCTCCGGCGGCGCTGCGAGCTGACCACGATGCGTTGGATGGCGTCATGACCGAGGTCCCGGCGGCTGAGAGCGCGGCTGACAGCGAGTTCAGCGATCCCGGCGCCGAGCCGACCCGCAGGGTCTCCAAGCGCTGGATCGCGTTCATCGCGCTCGCCAATCTCGGGCTCTACCTCGGATACTTCGGCCCGCTCGAGGTTCTGCTGCCCAATCAGGTCCAGGCGATAGCCGGCCCTGGCCACAAGGTCGCCGTCCTTGGCTGGGTGACCGGTATCGGCGCAGCCGTGGCGATGATCTCCAACCCGGTCGCCGGGGCACTGTCGGATCGCACCACAAGCCGGTTCGGGCGCCGTCACCCGTGGACGGTGTGCGGCGCACTGGCGGGCGCGGCAGCGCTCGTCCTGCTGGCTGGCCAGCAGACCATCGCCGGGCTCATCATCGGCTGGTGCCTGGCCCAGGCCGGCCTGAACGCGATGCAGGCCAGCGTCACGGCAGGCGTGCCCGACCATGTCCCGGTGGCGCAGCGGGGCGCGGTGTCGGGCTGGATCGGCCTTCCGCAGACTGTCGGCGTGGTGCTGGCCGTGGCGCTGGTGACCGTGGCCGTCACCGGCAACGCCGGCTATGTGCTGATCGCGGGGCTCGTCGTGCTCTGTGTCCTACCCTTCGCGCTCACCACCCCCGACCCACCGCTGCCCCGCGCCAGCCGGCCACCCTTCGAATGGCGGGCCTTCGCCAGGTCGTTCTGGCTGAGCCCACGGCAGCACCCCGACTTCGCATGGGCCTGGCTGACCCGGTTCGCCGTCAATCTCGGCAACGCGATGGCCATCTTGTACCTGCTGTACTTCCTGCGTGACCGGGTCCACTACAGTCGGCTGTTCCCAGGTCAGAAGGCCGAGGACGGGCTGCTTATCCTCATCCTCATCTACATGGCCGCAGTCGTGGTCACCGCGGTGACCGGCGGCATGATCTCCGACCGCAGCGGCCACCGCAAACTGCCCGTCACGGTCGCCGGGCTGGTCATGGCGGTCCCGGCGGTCATGCTCGCACTCTGGCCGACATGGCCGGTGGCCATCGCAGCGGCCGCGATCATGGGCCTCGGGTTCGGTGTGTACCTGTCGGTGGACCAGGCGCTGGTGACCCAGGTACTCCCGTCAGCGGCGGGCCGGGCCAAGGACCTCGGCATCATCAACATCGCCAATTCCGGGCCCCAGGTGCTCGCCCCGGCGATCGCCGCGCCACTGGTCAGCCAGCTCGGCGGGTACCCGACGCTGTATCTGTCGGTAGCGGCCATCACCGTGCTGGGCTCGGCGTTCGTCTGGAAGATCCGGTCTGTCCCCTGATCCGCGCCCGCGCCCCGGGCGGCCATGAGTGCGAGGTCGCGAGCCGGAAATCCGGTTGCCAGCCCGCGGCCGGCGATGCTGGGGTGAACGGCATGGCGGCGATCACACGGCAGGCCAGGGCAGCCTTCCGGGAACAGGGGTATGTGGTCATCCCGGCGGTCCTGGACGAAGGGCAGACCGTGCGGGGCCAGGTTCGGGAGCCCGATTTCGCCCAGCTGGCGACAACCATCCCGCCGTGGCCGACCACCCGGGCGGGCCGCACGTTGACGGCCTGTCGCCGCCGGACCCCGGCGGGCGCCCTGGAACATTCTCGCTGCTGGCTGGGGTGTGGCTGTCCGACCAACGTGAGCTGCACCGGGGGAACCTGTGGGTGTGGCCGGGTACACACCTGCGGTCCGGCTCCTATCTGGCCGAGCACGGGGCCGATGCGCTGATGAACTCCGGGCCCTACCCCACGATCGAACTCGGTGAGCCGGTGCAGGCGACCGGGGAGGCGGGCAGCGTTCTGCTCGCGCACTACCTGCTGGCCCACAACATCGGCGGCCACGACGGGCCACCAAGGGCGGACGCCCGGGCAGACCGGGCACTGCCGGCTGCGCGCCACCGGCCATGAGGAGCGGTGGCGCGAGACCGTAACCAGCCCGCTGCTCGAGTTCGCCGAAGTGCGCTGACCAGAGCCCGGGGCGGGCGGGGCCAGCCAGATCGGCTCCGGCGGTGCGGCCCGGGCCGGACGGCCGTCAGCCTGCCAGCGCCCGCAGGTACCGCATGGTGATGTGGTGCTGGATGGCGCGGCCCGCCGGGCCCGCCGCCCGTGCCAGCAACCCGGCGGGCCGCGAGAACGCGGTGATGGTGAAGGTCACCGCGCCGTCCCCGTGCTGCTGGAGGATGAGGGCTTCCTCGCCACGCTCGGGATGCCCGGGCAGCGTGCCATAGGCGAACCCCCGCCGGCCCGGCTCGTCCACGACGCAGACCACCGGCACGGCGCGCCGATCCGGACCGGTCCCGCACCCAGGCCCAGGAGCACCACGCTCCCCGGCTCGGCCGTCGCCGACGATGAGGACACGCGCAGACCCGTGCGCAGGTGCACCCGCCAGCTGACCAGAGCGTCTGCGGCATCGCTGAACAGTTGCGCGCCAGCAGTCCCCATGGCTGAATCGAGTTCGCCAGGACGCCGTCCATCCGCAGGTCCTGGTATTCCGGTTCCCACCAGATGCCGAACACGCGCTGAAGCTCACCAGGATGAATGCCGACCCACACCCCGTAGGTCACCGTGTGCCCGCCGTTCAGCCTGATCGGAAGCACTGCCCGCACGAACGCCCCAACCGAAGGGATCTGCATCATCACAGACGACTCGGGGGTGCCGTGACTAAGCCACGCGCCCGGCGCCTACTCCCGGCCCGGGCTTGTGAGAACCGGCTCTGGCAGCCGGAACCGGACATGCTGATTATGAGCATCAACCAGGCGACCGCACATCCCGCACCGATTCTCGGCCACCCCGCCATTCTCCCGGCAAAGACCTGCATCTGCCGCGATGATGATGCTCTTGATCCCGGAGCCAATGCCGGCTGGTGGCCTCAGTCGAAAGTCTTCGCCTGCTTGGTGAGCTCTTCCAGGACTGACGCGTCGTGGCCGTAGACCATGGTGGCGTTGTAGCGGCGCTGGAGTTGCTTCATCCACCGGTGAGAGCGGTACCAGGACTGTGAGTCGCGGCCCAGCCAGCCCTGGGTCAGGTCCTGCTCGAACACATCCCGCACGTGGTAAAGGTCTGAGGTCAGCATGAAGTGCCCGGAGTTCTGGGTCGGGACCTGCATGGTCAGCAGGCCGGGAGTGTGCCCGGGCATGTGCCGCACGACGAGCCCGTCGAACAACTCGGTCTCCTCGCGGTGCAGCGGCTGCCAGTTCAGCTGCCAGTTCAAGTCCCCGGGCAGGTAGGCACCGATGTCTTCCTTCGTGGCCACCGCATAGTAATGCTGCTTGATCTCAAGCTCGTGAGCGTAGACGGGGGTGTCCGTGCCAGCGAACTTCTCCAGGCCGCCGGCGTGGTCGAGATGCAGGTGGCCGATGACCACGGCGCGGATGTCGCTGACACCGTAGCCCACCGCTGCGAGCGCGTTGTCCAGGTGGTGTTCATCGCTGTAAACATTGCGCGGGAACGCATCCCAGGCCGGTTCGGGCCACTCGTCCCTGGCGTTCTGGACGCAGCCGGTGTCGAACAGGATCGGTCCCACCGCCGGGTGCTCAACGACCGCCGCGACAACCGCGACCCGCCGGCGCTCGAAAGCCGGATGCGGATTGGACTGCAGCGCAGCGGTGGCACCACGGATGAAGAACCCGTCATCGACGTCCAGGCGGCCGAGGTCCAGCAGTGAGAGCTTGCAGTTGGCAGCCATCAGGTTCACCCTTCCAGTTATCTCGCGGGAGACGAAATTTGATCATCACCCTCGGCAGGGCGGCGCTAACAGGGACTAGCAGCACCGCGTGCTTGCGCAATAATCTTCAGGACCTGCCGCGGGCAGTGCCAGGTGCCGCCGGTGAACCCGCGCGCACCGCCGTCGCCCAGCAGCGGCCCGCGCCGGGAGGCATGCCTCACAGGTGCCGGGCTGATCCGCGCCGTCGCCGCGGAACTCCGTCCCGGAGCTCCGCACCATCTCTGGCTGCCGGCATGCCGCATAGACATCGACCTCTTCGCTAGACAGCATCCCCGGGTTGGGCATCGACGTCCAGAGCAAGACGATCAATAACTTCTGCCCCTTTGCCAGAGCAGCGGACCGGCAGGTGCGCCACAACACAGGCTGATGCCGAGACGGCCAACTGGCCAGGAGAGTGCGCGGAACCCCAGGCCCGAGTACCCCGCGGCGGCTGCCGGGCCGGTGGTGATCGCGGCAAGCAGCGGATGAGACAGCTTCCTTGCGTGCGAGGTTCTCAGCCAGGAACTTTCACGAGAGCGGGTGTGCTGGTTCCAGCCAGTCCTCGTGCAGATCAGCGGTGACGCAGTCGCGACTTGGGCGGCCGGTCAGCTCCTGAAGCTCGAAACGCACGGTGCACAGCGGCGGATAGCGGCCTCGGTGGTCCGGCGGGTTGGGGATCTGGCCGTGGAGTGCGACGACCGTCCCGACCTTCCCTCGCACGTATCTAGGCGTCCGCGGGTTCCCATCGGGCCGGTCGTCCCGCACCCGCACCAGCTCGCCTACGGAGTACCGGTGGGGGCTTGGCCTCGCGTCGCTGGTCACGTCGGGTCCTGTGGGATGCGCGGCTCTGCGGCCCCCACGAGGCTTTCCGGGGTCACCAAATCGGCAAGCTCGTCCTCTGTCATGGCCTCGCTGCCCTTCGGCCTGCGCGGCAGGACCATCCATCGCACGTCCGAGGTGCTATCGCGAACCACGATCGACCGGTCGGGTGGCACCTCGAGACCGAACATCTCCGCCAGCATGGCGCGAGGGTCTTCGATGATCCGGCGCTTGTACTCGTCGGTCCTGTACCACCAGGGCGGGTCACCGAGCAGGTCGTGCGGGTAGCAGGAGCACAACGTGCAGACGACGATGTTGTGCTCGTGTTCGGTGCTCTCTGCGACGCCGAGCCTGCCGAGCCTGCCCGGGGGAATGTCGAGCTCGCGTGCGGCCTCCCGCCCGGTTTCCAGCAGGCGCCGCTTGAATTCGGGATCCACCCAGGCACGTGCCACAAGCCGGGCCCCGTTGCGGTACCCCTGGTTGCGCAGTGCCTGGCGTCGCTGGCCGAGTTGGCGCGCGGTGATCTCTCCGGTGTCCAGCAGGGCACGGGTGAAGGCATCGAGCAGTCCCTCGGAGTCGGCGAGGCCTTGCTCGAGCTGGCTCATGCGCTCCTCGACGGAGCCGCTGTAGGTACGCTTGGCGATTCTCAGGAACGGGTGGTAGTCGCCGCGCTCGCGCCTGATGTCCTCAATGACCACGTCGGCGGAGCGGGTAGCCACCGCGACCGCCGCGATGCCGGCCACGAATGCGTCCAGGCGGTCCTCCAGCGCTCGGAGTCGCTGCTCGACGTCTGGCGCGGCGGCGTGGCTCGTTCGATCACCCCCGGTATCCCGACCGGCCCGGATCAGGTCGTTCAGGCTGATCACGCCCCGGCGCACCAGGTGGAGTACGCGCGGTTCGAGCCGCTTGGCACGGAAGTATTCGAGGTCCGCGGCCAGCGCACGCAACCGCGGGTCTGGATTCACCGCATGCGGGCGGTGGACGTCCGGCAGGCTGCTCATCGCTCAACGTTCCTCACGGTCACACCTCCATCGCCGATCATCTGATACCAGAAGGCATTGCGCCACCCGCCGGGGGCGGAGCTGGTTGGACAAGCGGATCAAGGGCCGTGACCGCTTTCGTCTCGGGAGCAACAATCGGCAGCCAGCGCCCAGGGAGTGGCGGTCGATGTTGCCCAGCGCTCGCTGCTCGAGTCGGTGCCGTCGCAGGTCACGCTCGTCCAGGCCAGCAAAGGCCAGAAACGACTCGTACTCGTTATCCGCGGCGGTATCCTCAGCACGGGTGGCCAGCAGCAGGTGGCCGGCGCCGGTCTGGCAGCGCTTCAGCGGCAGCCATTCCTCTCCTTTCAGCCGGCGTCACTGGTGGCCGTTCGCACCCCCGTCACGGGGTGGGCCGTCGTCGCTCGGGTATTTCGACAGTGATGGCTGTGGGTATGTGATCCGCGACCGCTATCCGGGCCGGAGTGCCGCTTCGGGGGCGGGGCGGTTGCTGATCGCGGTGAAAAGACAGGTGAAAAGACATAGGTCCACCGGGGGTAGTAACACGGGAGCAGTCATGGGGAAGATCCACCACCGCCTGGCGGGGAAGCGCTTTGCCGCGCACGTCGTAGACCGGACGTCGAGGAGGCTGCCGGTGCGGAGACTCCGTTACCGGCTGATGGGCGCTGGTGCCGTGATGGCCGCTGCGGCCGTTATCGCCGCTGCGGTGCCGGGGGTGGCGCAGGCGTCTGCGCCGGTCCAGGCCCAGCGGCAGGTGACGGTGATGACCCAGAATCTCTACCTGGGTGCGAACCTGACCCCGCTGTTCACCCCGGGGGTTGACTTCGCGACGGCCGCAGCCGCCGTGCTCAGCCACGTCAAGCAGGTCGACTTCCCAGCCCGCGCGGCGAAGATCGCCGACGAGGTCGCGGCTCACCACCCGGACCTGATCGGCTTGCAGGAGGTCGCGCTGTGGCAGGTCGGCCCCGACTGCCAGCACCTAGGCACGTATGTCGACTACCAGCAGACCCTGCTCGGCGCGCTGGCCAAGGACGGGTTGTCTTACCGGGTCGTTTCCTCCGACCTCAACTTCCACCTCGCCGTGCCGCTCAGCGGGGCCGCGCCCGGCATTGGGTGCGCCGCGTTCGCCGCCCACGACGTGATCCTCGCCCGTGGCGACCTGCCGGTGTCCCAGCTGAAGCTGTCCAATCCGCAGTCGGCCGAGTTTGGCTCCTATCCGCCGCTGGTGCAGGGGGTGCCGAACGAGATGCCGGTGACCGTGAACGTGCCCGGTCTGGGGCCGCTGACGGTGAGCATTGACCGGGGCTGGGCCTCCGTCGACGTCAAGGTGCGCGGGAAGAGCTTCCGGTTCGTTGACTCCCACCTCGAGGCGTACGGACCGGCCGGCAATCCTGCCCTGTTCCGGAACATTCAGGCGGCCCTGCTGGTGCAGCATGTGATCGCCCCGTCGAAGCTGCCCGTGATCGCGGTCGGTGACTACAACTCCAACGCCGCTCCGGTCCCCGACCTGACAGGGGCCTACGGCATCCTGACCGGCGCCGGCCTGACCGATGCCTGGCCGCTGGCCCGCCACGGCAACGACCCCGGCTACACCTCCGGCCAGACCGATGACCTGAACAACATCCCGTCCCAGATCGACCACCGGATCGATCTCGTACTGTTCACCAGCGGGCCAATCCACGCCGTCCCCGGCAGCGGCGTCACGGTCGGCAACGCACCCCCCACCGCCACCGTCGACCAGGCACACGCTGTGATGGCGTTCTCCGCCGCCACCGGTCAGTGGCTGTGGCCGTCCGACCACGCCGGAGTCGTCGTCACACTGCACCTCGCCAAGCCGTAGGTGGCCCTTTGCCGCTGAGCGCTCTCCTCGCGCAGGCCGACCTGGGGCCGGCTGATGCCGGACTTAGCTGAGGACGGCGTTCTCGTACTCCGGGCGGGCCGCGGTACCGGGATCGAACAGATCCCAGGTCCGCAGCCAGCGGTGGGTCTGCTCGAACATCTCGCGGGTGTATGGCTCGGACACGATCCGCTCGCCCGGACCGAACCGCCGGACATCCACGATGCGCTGGATGTCTTCTGGCATCTCGCGCGACCAGTAGTGCTTGTACCGGCCGGGTTCTAGGTCGATGTCCCGCTGCGCGCGCCGCAGCCCCGCGAAGTACTTCTCCACGTCGTCAGCGCTGGTCTCCTCGTTCACGAGGAAACCCATCATGAACGTGGTATCTACGAGCTTTCGGAATCCCTGCTGTTCGAGCAGGTAGTACTGGGCGCCGAAGACGTTCGCCGCCGGTACCTTGCGCCCGAGCATCAGCCGTACCCGGTCATACGGCAGCCCGACGAAGCTCAATTCGATCTTCGACCGTTCCAGGTAC
>OFGV01000129.1_pt1 | contig 13690 bp, 9 predicted proteins | sample 1521911 | NCBI WGS metagenome assembly OFGV01 (sample SAMEA2553413, study PRJEB24118) | soil metagenome
AGCTCCGGCCCCCCCCCCTGCATCCGCGCCCCATCCCGGGCCGACGTCTGTTTCCCCGTCAGCCCCGGTATCCGGATGCGGGCGGCCGAGCCCGCGATAAGGGCCGCACTCGCGCCCGTCCGGGCCGCCATGCTGCGCCGCGCGCAGCAGCAGGCAGACGAGATCGTCGGCCAGGCGCGGCAGCAGGCGGCGGACGCGGTGGCCAGTGCCCGTGCCGACGCCGACGCCGGTGTGGCCCAGGCGCGCGAGGCGGGGCTGGTCCAGGCTGCCCCGCTGGCTGCTGCCATGCGCAACCGGCGCCGGCGTGATGCGCGGGCTGCCGTGCTGGCCGCCCAGTTCGAGGCGTATGAGGAGTTGCGCGAGCAGGTTCGCGCGGCCGTGTCAGCGCTGCGCGACGAGCCCGGCTATGGCCTGCTGCTGGAGGGGCTCAAGCACAGTGCCCGGCTGGCGGCTGGCCCGGCCGCGACGCTCACCGAGGATCCAGCCGGAGGTGTCGTCGCACGTGCGCCCGGGATCGTGGTGGACTGCTCGCTGCCCCGGCTCGCCGACGCGGCCGTGGCGGCGCTTGGGGTGCAGGCGGAGTGGCTGTGGACACCAGGCCGCCGCGGTCGGGGGACCGGCAGGAGGCCGCGCCGGGAAGCGGAGAGCCGGGAAACGCCGGGCCGGCCCCGGGAGCGGTGATGACCGAGCACGACGGTGCGGCACGCGTGGTGCGGGTCAACGGCCCCCTGGTGGAGGTAGAGGGACTGGCGTCGGTGGCGATGTCCGACATCGTCGAGGTAGGAGCGGACCGCCTGACCGGGGAGGCGGTCTGGATCCGCGGCGACCTGGCCACCGTCCAGGCCTACGAATACACCGGTGGGCTCGCGCCCGGAGACCCCGCTTATGCGCGGGGTGAGCCGCTGTCGGCCCGGCTCGGCCCGCACCTGCTGGGCGGGATCTTCGACGGGCTGCTGCGCCCGCTGTCCGGCGCGCCGGTCTGGCTCCGCCCTGGACGCGCCGCCGCGGACGAGGAGCGGACGTTTGCCTTCACCCCAGAGGTCACCGATGGGGTCGCTGTCGCGGAGGGCGACATGCTGGGCTCGGTTGCGGTCCCCGGCGGGCTGGGCTACCGGGTGCTGGTTCCACCGGGAGCCAGGGGAACGGTGTCCGGGGTTCGCCCGTCCGGCCCCGCCGATAGCCGGGCGGTGGTCGCGAGGGTGGGGGACAGCTTCGTTCGGCTGGAATCTTCCTGGCCGGTGCGGCGCCCGCGCCCTTTCCGCGAGCGGCTCGATGGTGACGTCCCCCTGCTGACCGGGCAGCGGGTGGTCGACATGCTGTTCCCGGTGACCAGGGGCGGGACGTCGGCGGTGCCCGGGGGGTTCGGCACCGGCAAGACCGTGCTGCTCCAGCAGATCGCCAAATGGTGCGACGCCGACGTGATCGTCTTCGTGGGCTGCGGGGAGCGGGGCAACGAACTCGCCGAACTGCTCACCGAACTGGCTGGCATCACCGACCCGCGGACCGGCGGCCTGCTCGCGGACCGGACGGTGGTGATCGCCAACACCTCCAACATGCCCATGATGGCCCGCGAGGCCAGCATCTACACCGCCGCGACGGTCGCCGAGCACTTCCGCGACATGGGCCTGGACGCGGTGATCATCGCGGACTCCACCTCACGCTGGGCGGAGGCACTGCGCGAGTTCGCCTCCCGCAGCGGTGAGCTGCCCGCCGAGGAGGGGTACCCGGCCAGCCTGTCCTCCGCGCTCGCCGCCTTCTACGAGCGGGCAGGGCGGGTGGTCACCACCGGGGGCCGGCCGGGCTCGGTCACCATCGTCGGGGCGATCTCCCCGGCAGGAGGGGACATGACGGAGCCGGTGACCGCGCAAACGCAGCGTTTTGTGCGGTGCTTGTGGTCACTGGACCGCGATCTGGCCTACGCCCGGCACTACCCGGCCGTGTCCTGGGCGGGGTCGTTCTCCCGTGACGCCCTGGTGGTGGCCGCCTGGCACTCGCGCGGGGAGGACCCCGGATGGGCGGACCGGCGCGCCAGGCTGGCGGAGACACTCGCCGAGGCGGACCGGCTCGGGGCGCTGGCGGAACTGATGGGGCCGGGTGCGCTGCCCGCGCAGGAACGGGTGACCCTGCTGGCGGGCCGGCTGATCAGGGAGGCTGTGCTTCAGCAGAGCGCGCTGAGCGAGACCGACAGTTACTGTGACGCCGCGCGAGGGGCGGCTCTGGGCGAGGCGGTGCTGGCGGTCGCCGACCGGTGCCAGGATCTTGCCGCAGCCGGGGTAGCACCCGCCGCCATCGAGGAGGAGGACTTCTCGCCGTTGCTGCGCGCCCGGGAGGACGCCGCCTCACCCCGCGAGGTGGATGAGCGCAGGGATGCGATGCTGGCGCGGCTGGACAGGCTCACCCACGCGCACGTGCCGTCAGCAGTGCCGTCAGCGCCGGAGGCGCCGGGAGGGCCGGAGGCGCCGGGAGGGCCGGAGGCGCCGGGAGGGCCGGAGGCGCCACCGCGATGAACTGGGCACGGCCGGAATACACCAGCGTGGCGGAACTGCGCGGCCCGCTGCTTGTGATGCGGGGCGTCAGCGGCGTCGGCTGGGACGAGTTCGCGACCATCCGGCTGGGGTCCGGCCCGCCCCGGCACGGGCTGGTGCTAGAAGCCGACCGGGACCTCGCCGTGATTCAGGTGCTGGAGGGCACCGAGGGGATGGAGCCCTCCGCCGTCCGGACCTCGTTCGCGGGCAGCCCGCTGCGTATCCCGGTCGGGGAGGGCTGGCTCGGCCGGGGCTGCAACGGCCGGGGCGAGCCGGCCGACGGCGGCCCGCCGGTGACGGGGCCGGTCACCGCGCCGGTGGCCGGCTTCCCGCTGAACCCGGTGCAGCGTGAGCCACCCGCCGAGGCGGTGCTGACTGGGGGGTCGGTGATCGACGCGCTGACCACCCTGGCACGTGGCCAGAAGCTGCCCGTCTTCTCGGTCGCGGGGCTGCCGCACCTCGAACTCGCCGCCCAGATCGCCGCCCAGGCCTCGGCCGGTGGCGAGCCGTTCAGCGTCGTGTTCGCCGCCATGGGCCTGACCCACGCCGACGCAGCCGCGGTGCGCTCTGTGCTTGAGGAGCGATCCGCCAGTGGCGACCTGGTCTTCCTGCTCAACCTCGCCGACGAGCCGGTGATCGAGCGCCTGCTCACCCCCCGCCTCGCGCTCACCATCGCCGAGCATCTGGCGTTCAGTCTCGGCCGTCATGTGCTGGTGGTGATGGCCGACATGACCAGCTACTGCGAGGCCCTGCGGGAGGTGTCGGCGGCCCGCGGCGAGATCCCGGCCCGGCGCGCCTACCCGGGATACCTCTACAGCGACCTGGCGTCCCTGTATGAGCGGTGCGGCCGGATCAAGGGTGTGCCAGGTTCGGTGACGCTGCTGCCGGTGCTCACTATGCCAGCCGGCGACATCACCCATCCAGTGCCCGACCTCACCGGGTACATCACCGAGGGGCAGATCGTCCTGGAGGTGGGCCTGCACGCGCGGGGCATCTACCCGCCGGTGGACGCGCTGTCGTCACTGTCCAGGCTGATGCGCCGGGCCGGGGGGCCGGGCCGGACCCGTGAGGACCACCTGGACGTGGCGGCGCAGATGCTGGCCGCGCTCGCCGCCGCCCGCCGCGCCCGCGAACTGGCCGAGCTCATCGGGGCCGCCGCCCTCTCCGACACCGACCGGCGCTACCAGGAGCTGGAGCATGCGTATGAATCGGTCCTGGTGGACCAGGGCCGCGGGGAGGAGCGCGGCCTGGCCGACACGCTGGACCGGGCCTGGCAGGTGCTGGCCACCTTGCCCCGCCGCGAGCTGACCATGCTGCCGGCGCACATCCTCGATGCCCGCTACCCGGCCGGGCATGGTGACCCGGCACCGGCTCGTTCCCCCTCCCCCGATAGCGGCCGAACGCCTTCCCCGGGGCAGCTGTGAGTACCACCAGGCTGGCCGTGCCACCGGGCCGGGCCGGCCGGCTCTGGCTGGTGCAGCGGCTCGCGGTCGCCCACCGGGCCGCCGGCCTGCTCGACCGCAAACTGCAGGTCCTCACCCGCGAACTGGACACGTTGCGGGCAGCGGCGGAGCAGACAAGAGCCGACTGGGAGGCGGCCTGCCGGGAGGCTGAACGCCGGCTGCTGCGGGCGGTGCTGCTCGGCGGGGAGCGGGCGGTCAGGCTGGCCAGCGACGTGGACGAGGCCGACGTGACGGTCTGGTACACGGTGACCATGGGGGCCAGGCACCCGGCCGGTGCGCGGTGCGCGGTGGGCCGGGCGGAAGGCTGGGAGGGTGCGGCCGTTGCGGAGGCCAGGCAGGCATACCGTACGGCGCTGACGGCAGCGGTCCAGCATGCGGCGGCGGCCGCCGCCGTGGGCGTGGTCGAGTCCGAGACGACTGCCACCAGGTACCGGCTGCGGGCGGTGCGGGACCGCTGGATCCCGCGCCTGTCGGAGGCGCTCGCGGCGGTGGAGTTCTCGCTGGAGGAACTCGAGCGGGCCGACACTGCCCGGCTGCGCCGGTCGCGGCACGGGCCCAGCGCTGGGCTCGGCTGATCTGCCGGCCTGGCCGAGCCGGGCAGTGAAGGGCTCAGCCGGTCTGCTGCACGTTGAACTGGGTGATGACGCCGTTGGTCACGACGTAGGTGCCCTGATAGGTCTTGACGCTCCCGTCGGTCTGCTGTGCGGTGAGCTGGGCGGTCACCGTGTTCCCCGAAACCGACTGGATGGTCACGGTGTCCTGGGCGGTGCCGGCGAAGCCGCTGACGAAACTGCTGTAGGTCGACCCGGTGTTCTTCCCGCCCAGCCGCCAGGCCCGGGCGTAGTGGTGCTCGTTGATCGCCGTGTAGTACGCCTGCACCGTCGCCGCCGGGCCGCCTGAATTGCCAGCATTGCTGGCGCTGGCCGAGCCGCTGGGGCTGGCGGCGTTGCTGGGACTGGCCGAAGGCGTGCTGGGCGTGGCGCTGGAGGTGACGGTGACCACTGGGGTCGGGGTGCCCGTGGTCCGGTGGCCGCGCAGCACGACATAGGACACCCCGGCCGCGACGAGGAAGACCACGATGAGGATGGCGGCCACACCGATTACGACGCCGGCCCGGGAGCGGCGCCGGGGCCCTCCGCCCTGGCCTGGCGGGGGCCAGGGCTGGCCTGCCCACAAGCCAGCCGTGGCCGGCTCTGGCCCGTTCGGTGGCTGCATCGCGGTCGGCTGCCCGCCCGCGGGCGGCCAGCCAGCGGGGGGTGAAGGTGGCGGTGGGGGAAATCCGGGAACGATGGACTGATCATCGGGCCTGCCACCGGGAGCGCCCACGCCGCCTGGCCGCTCGTAGGCCGGGGCAGTGCCCACGCCGGCGCCGGCGCCTCCTGGACCGGCCGCGCCTCCTGGACCGGCCGCGCCTCCTGGACCGGCCGCGCCTCCTGGACCGGCCGCGCCTCCTGGACCGGCTGCGCCTCCTGGACCGGCTGCGCCTCCTGGACCGGCTGCGCCTCCTGGACCGGCCGCGCCAGCCGCACCGGCTGCGGCTGCACCCGCGGCGGCGCCCGCGGCACCCGCGCCGGGAGGGGCGGCTGGGATGCCGACGGCCGCCCGGGTGGCGGCGGGACCACCCGGGCTGCCAGCCGGGGGACCCGCGTCCGCGACGGTCACCGGGGATACCGGCATAGCGATCTGTGTCGGCGGATGTGATTCCCCCGCTGGGGACTGACCTTGCCCGGCCTGCCCCGACCGGTACGCAGCGAGCAGCGCCTCGGCGAAGTCGAGGCACCGTTCATATCGGTCCGCCGGTGATTTCGCCAATGCCTTGGCGATCACCTGGTCAATGGCCGGTGGCAACTCGGGCCGGCGGGCGCTCAGCGAGGGTGGCGGCTCGGAAAGCTGGGCGGAGATGACAGCCATCCCGTTATCCCGCTTGAACGGCGGGGTACCGCAGAGCATCTCGTAGCTGGCGCAGGCCAGGGCGTACTGGTCAGTGCGCCCATCAAGTGGCTGCCCCTGGATCTGCTCGGGCGCCACGTAATCGACGGTGCCGAAGAACTGCCCGGTCATCGTGAGGCCGGTAGCCGCCGACGAGGGCTTGGCCAGCCCAAAGTCCGACAGGTAGAGGTGGTCGGGCCGGCTGGTCCGGTTTGAGATCTCCAGCAGCATGTTGGTGGGCTTGACGTCACGGTGGACCAATCCGCGGGCGTGCGCCGCGTCCAGCGCGGAGGCAACCTGGGCGATGAGCGCGCATGCCCGCGCGACAGGCAGCGGCCCGATCTGGTCGATCAGCGTACGCACGTCCCCGTCGGGCACGTAGCGCATGGCGATATACAGCACGCCGTCGGCTTCACCGGCGTTGAACACCGGGATGATGTGCGGATGCTCGGTGGCTGCCGCAATCCGGGACTCCTGGATGAACCGGGCACGGAAGACTTCGTCACGGGCGAGTTCGGGAGCGAGGACCTTGAGCGCCACCCGCCGGTCCAGATGGTCGTCGTAGGCGCGGTAGACGACGGCCATGCCGCCGTGGCCGATCTCTTTCTCGCACCGGTAGCCCGCCAGCCGCGAGCCGACCCCGATCTGACCTGGTGCCGTGGGAGTTTCCTCGCTCATCGCGCCTCCAGCGGCGCCTGCCGTTTCCGATGCGGGCCAGGGGCTACGCAGCGGCTGGCGTCAGGATTGGTCGTGGGTCATTGGGGAGATTTGCGGGGATGAAAACAGTATCAGTGGTGCGATCGGGACGATGTCAACCTACCGCGCGTGCCGGCTTCTTCCGGAGTCAGAAACTGCTGCGGTACCCGGTAAGACGACACCGGCCAAGGACCAGCCAGGCGCAGGCGCGAACGTGGTCAATACGGGTCGTGGCCAGCCCTTATCGACCACGTCGCGGCTCAGACCGAGTAGCGCGTGGCCAGTTAGGGCTGCTATCACGACCGTCATTGACCACGGCGCGGGGGGAACGGGTCTGGTGCTGGCCCGGCGTGGTCAGTTCGGGCTGCTCTAGCAGCCCTTATCGACCACGTCCCACCCGGCGGGCTCATCGCCCGTCATCCGCAACGGGATCCGGACGGTAACCGTGGTGCGCCGTTCGTCACGCCCGGGTGTGGCCGGCCGGCCGCAGTGCCGCAAGGGGTATCTCGTAAAGGCTGATTCCGGTATGTTCTTCGCACCCGTTGAGTACAAGGGAAGTGACGATGCGGCTCACCAAACTGGGACATGCCTGTGTCCGGCTGGACAAGGACGGGGCGGTGCTGGTCATCGACCCAGGCCCGTTCAGCGACCCGGAGGCCCTGGCCGGAGCGAACGCGGTCCTCATCACCCACGAGCACTTCGACCATCTGGTGCCCGACAAGCTGAGCGCTGCGCTGGCCACCGACCCCAGCTTGCAGCTGTGGTCGACCGAGGCGGTCGCCAGCCAGTTCGCCGCCTACGGGAACCGTGTGCATACGGTCACGCACGGTGACGCCTTCACCACTGCCGGGTTCGGCGTGCATGTCTACGGCTCCGAGCACGCGGTGCTGCACCAGGACATCCCCATCATCGCCAACGTCGGCTTCCTGCTCGACGGTGACGTCTTCCATCCGGGCGACGCGCTCACCGTGCCCGAGGACCCGGTGCGGACGCTGCTGCTGCCCGTCAACGCGCCCTGGCTCAAGCTGTCCGAGATGATCGACTACGCGCGGACAGTCGCGCCGCAGCGCGGGTACGGGATCCACGACGCCCTGCTCAGCACCATCGGTCATCAGGTGCTGGACAACTTCCTCCCGATGGCGACAGGCGCCACTGGCGCGACGTTCGCCCAACTGGAAGATGGCTCCAGCATCGACCTCTGACCATCGCTACTTCATGATCGCGGATGATTCTCGGCAGATAGCGCACCAAATCGTCCGTGATCATGTTTGTGGGGTCGCGGACGTCTGAGGGCGGGCCGGGTCAGCGGGTTCCGGTCAGGCTGCCCCTTTCTTGTGCAGCGCGACGAGCTGGTAGACGGGGTCGGGCCGGGGCACATCCTGGCCGGGCAGGGCCGCCAGGGCGGCGCACAGCCCAGCTATCCGGTCCTGGGCCGCTCTGCCGGCCCAGCTGATCCGGCCGCTGCGCAGGTTCTCCCGCCATCGCCGGGGACTGCGCCCCTGCCCGCAGCCGGTGAAGCGGCTGCCTCCGGTGAACCGCAGGCCGTGGCCCTCGGCGAGCCCGGTCACCCGGGACAAGCCGTCCGTCGGCGGCCCGGCGTGGGCGGCCTGCACGGGGGCCACCAGGGCGGCGAGATCGTTCGCTGTCGCCCAGGCGGCCTCGTTCTTGGCGACGGTGGTGATGAAGAAGCCGCCAGGCCGCAGCACCCGGGCCGTTTCCGCGATCGCGGCCGCGGAGCCGGCCTCGTCCAGCAGGTGGAGCAGCCAGACCATGGTGACCATATCCACCGACGCCTCGGCCAGCGGCAGGCGCAGGGCGCTGCCCCGCGCGCTCCTGCCCGGCCGCCGGGCCCCCGCCACCGCGGCCATGCCGGCGGACCGGTCAATCCCGAGCACCCTGCGGCCAGGTCCGGCCAGGCGCATGGTCACAATGCCGGTGCCGCACCCGACATCGGCCACGGTGAGCGGCCGGGTCACAGTGAACTGCCCGGCAGCCGCGCCAGCCTGCCCGGCCTCCCCAGGCTCCCTGGCCGGGAGGAGCGTGCGGATGGCCTGGGCCGCAGCCTCCGCGCGGGCGTCGCCACCCCTGGTCGCGTCGTAGTGCCGTGCTTCCCGGTCATAGTCGGGCATTGCCGAACTCTACGCATCGGGCCCGGATATGCCGGGCGGCCTGTGGCACGTGCTGCCACGCTGCCGTCTCCGTGACCGGAGGTGCCTGGGCGCGGCCCGCACCTGCGGATGAGGTAACAAGAACCAGCCGAAAAACGGAGCTGCCAGGCATCCGCATGCCCCTAACCTGCCCGCAGCAGCGGTCAGTCACGAGGGGGCAAACGACATGGCACAACAGATCGGTTACGGCCGGACCAGCTACACCGGATGGGCGGGCGGCAGCATGCCCGCGGTACTGATGTACCACTCGGTCACCCCGTACCAGCACGATCCATACCTGGTCACGGTGAGCCCGCAGCGTTTCGCGCAGCAGATGCGCTGGCTGCGGCGGCGCGGTCTGCGGGGGGTCTCGGTGGCGGAACTGCTGGCGGCCCGTGAGCGCGGCTCAGCGGGCAATCTGGTGGGGCTCACCTTCGACGACGGATATGCCGACTTCACCGAGCATGCCCTGCCCGTGCTGGCCCGCCATGGGTTCAGCGCGACGGTGTTCGTCATCGCCGGCCGGCTCGGCGGAGACAATGCCTGGGACGCCGGGGGACCCCGCAAGCCGCTGATGACGGCGCGGCAGGTCCGGCAGGTGGCGGACGCCGGAATCGAGATCGGCTCGCACGGGCTCCGGCACGTGTCGCTGCCCGGGGTGTCCGCACCGGCGCTGACGGCGGAGGTTGAGAACAGCCGCGCGGTCCTGCAGGGCGTGAGCGGCCAGCCGGTGGCGGGCTTCTGCTACCCGTACGGGGACGTCGACGAGCGTGTCGTGGCGGGCGTGCGGGTGGCCGGTTACGAGTCCGGCTGCGCCATCTGGCGCAGTGCCCACACCGGCCGTCCCGCGCTGCCCCGCACCTACGTCGGCGACGCGGATTCGCCCTGGCGGCTGTGGGCGAAGGCGATCCGCCACCGCCTGACCTGGGACTACCGCCGCCAGGGGCGGCCGGCTTTCCATCACTCAGCGTAGGTCTGCTACCCCGATTGGCGTACTTCCGAGGGGGACGCCGCTGGCAGGGTCGGTGCTACGTCACCCAAATAGAGGCCGGCGGGGACATCCCGCCGTTTGGGTCAGGGGGGAACCACATCGTGTCTGAGCACCGGCTTTCGCTCGCGGTCAACGGCAGGGAGCGGCAGCTTCACGGCAAGCTCGTCTCCTACCAGCTGCCCGTCACCGATCTGCCTGCAGCCGGGCCCGGAAACGGGAACGGCAGCGGGCATAACGCAGGCACATGGTCGGTGGCCATCGTCGGGCTGGGCTACGTCGGGCTGCCGACCGCGCTCGCCCTGCACGGCCGGTGCCCGCGCATCATCGGCGTCGACATCAGCGAAAACCGGCTCGCCGCCATCGCCGCGCATGACGCCGACCTGGCCGAGACCGACCGGCCGCGGCTGGTGGCCGCCCTGGCGGACGGCACGCTCGAGCTGACCAGCGACATGGCCGCGATCGCCGCGGCCGACGCGGTCATCATCTGCGTGCCCACCCCGGTGGACGACTCCCGGGTCCCTGACCTGGCCGCCCTGCGCGGCGCCTGCGCCGCGGTGGTCAGCCACGCCCGGGCCGGGCAGACGATCATCCTCACCTCCACCACCTACGCAGGCACCACCACCGAACTGCTCACCGAGCCGCTGGCCGCACGCGGGCTGGTGGCCGGGACCGATGTGTTCGTGGCCTTCAGCCCTGAGCGGATCGACCCCGGCAATCCCGACCACGTGCAGCGGGAAACCCCGCGCGTGGTGGGTGGGGCCACCAAGGCGTGCACCGGCCGGGCGGCCTGGGTGGTCGGTCACCTGACCGACGTGGTGTACCTGGTGAGCTCGCCGGATGCGGCCGAGGCGACCAAGCTGTACGAGAACGTCTTCCGCGCCGTCTCACTGGCGCTGGCCAACGAGTTCGCCGACGCCTGCGGCGCGCTGGGCCTGGACCCGGTCGAGGTGACACTCGCCGCGGGGACCAAGCCCTACGGCTTCCTCGGCGCGTTTCCCGGGCCCGGGGTGGGCGGGCACTGTATCCCCTGCGATCCCCACTACCTGCTGTGGCAGCTGGCCAGCTCCGGCCGGAGCTTGCCGCTGATCAAGCAGGCGATGCGGTCGATCGACCTGCGCCCGGCCCGGGTCACGCAGCGGGCCCGGGAGGTGCTCGCCGCCGACGGGCAGGACCTGGCCGGGGCCAGGGTCGTCGTGGTCGGCGCCAGCTACAAGGCCGGGGTCCGCGACCTGCGGGAATCTCCCGCGCTCCCGCTCATCGCCGGCCTGCTGGACCAGGGCGCCGACGTCAGCTGCTACGACCCGCTGGTACCCGTGATCGACCTGCCCGGTGGCGGCGTCCTGGAAAGCGTGGCCGCCCCGCAGGGCTCCGGTTTCGACCTCGCGATCGTGCACACTGTCCACCCCGGGGTCAGCTACTCGTGGGTGGCGGACTGCCCGCGGGTGCTGGACGCCACCTACCAGTTCGACCTGGCCCCTCACCGGACGGTGGTCTGAGAGGCCGGGCCGTGATGACGACCAGCCTGTCCGGAGCCGACACCACCACCCCGGCGGTGGTGCTGAAGTTCGACCCGAATGTGCTGCACCACGGGGGGCTGGGGGCGATCCGCAGCCTGGGCCGGCTCGGCGTTCCCGTGTACGGGGTCCATGAGGCGCGGTGGGCACCTGCCGCGAACTCCCGCTACCTGCGTGGGCGCCTGTTCTGGCGGCCCGATCCCGATCAGGCAGAACGCACGCTCGCGGGGCTGATGCGCCTCGCCGAGCTGATCGGCCGCCGCGCGGTGCTGATCCCAACCGATGATGCGGGGGCGATCTTCCTTGCCGAGCATGGCGGCTCGCTGCGGGAATCGTTCCTTTTCCCGGCACCGCCGGCCGGCCTGCCCAGGCGGCTGGCCGGCAAGTACTCGCTGTATGCGCTGTGCCAGGAACTGGGCGTGCCCGCACCGCTGACGGCCCTGGCGGACGCGCCCGGCCAGGCCGGCGAATTCGCCGCCCTGATGGGCTTCCCGCTGATCGCCAAGCTGACCACGCCGTGGCGGGCAGCGGGTTCCCGGCTGCGCAGTACCACGATCATCACCAGCCAGGCGGAACTCGACGGCGTCCTGCGTGCCCGCGAACGCGCTGGCGCGGGACTGATGCTCCAGGAGTACGTGCCCGGCGGGCCGGGGGACGACTGGTTCTTCCACGGCTACTGCGACGCCGGCTCGGCCAGCCGGGCGGCCTTCACCGGGATCAAGGACCGCTCCTACCCCGCCCAGGCCGGCCTGACCAGCCTGGGCCGTGCGGTCCGCAACGACGATCTGCGCGAGGACATGCGCGTGCTGCTGGCGCGGCTGTCCTATCAGGGCATCGCCGACCTGGACCTGCGCCGTGACGCCCGGACGGGTGAGTACAAGCTGCTCGACTTCAACCCGCGGCTCGGCGCGCAGTTCCGGCTGTTCCGCGACCAGGCGGGGGTGGATGTGGTGCTCGCCGCCTACCTGGACCTGACCGGCCAGCCGGTCACCGCCGACGAGCAGGCGGGACGCCGCTTCCTGGTGGAGAACTACGACCCGCTCGGCGCCCTGGGGTACTGGCGGCGCGGTGAACTCGGGCTGCGGGCCTGGCTGGACTCGGTGCGGGCGGTGGACGAGACCGCCTGGTACGCCCGCGACGACCTGCGGCCCTTCGGCCTGATGTGCGCGCGGATGGGCTGGCGCGCGGTCAGCCGCCGGCTCACCCGGCCGGGCGGCCGCTACGCGGGCGAGCCCCGCTTCCGGCCCGGCCGGCTGGCTGAGGGGCGCGGCCCCGCCCTGCCGGGCCGGCCACAGCCGGCCAGTCCTGACGGCACGACCTTCCGGCCCGCAGCGCCGGACCCCGCGGGCCGGAAGGCAGGCCCGCCGACTCTCACCAAGGGGGATGATGATGACTGACACCGACGTGGCCATTGTGGGGGCAGGCCCCTACGGGCTTTCGCTTGCCGCGCACCTGCGCCGGGCCGGTGTGAACTTCCGGGCGTTCGGGATGGTGATGCATCCCTGGCGGACCGCGATGCCCGAGGGCATGTTCCTGAAGTCGCAAGGATTCGCCTCCAACCTCTCCGATCCGGACGGCACGCACACGCTGGCAGCGTTCTGCCGGACCAGCGGGCAGCCCTATGCCGATTACGGCCTGCCGGTGCCGCTGTCGACCTTCATCTCCTACGGCCGGTGGTTCGCCGCCGAGCTCGTGCCCGGCCTGGAGGAAACCCTGGTCACCGGGATCGCCCCGGCCGGGGACGGCTTCGGGGTGACCCTGGGCACCGGGGAGAGGTTCCGCGCCCGGCGGGTCGTGGTCGCCACCGGGATCGAGCACTTCGCCCATGTCCCGGACGAGTTCGCCGGGCTTCCCGCCTCGCGGGTCACCCACGCCAGCGCCCACACCGACCTGTCGGTGCTGCGCGGGCAGCAGGTTGCCGTGGTCGGGGCGGGCCAGTCGGCGCTGGAAACCGCAGCGCTGCTGCACGAGCACGGTGCCAGCGCCCAGATCGTGATGCGGGAACTGGATGTGGTGTGGAACGGGCCGCCGCTGGCCCCGGACCGGCCGGTCTGGCAGCGGATCGCCGAGCCCGAGGCCGGGCTGGGGTCCGGCTGGAGCACGTGGTTCTACTCGCGGCACCCGAAGCTCTTCCGGCACCTGCCCCAGGCGACCCGGATCTACCGGGCCAGGACCGCGCTCGGGCCGGCCGGGGCAAGCTGGCTGCGGGCCCGGGTGGAAGGAGTCATCCCGATCCTGGCCGGCCAGACGGTGAGCTGGGCCAAGGCCGGTTCGGCTGGGGTGGCGCTGGGCCTGGCCAGCCGCGACGGTGGCTGGCGCGAACTCGCGGCTGATCTCGTCATCGCGGCCACCGGGTACCGGTCCGACCTGAACAGGCTGGCGTTCCTCGGCGATCAGCTGCGCCCGCGGCTGCGCACGGTGGCAG
>OFGV01000131.1_pt1 | contig 13627 bp, 15 predicted proteins | sample 1521911 | NCBI WGS metagenome assembly OFGV01 (sample SAMEA2553413, study PRJEB24118) | soil metagenome
CGGCCGTCCCCCGGCCCCGTGCTGGGGGCCGGCGCGTGGGGGTCCGCGGCGGCCGGCCGGGGGGGTTCCCCGGCGGCCGGCGCGCGCGGGGCGGGCCCCCCACGGGCCGGCCGGGCCGCCGGCGGGGGGGCCGGCGCCGCCGCCAGCCAGTGGCGGGAACCCGCCGCCGGCGGCGTGCGGGCCATCCACGGCGTGCGGGCCGTCCCCGGCGTGCGGGCCGTCCCCGGCCGCCTCGTCCATAGCGCTGTCGTGGCCCGGCGCCCCATGGCCTGCAGCGGGGCCATGGTCAGCTGCCCCGTGGCCCGGTGCCCCGGGGGCCCGGTCGTCGGCGGTGGCCTCCCGCAGTTGCCCGCGGCGGCCATCCTCGACCTTGAGCGGTACGAACCGGTACCCGACGTTGCGCACGGTGCCGATCAGCGCTTCGTGCTCAGGGCCGAGCTTGGCCCGCAGTCGGCGCACGTGGACGTCGACCGTCCTGGTGCCGCCGAAGTAGTCGTACCCCCACACCTCTTGCAGCAGGTGGGCCCGGGTGAAGACCCGCCCCGGGTGCTGAGCGAGGAACTTCAGCAGTTCAAACTCCTTGAAGGTGAGGTCCAGTGCCCGCGCCCGCAGCCGGGCCGTGTAGGTGGCCTCGTCGATGGAAAGATCGCCGGAGCGGATCTCGTCCGGGGCGGCGGGGGCGAGGCTGGCCTGGCGCCCGATGGCCAGCCGCAGCCTGGCCTCGATTTCGGCGGGTCCCGCCGTGGGCAGGATCACGTCGTCGGTACCCCAGTCGGCCGTGACGGCGGCCAGGCCGCCCTCGGTCACGATGGCGAGCACCGGGGCCTCCAGACTGGAGGTCCGCAGCAACCGGCACAGTTCCCTGGCCCGGACCAGGTCCCGGCGTGCGTCAACCAGCACCGCATCCGCCGTGGCTGAATCCGCCAGCCCGCCCGCATCCGCGGGTCCGGTCCGTACCCCGTGAAGCAGTAGACCGATCGCTGGCAGAATCTCCCCAGGCGGCTCGGTGGCGCTGGTGAGCAGGAGAAGCTCACTCAACTGCTGCCACCTCCGCCCTGCCGTGCTCTATGGAAGAGACTGACTGTGGATGGACCGGAGGGCAGCGTCGCCCGGATCCGATGTGAGTGAGGATATCCGACATGGCCATGGTGACCGTGCGCTACTGGGCCGCCGCGAAGCAGGCGGCAGGGATCGCCGAGGAAACTCTCCCCGCCGGCACGCTTGCCGAGGCACTAGCCACCGTGCTGACCAGGCATGGCGAAAACCCAGACCTCAAAGCGGTGCTGGCTAGGTCCTCCTTCCTGGTTGACGGGGAACGGGCGGGGGGAAACGGGCACGAAGGGGTCATTCTGCAAGAAGGAGCGATCATCGAGGTCTTGCCTCCTTTCGCCGGCGGCTGACCCGCAATGTGCGTTTCGTCACGGTCTTTCCCATCGTCTTCCGGCCGGCGTTCCGCCCCGGTGGTGGGTTGATGGACATTCGCAATGAACCGGGCGACGCGCGCCGACGTGACAAGGGTGTGGCGAGTCAGGGCGGTGTCAGCGGCCGGTGGCCCAAGGAGCGGGTCAGCGACGAGTCCCTGGTCCGTGCGCTGTATGCGGAGCATGCCGGCCCGCTACTGCGCTACGCGCTGCGTTTGACCGATGGTGACCGGCAGCGAGCCGAGGATGTTGTGCAGGAAACGCTGTTCCGGGCCTGGCTGCACCCTGAAGCAATCGCGGAGCGGCCAGCCCGGCCCTGGCTGTTCGCGGTTGCGCGCAACCTGGCGGTTGACGCGCACCGGGCCAGGAAGGCGCGCCCACAGGAAGTAGGGGAGGGGGCGCTTGAACTCGTTCCCGTTCCCGACCAGGCTGATCGCGTGCTCGAATCATGGGCAGTGGCGGACGCACTGGCCGCACTGCGGCCCGAACACCGCCGGGTCCTGCTGGAGACCTACTATCTCGGGCGTTCGGTGGCGGAGGCCGCCGCCGTGCTGGGTATCCCGGCTGGCACCGTCAAATCCCGGGCGTTCTACGCGCTCCGGGCACTCAAGCTGGCACTGGAAGAACGGGGGCTGGCGCCATGAGCAGCGTCGCGGGCTGCCGTGAGATCCGGCACGCGCTCGGCGTCTATGTGCTGGGCGCGATCGATCCCGCCGAGCGGGCTCTCGTGGACGATCACCTGGCTGCCTGCCCGGACTGCCGGGAGGAGCTTGCCAGCCTGGCCGGGCTGCCGGCGTTGCTGCGCCGCGTGCCCCAGGCCGAGGCGGAGCGCATGATGGAGGCTGACCCGGCCGAGGGCACCCTGGACGACGTGGCGCTGGACCGACTGCTGCCGCCCTTGCTGGCGCGGACCGCCCGGGTGCGGCGGTCCCACCGGGTGCGCGAACTCGTGGCCGCGGCAGCGGTGGCGGTGCTGGCGCTGGGAGCCGGAGCGGCCGGAGCCAGCGTGCTGCATCCCGCCTCCGCTCCTGTCGCCGGGCGGGCAGCCGGCCCCCCGCAGACACGTCAGGTGCACGCGTGGCACTGGGCCTCGGGGAGCAATACCAAGACAGGCGTGACCTTGACGGTGAAGTACCGGCCGATGCCCTACGGGACCACGATGACGGTGAGCGTGTCCGGTGTCACCCCGGGGACGGTGTGCCAGCTCGAGGTCACCGACTTCGCCGGCCATCACTGGGTGGTGGGTGGCTGGCGGGTCGGGAATTACCTGGCCAGCTCCGTCTGGTACCCCGCCTCCACCTCGCTGGCCGACGCGCACCTGCACAGCTTCGAGGTGACCGCGGGCGGGAAAGTACTGGCCCGGGCGATAGCGGCCTAGCACAGGTGCGAGGCCGTGGCGCGGCCCATGGGCGGCGCTTGCCCGGGCCGTGAATCCTGGAGATCTGCGGATGGGAATGCGGCAGGTCCGGGTGGTGCTGTAGAGGGGCGTGACCGCCGGACTGATCGTGCTCGCTGTCGTTCTCGTGGCCGGGACCGCGGCCGGTCTTGCCCGGCGCCGGCGGGACGGCAGGCTCCGGGAATCGGCCGGGCAGCGGCTGAACCAAGCCGATCTGGGCACACCGCTCGGCGCGCGGGCCACCTTGCTGCAGTTCTCCTCCCCCTTCTGCGCACCGTGCCGGGCGACCAGGCAGCTGCTCGCCGAGGTCGCCAGCGGCATGCCGGGCGTGGCGCACATCGAGATCGACGTGGCTACCCGCATGGACCTGGCCAGGCAGCTGGACATCCGCCGGACGCCGACCGTGCTCGTCCTTGACCCGCGCGGGCAGATCGCCCGCCGCGCGAGCGGCCTGCCCCGCCGGACCGAGGTGGTCGATGCGCTGGCCCTGACCGCAGGCGGGGATGCGCTGTGACGGTCCTGGCCACGCCAGCCGTTACCCAGAACGGGTTAAACCTACTCAACAGATCGGAATAGACAGGCGGCAATGGGCGCGCATAGCATGACAGGCATGCCCCTTGCCACTGCGGGCGGGCCGGTCTGCCCGGCGGCCCCGGAGCGGCCCATGTCAGCGCTGCTGACCAGGCGCCGCTCCGTCGACTTCTGCCGGGTGGCGACCGCGCTGTGTCCCTGGCCGCGTCAGGGCTGATCCGGCCTGACCATGTCAGCCCCGCCGGATCCCCGGTGAGGGTGGGCGGGCGCAGGTATGCGCCGCCGGCCATGGGCTGGCCCGACGGCTGGCTGGACGCCGTGACGCGGGACCACCGTCCGGGAAAGAAACCGCGCTATGAGGTGGCCACGCACATGAAGATCGATCCCAGAGGACAGCGCTTCAGCGCCGCACTGTCCGCAATTGTCCTCGCGATAGTCCTGATCACCGGCAGTGGCTGGCTGCTGGCGGCACAAGCTGCCGTGTTCGGTGTGGGTGCGGTACTGGGCCTGAGATACTCGCCTTACGGCCTGGTCTACCGGTGGCTGATCCGGCCGCGGCTGGGCCCGCCCAGGGAGAAGGAGGACGCGGCAGCACCGCGTTTTGCCCAGGGTGTCGGCTTGGCCGTCAGCGTTATCGGGGTGATTGGGTACGCGGCCGGCTTCCTGCCGCTCGGCATGGCGGGCGCCGCGGCAGCGCTGGCAGCCGCTTTCGTCAACGCTGCTTTCGGCCTGTGCCTCGGCTGCGAAATGTATGTGCTCATTCACCGGATCTGGCCCGGCCAGCAGGGGGCAGTGCCGCCAGAGCCTGACAAGGAGGTAGCCGCATGAGCCGCTCAGACGTCCTGGTGGACGCCGACTGGGTGGAGGATCACCTGGATGACCCGGGTGTGGTTCTCGTCGAGGTCGACGAGGACACCAGCGCATACGACAAGGGGCATATCCGCAACGCGGTCAAGGTCGACTGGCGGCAGGATCTGCAGGACCCGGTACGCCGCGATTTCGTGGACCGGCACGGGTTCGAGCAACTGCTCTCCGAGCGCGGCATCGGCAATGACGATCTCGTGGTCCTGTACGGCGGCAACAACAACTGGTTCGCCGCCTATGCCTACTGGTACTTCCGCCTGTATGGGCATCGCAACGTCAGGCTCCTCGACGGTGGCCGCAAGATGTGGGAGCTCGAGTCCCGCGAGATGGTCGCCACGGTGCCCGAGCGGGCGCGGACGGCGTACCAGGCCACGGAGCAGGACCCGTCGCTGCGTGCCATGCGTGATGAGGTGCTCGCCGCCATCGGGAAGCGCAACCTGGTGGACGTGCGCTCGCCGGATGAGTTCACCGGGCGGCTGCTCGCGCCCGCGCACTTGCCGCAAGAGCAGGCACAGCGGGCCGGGCATGTCCCCACCGCCAGGAACGTCCCCTGGTCCAAGGCAGCCAACGACGACGGCACTTTCAAGCCTGACCAGGAACTGCGGGCGCTCTACCTGGACGAGGCGGGCCTGGATTTCAGCAAGGACACCATCGCCTACTGCCGGATCGGCGAGCGCTCGGCGCACACCTGGTTCGTTCTGCACGAGCTGCTCGGGCTGCCGAACGTAAAGAATTACGATGGGTCATGGACCGAGTACGGATCGCTCGTCGGGGTGCCCATCGAACTGGGTGAGGCGCGGTGACCGCAGGCCGGCCGGCGGTAAGCGAGGCTCAGCAGCCCGTAGGGGCGCCGCAAGGGTGCGGAGCACCCGCCGGGGGGATTGCCGTGACCGCAGCCGCATCGGGTGAGGCCGTCATCGAGGGCCACGTGACACAGGACGGGGTCGCAGCGTCAGCCGGTTACGCCCGGCTGCTCGATGAAACCGGTGAGTTCGTCGCCGAAGTCCCGCTCGGCACCGATGGCGGATTCCGCTTCTTCGCTGCGCCGGGGACGTGGACGATCCGGGTGCTCACGCCCGGAGGCGGCGGCATCCAGGAAACCGTCAGCGCCGGCTACGGCCTGGTCGCCAAGGTGGAACTGCGCCTGTAAAGCACGAACCCGGCGTGAGCGCTTGGGTGCTATGTGGTGTTTGCGTGAGACCGGCTGGCGCGTTCCGTAACCCGTCATCTGTTCGACGCCTGCCTCTTCCCCTTCCGTTCACCTGCGTGTAACCCCGGCTCCCTATCAATGGAGGGACTGAGCGGGGGCGCCCCCGCCCAGGATCCATCCGATGGCGAGTGATCCGGCGAGGCGTGCAGTGGCGATTCAGGCCGATTCGGCGGGGCAGCCGCCCGGGCGGGGGGTATCCGCCTCACAGCCGCGGGCCGATGGGGGATTGCCTCCCGGCATCCCAGCGGCTGCCCCCGGGTCGGCGGGCCTGGGTGGGGCACCGCTGGCAGGCACGGCTCTCAACGGCCGGGCGGTGCCCGGCTCCGGCGGGGCCGGCCAGATGGCGCCCGCGATTCGCGCCATCGGCCTTACGCTCGGTTTCGGCGACCGGGACATCCTGAGTGACATCTCGCTCGACGTCCGGCCCGGGGTGGTTACTGCCCTGCTGGGGCCGACCGGTTCGGGCAAGACAACCCTGCTGCGGACCTTCAACCGGATGAACGACAAGGTCACCGGTTACCGGCACGCGGGCGATGTGCTGCTGGAGGGGCGCAGCATCTGGCATTCCGGAACCGACATGATGGAACTGCGCCGCCGGGTTGGCATGATGTTCCAGCGGCCGAACCCGTTCCCCATGTCCATCACGGACAACGTGGTCGCTGGCGTGAAGGCGCACCGGCTCGCCGGGCGGCACGAGCTCAAGCACATCGCCGAACGCAGGCTGCGGGAGGTGGGGCTCTGGGACGCCGTGTCAGGGCGGCTGAAGGACTCGCCGTTCCGGCTCTCCGGTGGCCAGCAGCAGTTGCTCTGCCTGGCGCGCGCGCTGGCGGTGAACCCGGACGTGCTGCTGCTCGACGAGCCCACCTCCTCACTCGACCCGGTCGCGACTGAGTCGATCGAGGCGCTGGTGCGGACCCTGACCCCCCAGCTGACCGTGATCATCGTCACCCACAACCTGGCCCAGGCCAGGCGGGTGGCGGACCGGACCATCTTCCTCAACAAAGGCCGGCTGGTGGAGCACGGCGACACCCAGCAGGTCTTCGAGAACCCGGCCGAGGAGGAGACCGCTCACTACGTCAGCGGCCGCTTCGGCTGACAGCACGGCCTCCTCCGGCCAGGAGGCCAGCAGGACTCCCGAAGGGAGGCAGGAACCGCGCGCACGCCGTGCGGGACCACGGATCGCATGCGCGAGCGTGCGAAAAAGCGCCACCACGCGCCCGCGTGAGTGGTTACACGGAGCACTCTATTGAGTGCGCAGAGTTAGAACGGAGTAACCCCCGGTGGGCAAACCAATTCGCAAGGTGCTTGCTGTGGCCGCTCTGGCCCCAGTCGCCCTGCTGGCGGCCTGCGGAAGTAGCGGTTCTTCATCATCATCTTCTTCTTCATCATCATCTTCGTCCGCGTCGCCTTCCACCGCGGCCATGCAGGGGGCGGCGCTGCCTTCCGCGCCCAACAGTGCCAGCGCTTCGGTCACCGAGACCGGCAGCACGCTGCTGTTCCCGCTGATCAGCTCCTGGGCTACCGACTACCAGAAGCTGTATAAGCAGGTGACCATCACCACCGGAGCCACCGGCTCGGGCACCGGGCTCGCCGATGCCGCCACCGGCACGGTGGACATAGGTGCCTCCGACGCCTACCTCTCGCCCACAGCCAAGAGCCAGACACCGACACTGCTCAACATCGCGCTTGCAATCTCCGCCCAGCAGGTCAACTACAACCTGCCGGGTGTGAAGAGCCTCAAGCTCGATGCCGCCACGCTGGTGAAGATCTACACCGGCAAGATCACCACGTGGAACGACCCGGCCATCAAGGCACTCAACCCGGGCGTGTCGCTGCCCAGCATGAAGATCGTGCCACTGCACCGGGCTGACAGTTCCGGTGACACGTTCATCTTCACCTCGTACCTGAACGCGCAGGACCCGAGCGGCTGGAGTTCCTCCAACGTGGGTACCACGGTGACCTGGCCATCGGTCCCCGGCGAGCTCGGTGAGCAGGGCAACGGCGGGATGGTGCAGGGATGCGGGGCCACCAAGGGCTGCGTCGCCTACATCGGTGTCAGCTACCTGTCCAAGACCCAGGCGGCGGGACTCGGTGAGGCCTTCCTGAAGAACGCAGCGGGCAAGTACGTCCAGCCCACGGCCGCCACCATCTCCGCCGGGGCTGCTGGCTTCATCCCCAAGACGCCGCCAAACGAGACCATTTCGATGATCAACGGCCCGGCGCCCGACGGATACCCGATCATCAACTACGAGTACGCCATCGTCAACACCAAGCAGTCCAACGCCACCACCGCCGAGGACATCAGGGCCTTCCTGCACTGGGCGGTCCACGCTGGCCAGGACGCGACCACCTACCTGGACCCGGTGGACTTCCAGCCGCTGCCGTCCAGCGTGGTGACGCTGTCCGACAACCAGATCGCCAAGATCGGCGCCTGAGCCCATGGCCGCATCGGCACCGGTAATCCAGCCGGAAGGGGGAGCGGGCAACCGCTCGCTCCCCTGCCGGGCGGTTACCGCGCTGCGCGCGCAGGTCCGCGGCGGTGCTCTTATCCGCTGGCTGGGCGGGGCCGGCGCGCTGCTGCCGGTGCTCGCGCTGGGCTTCATCCTGGTGGTCCTGGCCATCAAGGCCATCCCTGCGATCAAGTACAACGGCTGGGGATTCTTCACCAACACCACCTGGTCAGAAGGTGGCCTATACGCCCAGCCGGTTACCACCAACGGCGTCACCCACCCGCCCGGGGCGTCCTACGGTGCGCTGGCCTCCATCGTGGGGACCCTGGGCTCGTCAGCGATCGCGCTGGTGATCGCGGTGCCGGTGTCGATCGGGACGGCGCTGGTGATCGTGGAACGGCTGCCCAGGCGCATCGCCACCTCGCTGGGCATGTTCCTGGAACTGCTGGCCGGCTTCCCGAGCGTGATCGTCGGCCTGTGGGGCGCGGTCACCTTCGGGCCGTTCATCGCGCATCACATCGCTCCCTTCATCTCCGAGCACATGCCGGACGTCCCGGTGCTCAACTACTTCAAGGGCGACACGGGAAACGGGCAGGGGATGCTCATCTCCGGCCTGGTGCTCGCCATCATGGTGATCCCGATCATCGCCGCCACGACGCGTGACCTGATCCGCCAGGTGCCGATCCTGCCCCGGGAGGGCGCGGTGGCGCTGGGCATGTCCGAGTTCGAGACTGCCCGCCGGGTCACGCTGCCATGGGTGGGCGGTGGCATCGTCGGCGCCGTGGTGCTCGGCCTGGGCCGTGCGCTCGGAGAGACCATGGCAGTTGCCATGGTCTGCGGGGCCGCTCTCGGCTCGGTCCCCACGAACATCTACGGGACCATGACGACCATCGCCGCCACCGTGGTTCAGACGATGGACACGGCATTCCTCGACGGGACCGGCCTCGCCCTGCGCTCCGTTGCGGAACTCTGCCTGGTCCTGATGGTGATCACCCTGGCCACGAACGTGGCCGCCCGGATGCTCGTGCGCCGGGTGTCCGGCACGGCCCTGCCGGTAGGAAGGGGGCTGTAGATGAGTCATAGCAGCAGATCCTCCGCGCATACCGAGCAGGACCAGCCCGACAACCGCCCCTGGCCACCGGTCCCTGCCCGCCGGAAGGTCGCCAACGCCGTGTTCTGGGGGCTCTGCTTCGCCAGCCTGCTCGTGGTCGTGGTGCCCACCGTGTGGCTGGCGGTAGGTGTGGTGGTCCGGGCCGTGCCGAATTTCCAGTGGAACGTGCTTACCACGAGGACCAACGGCATCACTGGCGGGCTGGAGAACGCGATTCTGGGGACGCTCGTCATCACCGCCGGAGTACTGATCATCGGCGGCAGCGTGGCCGTGCTGACCGGCATGTACCTGGCCGAGTACGGGCGCGGCCGGAGCAGGTCCGTCCTGCGGGGCGGGTATGAGGTGCTGGCCGGCATCCCGTCCATCGTCCTCGGCTATGTCGGGCTAGTTGCGCTCGTTGTCGGCTTGCACTGGCACTTCTCGCTGGCCGCGGGCGTGCTTGTGCTGTCGGTGCTGTCGATCCCCTACATCGCGAAGTCGACCGAGACTGCCCTGGCACAGGTGCCCACCGCCTACCGCGAGGGTGCCGAGGCGCTCGGCATTCCGCAGACGTGGGCGTTGCGCAAGATCGTGCTGAAATCCGCCGTACCAGGGATCGTCACCGGGCTGCTCGTCGCCACCGCCATCACGATCGGCGAGACGGCCCCGCTGCTCTACACGGCGGGCTGGTCGGACGCGAACCCAACGCTCGCCCTCACCAATTCCCCCGTCGGCTACCTCACCTATCCCGTGTGGGCGTTCGCCCCGATCAACCAGCCGAGCGAGCACGCCAACATCCTCTCGTACGACGCGGCGCTGCTGCTTCTGATCTTCGTCCTCATCCTCATCGCCCTCGGACGGGTGGTCATCACGATCTCCCGACGTCATGCGGAGTGACAGTGGACCGGAGAGACGACGTCAGCCGGGCAGCGGCCCGGCCTAGACGGCTCTCCGCCGGAGTCCTCGCCGACCGGATGGCGGCGACCCTGGTCCATCACGAGCCGGGCTGGCGGCTGCCGAGGCTGACCGCCCTGGCCAGGCGCTTCAATGTGAGCGCGGCGGAGATCGACGCCGCGATCGACGAACTGGCCGGCCGGCACCTGCTGCGGCGCCTGCCGGACGGGCAGGTGTACCGGGCCAGCCCGGCTGAATACCGGGTACCGCTGGAGGGCCTGTCCGGCCTCACGTCGCACGTTGACCCCATGGGCGGCAAGCTTGTCTGCAAGAGCCGGCAGGTGTCCAGGCGCCGGGCGCCGGAGGACATCGGGCGCTCGCTGGGGCTCCAGCCAGGTGAGCCGGTGCTCACCATCCGGTGCCTGTGGACGGTCGGCGGTGAGCCGGCCGCGCTGTCCGCGAGCTACCTGCCCGGGCGGGTCGGCGACGTGCTGCCCGAATTCACCGGCTCCCCGTTCCTGCAGGCAGTTGGGCCGCAAGCGGGTGGGCCGCCGCCGGACGGCCGGCCGCAGGATGACCGGCCGCAGGATGACCGGCCAGGAGATGAGCTGCCAGCGCACCGCAACGGCACCGGTCATGCCCGGGCGCTGCAGATCGAGATGGCACCTCCGCCACCCTCGGTGGCCCGGAGCCTGCGGCTGTCCGCCGGCGAACTCGTGGCCACCGTGACGGTCAGCTTCGAGGATCCAGCCGCCCACTCCCCGGTCGCACTCACCATGGCCATGCTCCGCCCTGACTTGTTCCGGATCGTCGTCCAGGCGACAACCTCGGCAGTCCCGGCCGCGGGGGTGGATGGTCTGGCAAGCGTCTGGACACACGCCGCGGCCGGCTGGGAACCTTAACCGGAGATGCCTTTCACCCCTGCCGATGCCCCGCAGCGCGCGCCACGGCGGGCGCGCTACCTGATCCCCCCGGGCACACCACGCCGCCGTGAGATCCTGGCTGCCCTGACTCTGCTGGCGGTTCTCGCCGGCTTATTGTCCGCCCAGGTCACGCTCGGGCTCACCATCGCATTCCACGTCCTGGGCAAGATCAGCCGGTGGTCGCCGGCCTGGCTCGCCGTACCTGCCGCCTGCGGGCTGATCTGGGTGCTGGCGATCGGCCCGGCCGGGGCGCTCGCCGGGTTCCTGGCCGCTCCGCGCGTGGCCGCGGCGCTGCTCGCCCGGGCGGCCACCGACCCGATCCGGGCGTTCCGCCTGGGCGGGGTCTCCGCCGGCACCGGGCACTGGCTTCCCGGTCAGTTCCCGGTCGCGCTCATGCTGGCCGCGGGCGCGGCGGCCGCCTGGTGGTGGCTGGACTGGCTGCACACCGACGAGTGGGATCTTTCCTCGCCCCGCCCCGGGCTGGTCAGCACGTGCCGCCGGCGGCTGACCGCTGCCCTCGTCCGGTCCGGGGGGGTTGTCACCCGCGGCGGTGCGTCCCTGGGGATCGATCAGGCAAGCGGCCGTCCCGCGGCGGTGCGCTGGCGGGACGCGGAGCAGGGTGTGCTGGTCACCGGCTCGGCATGGCCAGCCGTCGTGGCGTCCAGCTTCCAGCTTGTGCATGCCGCGATCCGGCTGCGCAAGCCGGTGATCGTCGTGGACCTGGCCAGCGGGCCGGCCCTGGCCCGCTCGCTCGCCGCCGTCATCGCCAGGGAATCGCCAGACCTCGTTCTCACCGGCCTGCAGAGCGACGATCACGGCTTCGGCCAGACCGGCGTCCTGCTCGCTGAACTGCTCGGCCTGCCCCACAGCACCATCATCATGCAGATCGAGGTCCTCGACGGAAAACTCAAGCTCAAGCGCGAACTCGAAGCCGGCTGGTTCCAGTGGATGGAACTGCCGCTTCCCGCTGTCCTCAGCATCCAGTCCGGCATCAACAAGCCGCGCTACGCCACGCTCAAGGGCATCATGGCCGCCAAGAAAAAAGAAATCTCGACCATCACGCGCGAATCTCTCGGCATCTCCCACGAACAGACCCAAAAAATCGAAAAGATCTACGTCCCCACAAAAACCAAGAAAACCGAATTTCTTACGGGCACTCCCAAGGAAGTCGCCACTAAGCTCGTCGAGAAACTGAAGTTCGAAGCGAGGGTGATCTAACATGAAAATCCTCGTCATCACTGAACTTCGCCAGGGCAAGTGGAACAACGCCAGCTTCGAAACGCTCGCCGCCGCTCAGCAAATCGCCTCGGACACTTCGAGCACCGTCAGCGCCCTTGTCATCGGCAAATCCCTCGACGCGTTCGCGGCCGAACTCACCTCCAAAAATGTCGCCGAAATCGTCCAGGTCGAGCACGACCTCGGCCGGAGGCGTCTGGTGCGCCTGCAGAAAAATTCCCACCAACAATCGGTCCACCGCTTCCATCTCCAGCGAGATCTTCTTGTAGCGCTCTTCTTTCTTCACCACCGCCGTGGTCAACTCCAGCCGGTTCAGCGTGCTCTTGCCCGCCAGCGCCTGGCCGCGATCGCGTTCTCGCGCCCGGCTCTTGCCCGTCGGGTGGGGCTTCTCCGCCAGCACCGCCAGCAGCGGGTCCCGGCGCAGCTCGTCGTGATCGTTGAGGTCCTCGTAGCCCAGCGCCAGGCCGAAAATGCGCTGCCCCACCAGCGTCTCCACCCGGTGCTCGACATAGCGAGCGTCGCGCCGGTCGGGGAAGCACGCGGCGCACCGGCGCACCGGGCGGCTGCCCGCGCCCGCCACGATGCGCAACATCCGCGCGCTGCTGGCCCGCATGATGCGACTGCTGGCCACCGCCTGCGACACCGGTCCCTGGTGGCAGCTCGACCAGTGGAATCCAGTGGAGGACACCCGGATCCCGCTGCGTGATCACGAGCCGATGGGCCGGTATGCGGTGCGGTTCGACCGGATCGGCATGCCGTGGCTGCGGCGCGGCCTGCAGTGGCACTGCAAGGTGGGCCTGGAGACCGGGACGCTGCGGTGGTCGACGGTGCACCGCCGGATCGTCGCGGTGACCGAGTTCGACGCGTTCCTGCGCAGCCGCCAGGCTAGCGGGCCCTGCCTGGCAGAAAGCCCTGGCCAGGTGCGCGCCCTCATGCTGGACTTCCTCGGCCATCTGCGGGTCCGGGAGGCTGCCCGCGGGCGCGGTGCCGGCCGGCGGCTGTCGCCGGCTTCGGTGCAGCGCCTGGCCAGCGACGTCGAGCAGTTCTACCTGTCCATGGCCGACAACAAGGACGCCGCGGCTGCCGCGCTGGCCGAGCCGGGCTGGCTGCAGCTCGGCCCCCAGCACGCCCGGTTCTACCGGCGCGGCGAGCTTCCCGGCAAGCCCCGCCCCGAGCTCGGCCGAGAGGTCATCGACGACGACGCCATGACCCAGATCATGGCCGGGCTGAGCCTGCTCGGCGCGCCCGCCAGCCAGGGCGGGCTCGGCGACGAGCAGGCCATGCGGATCACGATGCTGGTGGCACTGCTGGGCCGGCGCGTCAGCGAGATCTGCCTGCTGGACCGCGACCCGCTGCTGCCGCTGCTGCCCGCCCCGGCCGGCTCGCCGGCAGCCGCGGACGCCCAGGCAGCGGTCGCCAGGCTCCGCTACCAGCAGACGAAGATCGACGGTGCCCCCGACACCGTCCTGGTCGACGCCGCCGTCGTGGCGATCATCCGGGAGCAGCAGGAGTGGGCGGACCGTCTCTTCGCCGGGCACGGGGCGCCCGGCACGACACCGAAATACCTATTCCTGGCCGGGCAGATGAACCGCAACGGCGACCGTCCCTACCC
>OFGV01000133.1_pt1 | contig 13495 bp, 12 predicted proteins | sample 1521911 | NCBI WGS metagenome assembly OFGV01 (sample SAMEA2553413, study PRJEB24118) | soil metagenome
GGTCGGCTGTCCCGGGAGCCCCCGAATCGCTGGCGAAGGCGAAGGCCGCAGGTATGCGGGTCGCCTTCGTCACCAACAACTCGTCCCGGACCCCCTCGGCCATCGCCGCTCAGCTGGCCGCCCTCGGCATCCCGGCCGGCCCGCAGGACGTCGTCAGTTCCGCGCAAGCGGCGGCCCGGCTGCTGAGTGAGCGTCTCCCGCCCGGCGCGGCTGTTCTCGTCGTCGGCGGCATGGGCCTGCGGGCCGCGGTCCGGGAGCGCGGATTCCGGCCGGTCTCGGTCGCCAACGGCCGGCCGGCCGCGGTCGTCCAGGGCTACGCGCCGGACATCAGCTACTCACTGCTGACCGAGGCCGCGCTCGCGGTGCAGGCGGGGGCCTGGTATGTCGCCTCGAACGGGGACTCGACCATGCCCACCGCGCGCGGGCGCCAGCCCGGCAACGGCGCACTGTCACAGGTGATCGTCACCGCGACCGGCCAGCGGCCGGTGATCGCGGGTAAGCCCGAGCCCCCACTGCACGCCGAGGCAGTGGCCAGGACCGGCGCCAGCCACCCGCTGGTGGTCGGTGACCGGCTCGACACCGACATCGAAGGTGCGGTCCGCGCCCACGCCGACAGCCTGCTCGTGCTCACCGGCGTGGCCCGCCCGCTGGATGCGGTGCTCGCCCCGCCCCATCAGCGGCCGTCCTACCTGGCCGAGGACCTCACCGGGCTGCTCACCCCGCACCCGCCGGTGACCCGGGACGGCGGTGGCTACCGCTGCGGCGGCTGGCACGCCTCCTGGCAGCCACCAGGCCGCCTCCTCCTGGACGGCACCGGCGACCCGATGGACGCCCTCCGCGCCATCTGCGCCGCCGCCTGGTCAAGGCAAGCAGTCCCCCCCGAAGCCGTTCTGCCCGCCCTAAAGCACCTGGGCTGGTAACGCACCGGAACCGAGGCGTCCCTCCTCAGCCACAACCGTGCTCTGACCCAAGGCGGGGGGCGGGTGCCGGCGGCAAGCGCGTATAAGAGCCGAAGGCGAAGCGCGGGCCGCCGGTGCCGGCCCCCCGCCGCCCCATACCCCCGTGGGAGTAGCGGGTGGTTCCCCCTTGGGGTGGATACGAATCAGCACGGCGGGTGACGCGCTGGGCCGGCTGGACCCGGAAGACTTGGCCCGGCAGGCGGGCACGGGGCCCGCGCCCGAGGAGGGACGCATCCATGATTGAGGCACGTGGCCTCACTAAACGGTTCGGCGACAAGGTGGCTGTGGACCAGCTCTCGTTCACCGTCGAGCCCGGGCGGATCACCGGGTTTCTGGGCCCGAACGGGGCGGGCAAGACCACCACGATGCGGCTGATCCTCGGCCTGGACCGGCCGACCAGCGGCACCGTCACCGTCCGTGGCAAGGATTTCCGTGAGCTGGCACACCCCATGCGTGAGGTGGGCGCGCTGCTGGACGCCAAGGCGGTGCATGGGGGCCGCAGCGCCTACAACCACCTGCTCTGCCTCGCCCAGTCCAACAGCCTGCCTCGTCACCGGGTCGGGGAGGTGCTGGAGATGGTCGGCCTGGCCGAGGTGGCCAGGAAGCGTTCCAAGGGTTTCTCGCTGGGCATGGGGCAGCGCCTGGGGATCGCTGCCACCCTGCTCGGCGATCCGGCCATCCTCATGTTCGACGAGCCGGTCAACGGGCTGGACCCGGAGGGCATCCTGTGGATCCGCAACCTCATGAAGAGGCTCGCCGAGCAGGGACGCACAGTCTTCGTCTCCAGCCACCTGATGTCGGAGATGGAGAACACCGCTGATCACCTCATCGTGATCGGCCGTGGCAGGCTCATCGCGGACTGCACAGTGGCCGAGTTCATCGAGCGCAACTCGGTGCAGGCGGTCCGGGTGCGCACGCCGCAGCCTGACACCCTGGTCGCCGCCATCCGCCGGGCCGGTGCCAGCGTGGCCTCGGCCACCGATGACGCGCTCGTGATCCAGGGCCTGCCTGCCGGCCAGATCGGCGACCTCGCGTTCGAGCACGGGATCCGGATCCACGAACTCACCTCGGCGCAGGCCTCGCTGGAGGAGGCGTTCATGGAACTCACCGCCGCCAGCGTGGAGTTCCAGGCCAACGAGCCATCGCTGCGGGGCGGTGCCCCGGCGCGGGAAGATACCCGCGTTCAGACGGGAGGGGTGGCCTGACATGGCGGCGAGGGCACGGGCAGGGGGCAGCGTGCTGGACGGCGCCCCGCCGGTGGCGGCCAGGCGAGCCGGGTTCGGCGGCGTACTGCGGTCGGAATTCACCAAGATCCGCTCGGTGCGGTCCACCTACTGGACACTCGCCGCGATGATCGTGATCACGATCGGCATAAGCGCGCTGTTGAGCTTTGGCCGCGTCCAGGACTACGCCTCGCAGCCCCCGGGCATCCAGGCGCAGATGGCGGTGCGTATCGCGTCCCGCGCGACGCAGTTCAGCATGTTCGGGCTGATCCTCGGCCAGCTGGTCATCGCCGTGCTTGGCGCGCTCACAATCACCTCCGAGTACACCACCGGCATGATCAGGACGTCGCTGACCGTGATGCCGCGCCGGGGCATCGTGTTCGCGGCCAAGGCCACGGTGTTCACGATCGTCGCGCTGGCCGCAGGGCTGGTGACCTCGTTCGGCTCCTACTTCATCGGGCAGTCGATCTTCGCCACCCAGCACCTCAACTCCACGATCGGCCAGCCCGGGGTGCTGCGCGCGGTCGTCGGCGGCGGGCTGTTCCTCGCCGTGTGCGGCCTGCTCTCCTACGGCACCGGCGCGCTGCTGCGGCACACAGCGGGGGCCATCACGGCATCGGTCGCGCTGCTGTTCGTCTTGTTCGTCCTGAGTGGTTTCCTGCCGGGCAGCTGGGCGGTAGACGTCGACAAGTGGATCCCCTTCAACGCCGGCGGGGCGATCTGGGAGAACCTGAGCGGGCAGAACATGTTCAGCCCGTGGGTGGGATTCGGGGTGTTCTGCGGTTACGCCGCGATCGCCCTCACCGCCGGGCTGATCCGGTTCCGCACCCGGGACGCCTGACCACCCGGGGAATGTGGCGGGCGGCCGGTTACATGAGGGTGGCCGCCCGCCACCTATGCGCGGGGCCGGGCCGGCCAGGGGTGATCCTGCGCCAGCGGATGGGCGTCCCGGGGGTCAGGACTGGCAGTGGGGGCACCAGGATCTGACTCGCTCCTCGCCAGGGTTTCCCTGGTCAGCGCTGCGGATCGTGGTCCTGCAACGTCGGCATGGTCGGCCCGCCCGGCCGTACACCCAGTTCTGTTCGCCGCGCCGCGCGACACCCGTGGTGATGATGCCGGGCCGCTCCTTGTTCGCCTCCAGCAGCCGTCGGCCGAGTTCTACGAGGGCGTCCAGGTCCGCCACGTCGCCCACAGGCCGCCAGGGGTCGATGCCCTGGAGGAACAGCATTTCTGTAGCAAAAATATTGCCGATCCCGGCCAGGTTGCGCTGGTCCAGCAGCGCCTCGCCGACCGCCCGGCCCGGGCTGGCGCGGAGCCTGCGGGCCGCCTCGGCGAGGTCCCAGTCCTGGCCGAGCAGATCGGGCCCGAGGTGGCCGACCACGGTGTCCTCCCGGCTGGTGGGCAGGACCTCCACGATGCCGAGCTGGTAACCGATCGCCTGCCAGGATGCGTTGGCCAGAATGAGCCGGATGCGGTGGTCGTGGGCGATGCGGCCGGTGGCGGGCCGGATCCGCCATGAACCGTCCATCCGCAGGTGGGTGTGCACAGTGGTGCCGCCCTCGACCCGGATCAGCAGGTGCTTGCCGCGCGAGAAGGCCTCGGTCACCATCCGGCCGGCCAGATCGGTGGTGGCGTAACGGGGGACACGGAAATCGCTGCGGGTCAGCACCCGCCCGGCCAGCGCCTCGTGCAGGCGCCGGGCGGTGAGCCAGACCACATCTCCCTCGGGCATATGACCTCAGCCCTGCACAGTGAGTCAGGTGATCACAGGAGCTTGCGGAGGCGGAACATGTCGAGCACGCTCGCCTCGATCTTCAGCCGTCCGCTGAGCCAGGCCCGGCCGAAGCTCCCCGGATCCTCGGCGATGGCCAGCAGATCATCGCTTTTGGTGGTGAACCGGACCTGGGCCTGCCCATCCGGGCCATTGGCGATGGTGACCGGGGCGGCTCCGCCGGGGCCGAGGCGGGTGATGAACGTGACGCCGAGATCATCGACCCTGCAGCTGATCGCGCGGTCCACCAGATGAGTGGCACGGGCTGCCGGGTCCAGATCCTGGATCCGGCCGGTCAGGCTTTCGAGTGCCATGCGGCATTCCTCAGCAGTTGCCATGACACACCTCACTCCCCCCATGCCCATTGCCCAATTTTAGGACGCCCTCGCAACCACCTGGCCGCCGGGCGAGCCCTTGACCTGCGTAGGCGTCCCAGTATGTCCGGCCATGCCACTGCCGGGGACCTGGTTCCGCCCCGCGTCCGCGATGGCCGGGGCATGTGACGCACCTTCCTGCTCCCGTAGGACGGTAGCGTTTCCTGAAGTAGGAAGCGGTGCCGGGGGCTGTGCAGCGGGCAGCGGTGCTGGACACCCGCCCACGGGAGGAGAGCGAAGTGATGCAGTCGGAACTGGACGCAGGCACCCCGGGTCTGCCCGATCCGGCTGGCCAGCAGCCTGGCACCGGCGACGCGCGCGTGGACGAGGCGGTCAGCGCGCTGGCTGGCCTGGCCGAACTGCCGGTCGCCGAGCACCCAGCAATCTTCGAGCATGTGCACCAGCGGCTCACTGAAGCACTGGGGGACCTGGACACGCGTGATCGCGCGCTGCCTGATGACGGCTCAGGCCAGCCCGGCAGCTGAACGGCGCCGTGGTCAGCGGATGGGCACCCGCAGACGGCTCGACGCCGAACTGGTGAGGAGGGGGCTGGCTCGTTCGCGGGAGCAGGCGGCCGGCCTCGTCGCCGCCGGCCGGGTCCTGGTTGGCGGCCGTGTGGCCGGGAAGCCCGCCACCCAGGTGGCCGTGGATGACCCGATTCTGGTCAGGGAGGCGGACGGGGAGCCGGACTATGTCTCCCGTGGTGGCCAGAAGCTGGCCGGGGCGCTCGCCGCGTTCGGTGGCCTGCGGGTCGCCGGGCGGCGGTGCCTGGACGCCGGGGCTTCCACCGGCGGCTTCACCGACGTGCTCCTGCGGTCCGGGGCGGCCCACGTGGTCGCCGTCGACGTGGGCTACGGCCAGCTGGCCTGGGCGCTGCGGACCGACGACCGGGTCACCGTGCTGGACCGGGTGAACGTGCGCCAGCTCCAGCCTGGCCAGGTGGCCCCAGCCCCCAGCCTGGTGACCGCCGATCTTTCCTTCATCTCCCTCACGCTGGCCCTGCCAGCCCTGGTCCGCTGCGCGAGCGCGGACGCGGACTTTGTGCTCATGGTCAAGCCACAGTTCGAGGTCGGCAGGGGCAGGGTGGGGGCGGGCGGCGTGGTCCGTGATCCGGGGCTGCGGGCGGAGGCCGTGGCCTCGGTCGCCGCTGCCGCCGCTGCGCTCGGGCTCGGGGTGGCCGGCCTGACGGCGAGCCCGCTGCCCGGGCCCTCCGGCAACGTGGAGTATTTCCTGTGGCTGCGCGGGGACGCGCCGGCTCTCGATCCCAGCCAGCTCCGGCAGGTCATCGCGGAGGGACCTCAGTGAACGTCAAGCGCACCGTGCTCGTGGTGGCCCATGTGGGACGGCCAGCGGCCCTGCGCAGTGCCCGGCTGGTGGTGGACCGTCTCACCGCCGCCGGCGTGGCGGTGCGGATCCTCGGGCCGGAGGCGGCCGACCTGCGCTGCGCGGGCGCCGACGTGGTGCCTGCCCCCCCGGAGGCGGCACAGGACACCGAAATGGTGATCGTTCTCGGCGGCGACGGCACCCTGCTGCGTGCGGCGGAGATGGCCAGGCCCGCCGGGGCGCCCCTGCTGGGTGTCAACCTCGGCCATGTCGGCTTCCTCGCCGAGGCGGAACCCGACGACCTGGCCGGTGCGGTGGACCAGGTGGTGGAGCACCGGTACACGGTGGAGGAGCGGATGACGATCGAGGTGACCGTACGCCAGGACGGCACCGTCACCGCGAACACCTGGGCGCTGAACGAAGGCAGCGTGGAGAAGGTCGCCCGCGAGCGGATGATCGAGGTGGTGACCGAAATCGATGGCCGGCCGCTGTCGCGCTGGGCATGTGACGGCGTCGTCTGCGCCACCCCGACCGGGTCCACCGCGTACGCGTTCTCGGCCGGCGGGCCGATTGTCTGGCCCGAGGTCGAGGCCTTGGTGATGGTCCCGATCAGTGCCCACGCCCTGTTCGCGGGGGCGATGGTGGTCTCACCGTCGTCGGTGCTCGCGGTAGAGGTGATCGGAGTGTCAGGTGGGGAATCCCGTAAGCGTGCCGGCGGTCAAACTGGGACGGCGGCGGGCGTTCTGTGGTGCGATGGGCGTCGTAGGGTCGATCTGCCGCCAGGGGCGCGGGTCGAGGTGCGGCGCGGCGCCCAGCCGGTGCGCCTGGCCAGGCTGACCGGAGGCGGCCAGGCCGGCGGGGCACTGTTCACCGACCGGCTGGTTGCCAAGTTCGGCCTGCCCGTGACCGGCTGGCGTGGACGGCCCGCCGCCCGCCGGCGGCTGACAGGCCCGGACGAGCCGGGAGAGGAGGCGTCATCTGCCGATGCTTGAGGAAGTCCGCATCACTGCCCTCGGCGTGATCGAGGACGCCGTTCTTGAACTTTCGCCCGGCTTCACCGTGGTGACCGGGGAGACCGGGGCGGGCAAGACCATGGTGGTGACCGGCCTCGGGCTGATGTTCGGCGGCCGGGCCGACCCGTCGCGCGTGCGGCCCGGCGCGGAGCGTGCCACGGTCGAGGGCCGTCTGCGCATCGAGCCTGATGACCGGGTGGCGCAGCAGGTGCTGGAGGCGGGCGGGGAACTCGACGATGACGGCAGGGCGCTGATCGTCAGCCGGTCGGTATCCGCCGAGGGCAGGTCACGGGCCTTCGCCGGCGGCCGGTCAGTCCCGGTATCGCTGCTCACCTACTTCGCCGATGACCTGGTAGCCGTGCACGGCCAGGCGGACCAGCAGCAGCTGCTGCGCCCCGGGCGCCAGCGGCAGGCGCTCGACCGGTTCGCCGGGGAAGAGCTCAGCGCCGTCCTGACCGACTACCAGCGTTCCTACCAGCGGCACCGCGGCATCCGGGCGGAACTCGGCGAGCTGACCAGCCAGGCGCGGGAACGGGAAGCCGAGGCGGAGACCCTGCGCCGCGGCCTGGCCGAGATCGAGGGCGTCGAGCCTGCCGAAGGCGAGGATGCCATGCTGCTCGCCGAAGAGGACCGGCTCGGCCACGCCGACGCGCTGCACGCGGCGGCCACCACCGCGCATGAGGCACTGCTCGGCGATCCAGCCAGCGGGTCCTACCAGGCGGCCGACGCGGTCAGCCTGCTCACCTCGGCCCGCCAGGCGCTGGATGCCGTGGCCGGGCACGACCCGGCCCTGGCGGGGCTGGCGGGCCGGCTGTCCGAGGCCGCCTACCTCGTCTCCGATGTGGGCACCGAACTCGCCTCCTACGTGCAGTCGGTGGACTCGGACCCGGCCCGGCTCGCCGCGGTCCAGGAACGCCGCGCGGAACTGACCCGGCTGATCCGCGCCTATGGCGGGCGGGCCGCCGGGACTGGGCAGGACCCCGCCATTCCCGACCTGTCCGCGGTTCTCGCCTGGGCCAAGCAGGCGGGCAGCAGGCTCGCCGAACTGGACGGCGCTGACGACCGGATCGCCGGACTCGCCGGAGCGGAGGCAAGGCTGGCCGACGCGGTCGCCGAACTGGCCGGGCGGCTGACGCAGCTGCGCCGGTCGGCGGCGGACGCCTTCGCCACCAGGGTGACGGCCGAGCTCTCGGCCCTGGCGATGCCGCACGCACGGCTGACCGTGGCGGTCACCCCCGGTGACGAGTTCGGCCCGCACGGCGCGGATGACGTGGAGATCAGGCTCGCCGCGCACCCGGGCGCCCCCTCCCTGCCGCTGAGCAAGGGTGCGTCGGGCGGTGAGCTGTCCCGGGTGATGCTGGCGATCGAGGTCGTCTTCGCCGGTGCCGACCCGGTGCCCACCTTCGTGTTCGACGAGGTTGATGCCGGGGTGGGCGGGAAGGCGGCGGTGGAGATCGGCCGCAGGCTCGCGCGCCTGGCGCGGCTCGCGCAGGTGATCGTTGTCACCCATCTGCCGCAGGTGGCGGCGTTCGCCGACGCCCACCTGGTGGTCGAGAAGGCAGGCGACGGCTCGGTGACCCGCAGCGGCGTCACCCGCCTCGACGATGAGGGCCGGGTCACGGAACTGTCCAGGATGCTGGCCGGCCTGGAGGATTCCGAGTTCGGGCGGGCACACGCGGGGGAACTGCTGGCGGCCGCGGCGGCAGAACGGGCTGAGGCCGGCCGGGCGGGCTGACATGAACAGCTGCCCCGCCGGTCTGGGAAAACGGCACGTCTGTGATGATGTGTGTGAATATGGTCACCCTGCGGTTCTGGCAGGATGGTTGCAATGACGGCCCAGTTCCTCAAGCTCCCCATCAAGCACCGGGGCAGGCCCGATGACCTGCCCGGTGTTGCTGGGCCAGCCCGCCTGGACCGCCGGACCAAGCACCTCACCAAACGGCTCCGCCCCGGTGACGTCGCCATCATCGACCATGAGGACCTGGACCAGCTCAGCGTTGACGCCCTGATCGCCCATCAGGTCGTTGCCGTGGTCAACGTGGCCACCAGTATCAGCGGCCGTTATCCCAACCTCGGCCCGGAGCTGCTGATCAAGGCTGGTATCCCGCTGGTCGATGGCGTGGGACCCGACGTGTTCGCACGGGTGCACGAAGGGACGCTGGTCCGCCTCGACGGGGACACCCTCTACCTTGGTGACGAGGTGGTCGCCAAAGGCCGGCTGCAGACGGCCGAGTCGGTGGCGGCAGCGATGATCGAGGCCAGGGCGGGGCTCGCGGAGCAGGTCGCGGCGTTCGCGGTCAACACCCTGGAGTATGTCCAGCGCGACCTGGACATGCTGCTCGACGGGGTCGGCATGCTGGACCTGCGGACCAAGATGGAAGGCCGGCATGTGCTGGTGGTCGTCCGCGGCTACCACCACCGGGAGGATCTGGCTGCGCTGCGCTCCTATATCCGGGAGTTCAAGCCGGTCAAGATCGGTGTGGACGGCGGGGCAGATGCCCTGCTCCAGGCCGGGTACCGGCCCGACGTCATCGTCGGCGACATGGATTCGGTGTCCGATGCCGTGCTCGCCTCCGGGGCGGAGATCATCGTGCACGCCTACCCCGACGGGCGGGCGCCCGGCCAGAGCCGGGTCGAGTCGCTGGGCCTGCCCAGCGTGCTGTGCCCGTCCGCGGGCACGAGCGAGGACATCGCGCTGCTGATCGCCGATGCGAAAGATGCCAAGGTGATCGTTGCCGTCGGCACCCACTTCTCGCTGGAGGAGTTCCTCGACAAGGGCCGCCCCGGGATGGGCAGCACATTCGTGACCCGGCTGCGGGTGGGAGGCAAGCTGGTGGACGCCAAGGGCGTCAGCCGGCTGTACCGGCCGCTGGTCTCCGGCCGGGCGCTGATGGCGCTCGTGCTGGCCGCATCCGCCACTATCCTCGTGGCGATGGCCGTCACCCCTGCCGGGCAGATCTTCCTGCGCTTCCTCGGTGCCCAGTGGGACGCGGCCCGATACTGGCTGACCGGACTACTTTAGGCCCTGATGATCGACTTCCGATACCACCTGGTGTCCATCGTCGCCGTGTTCCTGGCCCTTGGGCTGGGGATCCTGCTCGGAGCGACGGCGCTTCAGCCATCCGCGCTCAAGGTGCTGGTGTCGACCTCGCAGCAGGAGCGTAAGCAGATCGATTCGGTCATCGCCACCAACGGCCAGCAGCGGAGCCAGATCGCCAGCAATGATGACTGGGCGCAGGCGGCGGCCCCCCTGCTGCTGCGCCAGCTGCTGGCCGGCGAGCAGGTGGTGCTGGTGGAGGCGCCGGGCGCGCCCGGTCAGGTGGTCAGCGGCATCACCCAGATGCTGGCCGAGGCGGGTGCCACGGTCAGTGGCCAGGTAGAGCTATCGTCCAAGTTCTTCGACGCCAGCCCACCCACCCAGGAGCAGCTCGGGCAGCTTGCGCAGCAGTTCGCGCTGGGGCAGACCCTGGCCAGCGGGAGCGCGATCAGCCAGGCCAGCCAGGTGCTGGCCGGCGCCATCCTGACCAGGGACGGTCCCGGGCAGCCGGTGGCGGGGCAGCGGGACAGTGCCAGCGCGGCATTGCTGAGCGGATTCGCGGCCGGAGGTTTCCTGACCATCAGCGGGCACCCCAACGCGCGTGCCACGCTTGCTGTTGTGGTTTCTCCCGGCAACCCGGCCCCTAACACCGTCAGCCAGGGGCTGGTCACGTTCGCCCAGGCGCTGAACCTGGCCGGCCAGGGCACGGTCGTGGCCGGGACCGCGCAAGGCTCGGGCCCCGGCAGCGCCATCGACCTGCTGCGGGCGGCCAGCCAGGCCGGTCACCTGTCCAGTGTCGACAACGCCGACCACGTGGTGGGGCAGATCACTGTGGCCCAGGCCCTCGCCGATCTGCTGCGGGGGGTCAGTGGCAATTACGGTGCCCTGTCCAGCGCAGGCGCCGCTGGCCCCAGTCCCGCGCCCACCCCTTCGGCCACCCCGACGGCCAGCCTGCCGGCCAGCCCGGGCGCACGGTCCTCGCGTGCCTCCCCCAGCGCGGTGGGGGTGGGGAAGTCATGAACCGCCGTCGCGGCCGGCCAGCCCGGGCGGGAGGTGCGGTGGCGGCGGCCGGCCTCGCCGCGGGTGCGGCCCGGGCTGCCTACACCGCGCTGAGCCAGCGGCCACCCGGCGGGGCGGCCGTCTGGACCAGGACCAACCATCGCGGCGAGCCGGTCACCTTGCTGGCAGGCCCGGCCGTGGCCGCCGGCGCCGCTCTTGCCTGCGCGCTCACCCCAGGCCTGCCGCCCCGGGTGCGGGCCGCGCTGGTGGCAGGCGGGCTGGGGGCAGCCGCGTTCGGCGGCTATGACGATCTGGCCGGCAGTGGTGACCGCCGCGGGTTCCGCGGGCACCTGGGAGCGCTGGCCCATGGCGAGGTGACCACCGGGGCGGTCAAGCTCGGCGGAATCGGCGTGAGCGGCCTGGTGGCGGCGGCGCTGGCCGGAGGCCCGGCGGCCGACGTGATCATCAATGCCGGGCTCACCGCCGGCAGCGCGAACCTGCTCAACCTGTTCGATCTGCGGCCTGGCCGCGCCATCAAGGTAGCGGTGGCGGGCGGCTCGCTGCTGGCCCTCGCCGGCGCGCGGCGGGCCGGGGGGCGGCAGCGGCCGGGAGCGGCCAGGGCAGTGGCCGGCCCACTCGGTTCGGCGCTGGCCATGCTTCCCGCGGATCTGGGCGAGCGGGCCATGCTCGGCGACGCCGGCGCCAACGCACTGGGCGCAATGCTCGGCACGGCTGCGGCCGTGAGCCTGGGCCGGCCCGCGAGGGCCGCTCTGCTGGCCGGGATCACGGGCCTGACGGCAGCCAGTGAGGTGGTCAGCTTCACCGCGGTGATCGAGCGGACGCCCGCCTTGCGGTGGCTGGACATGCTCGGCCGCCGGCCTGCCGGGCCCGGCCGGACGGCGGGGGAGCCTCCGGCGCCTCCTGGCCCGGGGCGTGTGGCAGGCCACAGCCGGGCAGCACTCACCCTGGTGCCGCCAGAATCTCCGGGATCGGCGCCGGCCGCGGGCGCAGCATCGCCGTGACAGGCCCCCCGGCCACGGCGACCGAACCTGGGCCGCTGCGGCAGGCGGGCCGGGGAATCGGGCGGGCGGCTGTCCTCATCGGGGGGATCACGGTGCTCACCCGGGTGGTGGGTTTCGGCCGCCAGCTTGTCTTCGAGCACACGGTCGGCAGCACCTGCCTGGGCACCGCCTATGCGACCGCCAACCAGGTGCCGAACATCATCTACGACATCGTCCTGGGTGGTGCGCTCACCAGCGCGGTGGTGCCGGTGCTGGCCACGGCTGCGGCCCGCCGGGCGGCCCCGGAAACGGCAGCTTCCATGGCCGCGGTCCACGGGCCGGACGCCGCCCTGGCAGGTCCCGCCCTGGCAGACTCCGCCCCGGCCGGCCCCTCCCAGGCCGATACCGAGACCAGCCAGATCGCCTCGGCCCTGCTGACCTGGACGGTGGTCCTGCTCGCCCCGGCAAGCATCATCCTGGTGGCGCTGTCCGGGCCGCTCACCTCGCTGCTGCTGGCCGGCGCCCCGGGCTGCCACCCGGCGGCGGCCACCCAGACGGTCAGCTCACAGATGCTGGCGGTGTTCGCGCCGCAGATCCTCCTGTACGGCCTGGCGGTGGTGCTGTACGGCGTCTTGCAGGCGCACCGGCGCTTCACAGCGCCCGCGCTCGCCCCGGTGCTGTCCAGCCTGGTGGTGATCGCTGCCTACGCTGCGTTCGTCCCGCTCGGTTACCCCTACCGGAACCACCTGTCCGGGCTGCCGTTTTCCGCCCAGCTGATGCTGTCGGCCGGTACCACCGCCGGGGTGGCAGCGCTGGGCCTCACCGCGCTCGGGCCCGCGCTGCGGCTGCGGCTGCGGCTGCGGCCGACGCTGCGCTTCCCGCCCGGAGTGGCCCGGCGGGTACGCGGCCTCGCCGCAGTCGGCGTGGCCGCCCTGATCGCCCAGGACGTCTCCCTGCTGGTGGTGATCGTGCTCGCCAACGGCCACCGGGGGCAGGGCGCGCTGGTGCTGTACAACTACGGCTGGCAGATGTTCTTCGTGCCGTATGCGGTGCTGGCGGTGCCGATCGCGACCAGCGCCTTCCCGGCGCTGTCCGCCGCCGACGGGACGAGTTTCGACCAGACCACTGCCGCCTCCACCCGGGCGGGGATGCTGGTCTCCTGGCTCGGGGCGGCGCTGCTGGCCGGGACGGCTGTGCCAGCCTCCCGGCTGTTCGCGCTATCTCCCAGTGGGGCCCGGCAGCTGGCGGTCATCTTCGCGGCGTTCGCGCCCGGGCTGGTCGGATACGGCCTGGCGGCGAACTTGTCCCGGGTGCTGTTCGCCTGCCACCGCAGCCGGGTGGCCGCGGTCGCCCTGGTGAGCGGCTGGCTGGTGGTGATCGCCGCCGACCTGGCCATCGGGCCCGCCGGGCCGCCCCGCCGGGTGGGGGCGGTGGCCCGGCAGGGGACCCCGGCCGGGCTGGCCCGGGCGGGCGGCGGCTCGATGAAGAGCCTCACCCACGACGTGCACATCAACCAGCAGGTCCTCATCCTCGCCTTCGGCGACCAGTGGCAATCCCAGGTCTCCGCCTTCGGCAGAGGGATCAGCAGCGGAGGCAATTAGAACTCCGCGTGCGGCGGGCCGTCCAATTTGTTAAAATCCGGATGGCCATGATACGAAGTACCGTTGCATACGCGGCCGCCGTCATGGCGGCCGCGTTGTTTTTGGCGGCGCCCATGCCAGTCGCGAGGGCGCAGCATCTGCCCTATTCCCGGATGCATCGGGACCTGACCCCGGCGCTGCAGAAAGCGCTCAAC
>OFGV01000134.1_pt1 | contig 13480 bp, 15 predicted proteins | sample 1521911 | NCBI WGS metagenome assembly OFGV01 (sample SAMEA2553413, study PRJEB24118) | soil metagenome
GCGGGGTGGAGAGCCTGATCCGGGGCCTCGTGCCCCACGTGCCGCACGTCCGGAGTTCCTTCCGCGTGACCTCCGTCCGGAAGACGGGAGACACGTGGCGGGTGGGCGACGGCCACGAGGAGCGGGGGTACGACGGCCTCGTCTCGACAATCCCCCTCCCCGAGCTCGCCGCAGCCCCGGGGGGCGTCCCCGCCGACATGGCGGCCCCGGGGGCCGCCCTGGGCCTCCTCCGGCTCCCACAGCCCCCCGCCCGCGCTCCCGGGCCGGGCCTGCAGGGCGGGGGCGCTAGCCGCGCCGGCCCACGGGGCCGCGGGCGGGTGGGGGGCGGCACCGGGCGCGGCGCCCGCCAGCCAGTACCGCGGGACATGATCAACGCTAGGTCTCCGGGCCACTGATCCTGACATCGACGCCGGGCGAGTAGTGCGCCAGCGGCTCACCCCGGGGAGCGGGCAGCCCAGCCGCGGCGAGGAGACCGTCCTCGCAGCGGATCACCCGTGCGCGGTGCAGGGGCCAGGGCGGATGGCACGCCCGCGCGGACAGGTGCCGCGTCGCGAGCACGCTGAACAGCCGCCACCGGGCGGTCAGGAAGTGGTCGCGCTCGTTCAGTTCGGCCGCGCTGTACTGGCTGCCCACCTCGATCCGCACCCGGCTGGTGGCCGGCCGTGGGCCGGGCCAGGTGCGCCGGCAGCCGTAGGCGAGCTGCGCGCCGCGTTCGGCGATCCGCATCCGCGACCAGAAATACGGCAGCCCGAACGTGGTGCGGGCGACGACGACCGCACCTGCCCGCGCCGCGTCCAGGGAGAAGAACCAGATCCCCTGGCGGCCCTCGGGGTCGCGGACGTAGGTGCGCACGTTCGTCTCGCAGAAGTTCGACACCCAGGGAACACGCAGCCCGCCAGGGGCGGCGACCCGCATGTAGAACGGCACCAGGCCCACCCACGCGACGCCGTCGAAGGCGTCGACCACCAGGTGCGGCGGCAGCAGGCGCTGAACGACCTGCGGATCGTAACTCCAGTGCAGGAACGTCAGGCGCTCCCACCGCTGCAGCATGACCGGCCTGTCCACCGTGAAGGGGCATGCCGCCGGCTGCCCAGCCGTCCCATGGGCGAGCCCATCCGCACAGTCCATCCCCCCATCATGGGCCAGGCTCTGGGCAGGGGCAGGGGCAGGGACAGGGCGGTCTCGCGCCGGGACAGGGCGGGCTCGCCCTGGGCCAGGGGCCCGCCTGACACCTGCCAGACACAACGACAGCGCTGGTAGTCGCAGCTGTGTGCGCCACTCAGCGGCTCAGGAACCGGGTACTTGCTGCTGAGCTGCCGTGAGCGCGGCCAGGGCATGGGCCTCGCGGGCTTGTTGCGCGGCACGGGCTGCGGCCTGCTGCTGGGCCTCGCGCACTGCGGTGACCTGGTCAAAGCCAGCCGTCAGGGCACCGCCGGCATCCAGGGCCTTGTCGCAGGCTTCCCAGAATTGATGGGCATGCGACTCGCGGCCGATTTCGGCCAAGGACACCGTAGAGCGGGAGAATCCGGTCAGCCCTGCGAGCTGGTGCTGGGTCAGCCCGGCCGCGCGGCGCAACGCGGCAAGCTGACGGCCCAGTTCGCGCACCATGACAGCGGCCGTGTGCTGCTCACTCACCCGGCACACCCCCGGCCAGCCGGGCTCATACGCGGATCACCGTGGTGCGCCGTTCGCGGAGCGTGGTGTCGGTCCGTGGCCCCGAGGTGGCGCCGACCGCCTGCGGGGTGGGCGCCAGCGGCTCGTGCCCGCGTAACGTGGCCATCGCCTTGGCTAGCTCCCCGCAGGGGAAGGTGGCGGTCTGCTCGCCCCGGCGGATCTCGATGTGACGCAGCGACCACTTCTTCTTACGGCAGCCGAACACGGCCACGAACATCTTGCTGCCGAAGTTCAGGCGTAGTTCTGCCCGGTTGCCGTGCACGCTGGTCTGCGGGGTGACATGCAGCCATGCCCGCATGTAGGCGGCGTAGTGGCGGACCATCTCGGGAACGGGAACGGAATCGTCGGGCACCGGGCCTCCTCACCGTGCGGGGTTGATTGACTGATCGGTGTTCGTGCCGCACAGCGCCCAGACGGCCTTGCCGCCCATCTGCGGCGTTGGGTAGGAGCCCCAGCGTTCGCTGAACGCTTGCACCAGGAACAGCCCCCGGCCGCTTTCGTGGTATTCGTCGGCCTCGGTTAAGGCCGGTGGCTGAGGGTTGGCATCCCACACCAGCACCACGACTTTCCTGGTGTCCGACAGCAACCACAAACGCACCGGCTCGATCTGCGGCATGGCCCTGGCGGCAGCCACCGAATTGGTCACCAACTCGGAGACCACCTGCTCCACCGATTCGCTGAGCGCCGTCAGTACTGGTCCCAGACGATCTGACGCGCGTGCAGCCGCGCGGAGGGCACCGCGCCCGGCAGCGCACCCAGTTCCAGAAAATCCCGTACCGGCCATTGGCCTGCCATGTCGGTTCCCCGATCGTGGGTGGGCGGAACCGGCACCGGAGCCCCGCCCTGCCCTGGCCTGCGCATAAAGCCAGGGGCCACAGACCCAGAAACGGTGCAGGTCCCGCCCAGGGCAGGGCGAGCAACACCACCACGTGACCGTGGGGCTGACCTTGTACTCGTCCTGCCGCTCATCAACGATTCCTTTCGCTGCGCGGTGGGGATGACGAACCGGGGTTAGGCGCGGTTCATCTGCGCCACCGCCCGGTCCGGCATAGACGCCCGTGTCATCCCACTCACCTGCCGACCGGGGGCAACGTGGGACATGGCCCGCGAGATCGTCGCCACGACGGTGCCCGCGACTGTCGCGGGATCAGCGATCCACCCGCGAAATTCCGGCTCCCAGATAACGATCGCGGCCTCAGCCCAGTAGTCACGCATCCAGGTGACGCTGCCGTCGTCAGCCACGTGGACCGCCGCGTCCTCCCCGGAACCAGGATTGGTCACCACGATCTCGGCTCGCGCGTCGAAATAGTCCGCGTCCTCGTAGGACCTCCAGGTCTACGTCAAATCCCCTGGCCCTCAGTTCCAGGCCAACGATGCCCTTGAACGTGAGGCCCTCGCGCGCGTACCCGTTTCCCCGGCGCGGGTAATCCTGCGCCCGGCCGGTGAGCAGCACGGTAGCCACGTCGGCTATCTGCTTGGGGTCTGCCTCGTCGCTGGCCCACGGGCAGCATTCCCACTCGACATCCCCCCAGTCACTCACCGACACCGTGCACCGTGCACCGTGGCAGCCGATGGTCAGGCGGCATCCGCCCTCATACTCGGGCGGGCGGACATCGAAACCGTTGGCGGCCAGCCCTCCAGCCACCAGGCGCATCAACTCACCTGGCCTGGTACGGTTAGCCGCGTCAGCAACGCTGCCGCAGGCGTTGTTCACGTCGGGTATCCTTTCCGTCTCGTCGCGGGATAGCGCAGCCCATCCGCCGATGATTCGGCTCGCTTTCTCCCGATGCCTGCATAGGCCCAGCGTGTCCCGCTGCCGGCGTAGTATTCGGTTACGGGACGCCACTGAGACAGGAAGACAATGCCGGGCTCGATTAGCTCGAAACCTGAAAAGAACCGTGCAATCTCATCCTTCGTCCGCATTACAAGTGGAGCAGTTGCCTGATCGTAGATAGCCGCGATCTCGCCCATCGCATCCGGATCCCGGATTTCGCCCGTAACGTGAGAGATGACGAGATAGCTTCCCGGGCATAGTGCTTCGCAAAGCCTGCCAACGATCCGGTACGGGTCGTCTTCGTCCCGGATGAAATGAAGGACCAGGGTCATGCACAGCGCTGCCGGCTGACAGAAATCGATGGTTCCCCACAACTCAGGGTTGCCGAGGATGCCGTCTGGGTCCCGCAGGTCCCCCGGGGTGAGGATCACGCCGGGGATGCCATCGATGTGGGCCCGGCCCCGCGCGAGCACGACCGGGTCGTTGTCTACGTACACAACGCGCGCGTGCTGGTCGTGCTGACGGACAAGCTGGTGCAGGTTGCCCCGCGTGGGCAGGCCAGGCCCGATATCAATGAACTGCGAGATGTCGGCCTCACCGACGAGAAAGCGGACAGCGTGCTTCAGGAATTCGCGGTTCTCCAGTGCCGCCAGCGGCACGTCCGGGGCGGCCCCGAGTACGAGCCGGGCTGTTTCCCGGTCAACATCGGTATTCTCGCTCCCGCCAAGATAGTAATCGTACATTCTGGCGACGTTTGCGACGCTCATATCAACACCGGGTGGGCTCTCTACTTCGTCGGGCACCAGGTCTCCTTGGGTCACGGTCAGCGGACGCATAACTGGCCCCGCCGGATGTCTCCCCTCGCGAGGCTTACGTGCGGGGGGACTCAATTCGAGGAGCCGCGCGCCCGGCAGTCTGCCTTGCCCGGCTGCCCTGCCTTCATCCATTGAGTGCTTGCACCGCATGTGACGATGGTGCAAGGCTGATAGGGCCATCCGGAACGCGCTATTACTGACAAGCGACGCGCTATTACCGATGCTGGTAACGGTGACCGGTGGTGACGTGGCGTAACCTATCCTCATGGGCCAGGCAGAAACAAGACACCTACCGCCAGAGTTCTGGTCCTCTCCTGCCGTCGCCACCGCGCTCGCTAGCTGCGACTTCGCGACCCTGCTGGAGGAAATCCGGCGAGCGCACGGCTGGACGCAGAAGGAGCTTGCCCTGGCGGTGGGGTACTCCCAGAGCTGGGTCTCGAACGTGCTGCGCAGGCAGCAGGTACTGACTGTGGACCAGGTCCGGGAGATATCGCACCGGATCGGGGTACCTGTTCACCTACTCCGGTTCGGTGATCCGGGAGGTGACGATCCGACGAAACGCCGGGACTTCGGCAAGGCAATGGCGCTGGCCCTTGTCCCGCTGCCCACACGGGCGGCAGTAGACGAGACCACCGCCCCGGCCCTGACTGCGATCACGGGCGCACAGCGCCGTCTCGATGCCACGACATCCGCCCGTGAACTATCGCGCGGCGTCGTCGCGCACGTGGAAATGGCCAACCGGCTGCTCGCGCGTGCCGCCAGGACGCCGTTCGCCGCGGACGTGGCCGCTGCGGGCAGTGAGGCAGCAGGATTTGCCGCCTGGCTGCACGCCGACATGTATGACATCGGCACCGCGCGGGCCTATTACCGCATGGCGATCAACCGTGCCCGGCGGGCCGGGCACGACCTGCTCGCCGGGTACATGCTCGGCAGCCTGGCCGCGTTCGAGACCGACGGCGATGATCCCGAACTCGGGCTTGCCCTGCTCGCGGAGGCCCGCGACCAGATAGGTGCCACGCCTCACGCAGCTCCACGGGCATGGCTTGATGCCATCGAGGCACTGAGCCTGGCCGCTGCGCGCCGTGACCGCGAGGATGCCGGGCACGCACTCGCCCGCGCCGCCAAGACGATCGATAAGGACCGGCGGTCAGAACCGCCGCCGTGGCCCTGGGTGTTTCCCTTCGATCACGCCAAGCTCGCCGGATACCGGGCACTGGTCGCCGTCAGGCTCACGCGGCCCGCCGACGCGCTGGCCGCGTTCGCTGAGTCCCTGTCGGCCACCCAGCCCGCCCCCAAGCAGCGCGCTCTTGTCATGCTTGAAGTCGCCGCCGCAGCGTGCCAGGACGGTACGGCCAGGCGTGACAGCGACCGGATCGATGAGGCATTCCGGCTGGGATGCGAAGCGCTCGGGGTAGGCGTCACCTACTCATCGGAGCGTGTCATCGAGCGAGCACGGCGGTTCCGCCGTGACTACGTCGGCCACGCGACCAGCTACGTCCGCGAGTTCGATGACCAGCTCCGGGCAGCCCTGCTGTGACGGCCCGCATGCTCCGCATCGCCATCTCCGGGCACCGCGGCCTGCCCCGCCCCACAGCGGACCTGGTCGACGAGGCCATCCGGACAGCTCTTGCCGAGCACGCGCCGGACGTGACCGGCCTATCCTGCCTCGCGGACGGCGCTGATCAGATCTTCGCCCGCGCGGTCACCGGCCTCGGTGGCAAGCTCGAAGCCATCATCCCGGCCGCCGAGTACCGTGCAGGGCTTCCGGCAGAAGCGCACCCGGAGTATGACAGGCTGCTCGCCCAGGCCACAGCCGTCCGCCGCCTGCCCTTCACCGAGTCAACCCCCGAATCCCACATGGCTGCGAGCCAGCTCATGATCGACGGGGCCGACGAGCTGTACGCGGTGTGGGACGGCCAGCCCGCACGAGCCTACGGTGGAACCGCCGACGTGGTGACGTACGCCCGCGAGCACGGCACACCGGTACACGTGATCTGGCCAGACGGCGCACAGCGTGACTGATGACAAGGCCGGGCAGCGGGCGCGCTTTTGGCGGTCTCGGAAGATCAGCGCGAGCAGGTCGCGCTGTGCCTCCGTCAGCGGTGGCAGGCTGTCCACCACTTCCTTGACGTAGGCGTTCAGCTTGTCCTCATCACGAGGCCGCGCGGCACCGGAGGCGCGGCGGTTTCGCGGCCGTGCCCCGGTTTGTGGACTGCCAGGCTGAGCGGAGCGACGAGAGGGGCGAGCCGTGAAGCGCTCACCTCCGTCCGGGACGGCCCGTCCCGACACCAGACGAGACGGCCGGGACGCCGTCCCGGGCCGGGGACGGCTGTCATGTCCGGGACGCACCTCTCCCTGGCGAACCTCAGGTCGAGCCGGTCGAGCACGGTGAACGAGCCGAACCGCTTGGTCAGTTTCTCGGTGGCGATCGGCAGTGCAGCATCTCGAACACCGCCCGGCATGCCGCTCATCGCTGCTTTCCCCGCTTGCCGACAGAACGACGAACCCGCTGGTCACGTGCTTGTGGGATGTTATGCCCTGGCAGCCGGGACATCACCCGTCGGCAATATCCGGTTCACTGAGAATCCGCCTGCGGCGGGATGTTCAGGAAGGCTGGCCCCTGCCCCGGGCTGGGCGGCGGGGTGCCGAACTGGCCCCCGCCGGCATTGAACCCGCCACCCACATTGAAGGGGCTGGGCCCTAGGGCTAACTGCCACCGGCGCCGAACCGGCCACCCCCCATGGGGGACTGCCCGCCCGTCCCCGGGTTCGGGAACTGTGCCCGCACCCTCGGCTGGACGCCGAGAAAGCCGCCAGGCGATCCCGGGCAGCTTCGGCTGGTCATAGCCGAACGCGGCCACACCCTTGGAGCAGCGCTGGACATATTCGGCCCAAGGGTGCAGGATGCGGACACTAGCCGCAATATCACCCGAGTCTCGGATTGGTGCGCTCCGGCGAACGCCCCGCATTGCCGGCCAAGCGTCACGCGTTGTTTTCCTGTACGTGGGAGGGCATTACCAGGCCAGGCCGCCACGCTTCGATATTCGGTGCTCAACGGGGGGTTCGTGACGACAGGGGCATTTCATGAACGACAAGGGGCATCAGGCTTTTCCTGGTGCCGCGCGGACGGGTGGCCGGACACTCGCCGCCCGGGTCGCCGACCGTGACCGCCGCAGGTTCGTCGGGCGGGCCGGCGAACTGTCGTTCCTGGAGCGCTGCCTAGCGGACGACCCGCCGGCGAGCGTCGTGCTCGTCTGCGGTCCTGGCGGAATCGGCAAGAGCGCGCTGCTGCGCGAACTGGCCAGGCGTGCCGAGGCGGGCGGGTGGGACGTTTTCGCTGTTGACGGCCGCGAACTGGCGCCCGACCCGGACGCCCTGGAAGCCATCCTGGCCACCGTCCGGGAGAGCGCCCGGCCGCTGGTGCTGATCGATTCCTTCGAGTGCATGACAGCCCTGGCCGGCTATCTGCGGGCCGGGCTGCTGCCCTCGCTGCCAGACCGCACGGTGGCCGTGATCTCCGGCCGCGGCTCCCCGGATCCGGCCTGGTTCGCCGGCGGCTGGGAGCGCGTGGCGACGGTGCTCGAGGTGGGCGGCCTGTCGGCCCGCGATGCGCTGCGGCTGCTCGAAGTCCACGGCCTCACCGATGAACGCGCTCCCGCCATTGTCGAATGGGCGGGCGGGTCACCGCTGGCGCTCGCCCTGGCGGCGGACACGGTGGCCTCCGACGGCGGCTGGAACCCCGCCGGGGGCATGGCCCGCCCGGAGATCCTCCGGTCCCTGATCCACCGCCTGGTCGAATCCGACCTGGGCGGGGTAAGCCTGTCAGCGCTCGGTGTGGCCGCGATCGCGCGGGTGACGACCGCCGAACTGCTGCGTGCGGTCCTCCCCGACGGTGACCCCGGGCAGGCCTATGAGCGGCTGCGCTCGTTCACGTTCACCGAACCGCTCGGCGACGGCCTCACGCTGCACGAACTGGTGCGCAAGGCACTGCGCGCCGACCTGCGCCATCGCGACCAGGAGCGGGAGCGCGAACTGCGCCGCCGGATCATCGACCACCTCTACGAACGCGCTTGCCAGGGTGATCCGCTGCTGGTGATCGACATGGCCCATCTGATCGAGAATCCCGCGATCAGGTGGGGGTTCGGCTGGGAAGGGAGCATCAGCTACCGGATCGACAACCTGCGGCCAGCCGATGCCGGGCGGGTCGCCCAACTGCTGGCCGAGCGCCGTTTCGGGCAGTGGTGGGAGCTGACCAGGCGGTTCTTTGAGAAGTCACCGGAACGGGTGGCGGTCGCGCGTGACCGGGAGGACCGGCTGTGCGGCTACCTGGTGTGCATGAGCCCCGCCACCGCACCCGCGTTCGCCCACGAGGACCCGCTGGCGGGACCGTGGCTGGCGCATGCGCGCGGCGACGCCAGGCTGGGTGACTCGGTGCTGTGGCACGATTCGGTGGACTTCACCGACGGCCCGGGGGGCGGGGTGCAGGCGATGCTCGGGATGGCGGGGGTGCTGCGTTCGGGCGCGCGCAACCCGCGTTTTGCCTATATGCCTATTAATCCGAGGAATCCGGGCGCGGTGGAGTTCGCCCAGACCCTTGGTGCCCAGCACCTGCCGGAACTGGACCTTGAGATCGAGGGCCGCCGGGTCGAATGCCACCGGATCGACTACGGTCCCGGCGGGCTGCTCGCCGCGCTCCGCGGGGTTGTGTACGCCGAACTCGGCCTACCCGCCCCGCCCGAGCCGGTGCCGGGCCAGGCCGGCCGGGAGCCACCCGCGGAACTGGCGGCTGTGCGCGAGGCACTGCGCAACTTCCGGGTCCCGCATGAACTCGCGCGCAGCCCGCTCGCGCGGGGCAACGATCCGCAGGAGCGGGCCGAGTCCGTCCGGCGCTTGCTGCGCGGCGCGGCGGAGCACGCCTTCGGGGACAGTGCCAACGAGAAACTCCTGCGCAGTGTGCTGATCAAGGGGTACCTCGACCCTGCGCCCAGCCACGAGCATGCGGCGATGCGCCTGTCGCTGAGCCGCGCCGCCTACTTCCGGCGCCTGCGGACCGCTGTCGAGCGGGTCGCCGAGCACGTGGCCGGGCACCCGCCTGCGCCCGCGGGGACGGCGGGCCCTGCCCTGGCGTCGCTGTCCGGTGAGGACATCCGGGCAGCGAGGTAACGCACCGGCGGCACCCCGCCTGTGCCCCCTCCAGTAAGCCGCGCAGTCCGGCGCCGACCGGTTGCTTCGTGCAGGGGAGGCGCTCAGCGCGGTGAGGGCGCCGGTCACCGGCGGTCAGCCGGTTCTGCAGGCTGGTGGCCGGATCCGGCCAGCGGGAGCCGCACGGTGACCGTGGTTCCCGTGCCCTCTTGTGATTGCACGGCCACCTCGCCGCCGTGGCCGACGGCGGTTGCCTGGACGATGGCAAGGCCCAGGCCGGTGCCGGGGATGCGCCGCTCGACCGCGTTCGACGCGCGGAAGAACCGGCTGAACAGGTGCCCGCGGTCCGGCTCGGGGATGCCGATGCCGCTGTCGCGGACGGTCACGACTGCCCAGCCGCCGCCGGCCGAGGCGGTGACCGAGACCTGGCCGCCCCCGGGGGTGAACTTCACGGCGTTGGACAGGAGGTTGATCAGCAACCGGTCGAGCTGATTGGCGTCGCCGTTGACGGCCAGGCCCGGCGGGCATGAGGAGGTGAGGGCGAGCCCGCCGGCCGCAGCCGAGGGACGGACCGCGTCGGCGGCCCCGGTGACAACGCCGGCCAGGTCCACCGGCCCCATCACCGTGGTCCCGGTGCCCGACTCCAGCTTCGCCAAGGTGAACAGGTCATCGATCAGGTTCCGCAGCCGCGTCGCGCCACGCTCGATCGCCGCCAGCATGCGCTGCTGGTCGCTGGTGACCGGTCCCCCTTCCCCGTTGCCGAGCATCTCGACGTAACCCTCGATGCTGGCCAGCGGCGACCGGAGCTCATGCGCAACCGTGGTAAAGAACTCGGTCCTCATGTCGAAGACCGACTTCAGCTCCTCCACGAGGCGCTCTTCCTGCTCGTACAGGCGGGCGTGGTGCAGCCCCCGGCCGATATCGGCGGCGATCGACTCCACCGCATCGATCTCCGGCCGCGTCCACGGACGGCCATGCTGGAAACGCTCGCCGACGATGATGCCGAGCATCTCCGAATCCCCGCCGAAAGGCGTGAGCAGGTGCGAGACGACCCCCGCCGCCCGCACCGCCTGGAGCACCGGAGGCGGGAGCCGCTGCTCGGCCTCCGGGCCGGTCAAGTCCTGGAAAACCATGCTTTCCCGGCTGCGGAACAACTCCTCCACCCAGGAGATCATCTCCGGTGGCATGGCCTCGATGAAGTCCGGCGGCATGATCCAGTCGTGCTCGTGGCCGATGGGCAGCCCGATTTTCCCGTGCTCGTCGACTAGATGCAGGGAGGCGGCGTCGGCGTCGAGGTCGTTCTCGATGGCGATCCGTGCCTCGTTGACGACCTCCTCCAGCCGCAGGTGCTCGCGGATGCGCGTCCCCGCCTTGCGGGCCACCTCGCGCGCCCGGGCTCGCTGCGCCTCATCCTCACTCACCTGCCCGGCCATAGCGTTGAACTCCCGGGCCAGCTCCCGCAAGTCAGCCGGCCCCGTCACCTCCGCCCGCGCCGACAGGTCACCCCCGCCAAACCGCCGCATCGCCTCACTCAGGCCGCTCATCGACACGGCCACGCCGCGCATGATGACCACCGCTGGCGCCGCCCCCAGCACCACCACTGCCACCGCAGCCAAACCCCACGCCAGGCCGGCTCCGGGAGACCGCTGAGCACCCGTGACATAACCCACGACCGCCGCAGCGGCAAGGAACACCACGAACATGACGAGGACCTGCCGCGCAGGCGAACCACGAATCCGCAACTCCCGCCAGCCCTCCTGTCCAGGCCCCGCACCACCCCGGGCCAACCCCCTAGCAGGCCTGCATTCCCCAGTCGGTAACTCTACGTCGCCTGCAATAACGGTATGTAGCCAGGTGACACCCTGATGAAGGGCGATCGCGGCTAAGACCCTCGCACTGCGGCAACGTCGTGGTGGCCGGAGGTGCTGGAGATCTCCATCCCCAGGCTCGTCGCCGAGCATGGCCTGACGGCGGGCCCGTGATGTCCGGCCGCGCAGCTCAGGCTGGGGCGGTGACCTCGTCGCTGCGGGCAGGCGGCTCGAAGGCGGCTGGGTTGTCGCAGTATTCGCGGACGGCCCGCGCGAACTGCATCGCGTGGAACCCGTCCACATAGCGATGATCGAACGTCGCGGTCAGGGTGAGCGTCGGGCGCACGACGACCTGGCCGGCGACCGCGACCGGCAGCTGCCGGACGGCGCCGATGAGAACAAGCACCGGGACCCGGTAGTAGTGGGCCAGCGGCGAGTAGGCGTGACTGATCCCCCAGCCGCCGACCGACGTGATCATGGCGCCACCGAACGCCTGCCGGGGCATGCCCAGCATCGGCAGGTCAAGGTTGAGGTCGGAGGTGAGCCATGCGGCCACGCTCAGCCCCCAGCGCAGCAGCCGGGGCGGCAGGCTCGCCATCATGGCCTTACTGCGCCCCAGTTCGGGATCGGCGCCCGCATCGATGGCCGAGCAGCGGCGGCGCAATTCCTCGCCGATCTCGGCCACTGACTTACGGTCCGCGTCGTGGATCTTGACTCCGGTCAGTTCCTCACCGTTCTCGGCGGTCACGATGAAGAACACGTCCACGCTCTCGCGCTCATGCTCGCGTCCTCGCGCGAGCCGGACCCGCAGTTCGGGCACGACAGCCAGGCCGTGCGCCACTGCCTTGCCCACCAGATGGGTCATGGTGATGTGGACACCCGAGTGGTGGCGGACCTCTTCGAGGTAACCCAGCAGGGCACCCGCGTCGAGGTCGAGGTCGCCGTAGAACTGCGGGTCCATCGGGCTGCCCCACGTCGAGCCAGCCAGCTTCCGCCAGCCACGAACGCGTCTTGACACCCTGGCCTCCGCAACGGCGCTGATCTCCGCAACGGCCGCTGCTATTGACGATAGGCGCTGCACTGCGCGCGGCCTGCGGCCGGGCGGGACAATGCCGGGATGGGACTGCCTTTTCTGCCTGATCCGGCGCATGGCCGTGTGTTCACCACGGCCCGGGCCGTCCGGAGCACGGACGTGACGCCAGCGGGCCGCCTGCGGTTCGACGCGCTCGCCCGCTACCTCCAGGAAGCCGCCGAGGATGACCTCGCCGGGGCCGGCTGGGACGAGCCGTATTCCTGGCTGCTGCGCAGGTGCGCGGTGGCCGTCCGCGGCTACCCGGTGCGCACCGAGCAGGTGGAGCTGCGGACCTTCTGCTCGGCGACCGGCCCCCGCTGGGCCGAACGCACCACGACACTGAGTGGGCCTGCCGGGGACCTGATCCAGGCTCGCGCCGTGTGGGTGGCCATCACCCGCACGGACGGGAGCCCGTGCCCGCTGGGGGCGGAGTTTCACCGCCTGTACGGCCCTTCCACCGGGGGCCGCCGGGTGTCCGCGCGCCTGTCACACCCCGGTCCGCCGCAGGCCCAGGAGGGCCAGCCCTGGCCGCTGCGGGCCACTGACTTCGACCCTGCGGGTCACGTGAACAACACCATCCACTGGGCCGCTGCCGAGGACGTCCTGGCCGCGGCCGGCCGCCTGCCGGCCAGCGCCGAGCTCGAATACCATCACCCCCTGCTGCCTGGCCACCAGCCTCGCCTGGCCACCAGCCACTCCCGCGATCAGGTATGGCTCTGGCTGCTGGACGGCCCGCAAAGGCTCGCCTCCGCGCGGCTCAGCTTCGGCGGGTGACGGCGGCCGGCTGCCCGGCTGGCTGATCACGGTCAGCCGGCGTGGCCGCCTGGCGCACGTCTCGTGGTACGGATTGCGTGATATCGAGGCCGGGCTGCCCGGCTGCGCTGCGTACACTTCAGGGCATGCAAGGCATGGTCAGCGGCGTGCTGCTGGTCCTGGTATTCGCCGCGGTGGCCGCTGCTGCCGCCGTCGCCGCCGGCCGGCTGTACCGGGTCAGCCGCTCCGCCTCGCCCGGTGGGCGAGGCACGTCCGGAAAGTCATCCAATGCTTGAGGGCAGCCCGGAACTCCATCCCGATCTGGGCCCGTTGCACTTCCTGCTGGGCCGGTGGGAGGGCGCGGGCGTCGGCGGGTACCCGACGATCGAGAGCTTCCACTTCGGCCAGGAGATCTCCTTCAGCCACAACGGCAAGCCCTATCT
>OFGV01000136.1_pt1 | contig 13405 bp, 12 predicted proteins | sample 1521911 | NCBI WGS metagenome assembly OFGV01 (sample SAMEA2553413, study PRJEB24118) | soil metagenome
CCGGGCCTGGATCTCCAACACCATCTTCACCGCGCGCTCGCGCAGCTCCTCGGGGTACTTCCGCTGTGCTGGCATGGCTCCCATCCTCTCCAAGGATCAGAGCCTCCAAGATCACCGGGGCGGTCCACCCAGCCAGCACCACATCACCGCTGGAGAACTCGACATCTCGCAAACGCGGGCCAACCGTCACGCGATCAGTATCGCGCGCGCCACTGCGAGGTCCGCCCTTCAGCCCGTTTCCAGAGCACAGAATTGGCTCATCTGAGTGCACTCAACCAGGCGGAGGCGTCCAAGCTGAAGCACGCGGAATCGTTATGCCGGTGATGGCAGCTTGGAGGCCGGCGCGCGCTCTCGCCGACCACACCGATAGGTTGACATCGGTGGCGATCGCCCCGGACGGGACCTGGCTCGTCACCCGGGGTGACGACAAGGCCTTGCGGATCTGGAACCTGGCCACAGGTGATATCGGCGCGGTCATGCGGGTCGATGGCAACCTTCAAGACTGCAAGTGGAGCCCAGACGGGCAGTGGCTCGCTGCCGTAGGTCAAGCTGGTTTGTACCTCTTCACCTCCGAATTCGCTCGCCTGAATTCGTCTCGGCGCTGATCACAGTTATTCATCGCCAGGCACTCAGAACTGAACGATCTGCGCATCGTGACCCGCGACGGTCAGCTCGGCTATGAGCCGCCCAGAGTCGATCTGCGGCCCAGCGTACGGGGGTCAGCGCCCGGCGAGTGCTCACCATCCGTGACGGCCAATGTCGGCTGGATGGCTGTCGCCGGGTGAGACTGAAGCCATGATGTTCACAGAACTGTCGCCACCGATAGGAGAATTTCGGTCCTGGTCCTGTTCAAGATGCGTGTCGCCCGCCTCTACGAGGAGTGATGCGCATCAAGCGACATCGCGGCCAAGGCAAGGATGGCTCGTGCGGTCAGGATGGGATCGCTCAGCAGTGGCCCTGGCGCGGCATAGGGGCGGTAGCGGCGAGGGACGCACCCAGCAAGGCTCCAGGTGAGCAGCTCGCGGAAGGCATCGGTGCCAGCGAGTGGGTCGGCCAGCAGGCACGCGGTATCCGCGGAGTCGGCGACGGCGAGGATGACAATGTCAGCCCAGGCAGCGGTGGCCAGGTCGGCGGCAATCGCGGGGTTGGCTCCAGTGTTGTGAGGGCGTCTTCCAGCTGGGCGAGATGCGCGGCAGCGGCCGACGCGAGCGGTCTTGACCCGTTCTCCGGTGACCGGACGGTGCGCTCGCTCACACCGCATGCGGCGGCGAGGGTTGCGGTGCTGGCCCCCGCCGACTGGCGTGCTGCTCGCAGGACTGCCCCGGCCACGATCCCCGTCGGCCTGCGGTGATGGTGAGTCCTGGCCGGCTGGGTGATTGTGCGGGCTTGCTGGCGTTGTGGACATGATTGCCGGGTCCTCCGGTGCGGGTGCATGGCCGCTTGCTTCGTGCTTGGTAGCGGATCGCGGCGGTGTAGCGGTCGAACTGGCGTCCCGGCACCCGCAGCGGCCGGACCGGCTGGGTCTCTGGCTCCGCCCCGGTGACGCGCGGGGCCGGGGCATCAGTCACCCACGCCATCTCGATGCCGGCCAAATCGACGGGACGGGCGGGAGGCCACGACGGCGGGCTGATGAGCGGCGTTCGCTTGATCCGGAACTCCGCCCGGGTAAAGCCCGGCGGCAATCCCGGCGAGGTTGTGGCGGTGATGGTTGAGATAGCGGCGGATCGCCCGCCATTCACCCTGGCTGGACTCCACCGGCGCATGAGCCCCCACGGGTTGCTGCTGGCCGCCCGTCGTCCGCGTCGGCCTTCACCCCGCGGCCTCACCCGCGCCCAGCAGCTCGTTCGACAGCCCTAGATCGGCGGACGGTATCCGCAGCAGACGCGACACCCGGAGCAGGAAACCAACGTCGCGGACCTGCCGCCGCCCGCGTTCGATCAAGGACACATAGGTCTGGTCAACCTGAAGTAATTCGGCCAGCGCTGCCTGCGTCAGGTGGTTCGCCGACCGGTACTCGCGTAACACCTCGCCCAGGCGTGGCAAGACCGCCGGGTTGTCATCCTCGGCTCCTGGCCACAGCCACGGCGCTGACCCGTCACTCATGAAAGCCCCGGCCACCCGGCGGACGGATGGGGTTCAGGCTCCTCACGGAGCTTTGCCGCATCGTCGTTGTCACACGACCTGCCTTCATTCCGCGGGCGGGACAGCCATGCTCTGGCTGCGCCTGCTCCCGGTGTCCACCACGCGGATGAAGTTTCGCGTGCTATACCGTGCGCTCGTGCACGGGCGGTCTCCAGCGGCCTGGCGCCGCTGGCTCAGCGACCAGGCCGGGTCCCGCGTGGGGCAGGAGCGACGGTTGATGGCTGGCGCCGTACCGTGCCGGGTGAGTGCCGGCAGCCGGTGGCTTCGCTGGCCATGTGATCGGCGGCTGTAGGGAGAAGGCGGGTGTGCCATTCGGCTTGGGCGGCGAGGGTGGAGGCGTCGCGCTCAGTACGAGGTAGAGCAGGGACCTGAGCTCGCTGAGCCAGTCGAGGGTGTACAGGCAGACCGGGTGGTGTTCCCAGCAGGGCGGGAGTGTTGCGGCGAGCTGGCCGTATCCGGGCAGGTAGATCGAGGTTGTCCCGAGTTCCGTTGAACTTCGGTGGCGGTCCCCGGTGACCATCAGGCCACCTTCTGATCCTCATTCTGGCTTACGGGGCTGACATTTTCGGTGAAGTGCGCTTCGAGCGCGGCGAGGAGTTTCGGCAGGTGCAGGTGGCCGTTGACGCGGCGGAACTGACCGCGCACCTGCAGGCCGTGGTGAACGCCGCGCCCACCGCCGGGGAAGGCAAGCGGGTCCACGCGCTGGTCTCGGCCCTGGCCGGCGCGGGCATCACCGGCGGGTACCTGGCCAATGCGCGGCTGAAGCAGGTGCACTGGCAGGCCAACGGCCGCGCGCTCACGCCGCCTTCGCGTGCGTGGCCTTTGTCAGTTCTGCCTGCCTGCGGGCAGCGCGTGCACGCAGGTACCGACGTGCCTGCGTGTGGTCGGCGCCGGTGTCGGGATGCTTGAACGTCATCCACAGCGGAATGGCGATGAACGCCACCAGGAACGGAACCGCCAGCGCGATATTGGCCAGCAGAACAGTCATGTCAGTGCCCCCTTGATATGGCCGGCGGCATTCTCCGCTGGTCCCGGCACCAACAGGTAACCAGGCACCACTCTGCGCACACTATGCCGTTCTTCTGCGCCATCTATGAGCCGGCAGCGGCCGGCCCACGGCCCGGCGGCAAGCGCCGATCTGCCCGGTACTGCGGATGACCCGCCCGCACCCCGCCGCCGCCCCGATCTTGACGGACATGCCATGCCCGGTTCCGCGCCACCCGGGCCTCGCGCACCATGCCCGGCCCCGCTGGCGCCTGGACCGCCGAGCACACCCTGACCTGAGCCCACCCGGCCACCAGCAACCGGGCCCCGGCAAACCCGGCTACGGCGCGCGCAGAACGCCCAGATACTGCACCCGCCACAAGCAAGCCGCCACATGCCACTCAGCTACCCCGATCGGCGGTTACACTCGCTGCCGCAACCCACCCGCTGACCACACTGCGTGATCAGCTTCTGAGCTGAAGACCGAACCCCGCTCCCGGCCCAAAAGCCCAGTGACTGCGCTTACTGTAGTGCCCCCGACGTGCCTCATCGCGGCAATGAGCGGATGGATCTTACTGTGAATCGATGCGCCGGTTAGATGAAATGCCGTTCGCACCCGGCGTACCCGGCAGCTCGACCAGGCGGGTTGCGCCCACTACTGCGCCCGGGCAGGACATCGGTGAGCATGTTCTGGCAGGTCAGAGCTATACCGGGAAACGGACACCGGTTACGGCGCTGCGGCCCCAGGCGACCACGCCCTGCACAGGGCGTGTGCGGCGCTCAGTTCGCAGCCAAGGGCTCAGCTGCCTACTGGCACAACCAGCCGCACTAAGCGGGTAGCAAACCGGGCACCGATCCTGTAAGCCTCATCGAAGGTCACGCTAGCCTAGGCGTTCGCAATGTGGTCCTGCTGTTAGAAGGTGCGATGCGGCCCTGGCCTGGAAGCCCGTATCCGCTGGGTGCCACGTATGACGGTGCTGGCACCAACTTCGCGTTGTTCTCCGAGGTGGCCGAGCAGGTCGAGCTGTGTCTGTTCCACGGCGAGGACACAGGGCAGGGCTGGGGCATCGAGACGCGAGTCGCGCTGACCGAGGTGGACGGTTTCGTCTGGCACGGCTACCTGCCTGACGTGGGACCAGGCCAGCGCTACGGTTACCGGGTCCACGGCACCTGGGATCCCATCGAGGGGCACCGGTGCAATCCCGGCAAGCTGCTGCTTGACCCGTACGGCAAGGCCATCGAGGGGCAGGTCCGGTGGGGCGAGGCAGTGTTTGGGGAGGATCGCCGCTTCTCTCGTTACCGTCACAGTGGACTGGACAGCGCCCCATTTATGCCTGTCAACGTGGTGATTAATCCGTACTTCGACTGGGGCAACGACCGGCCGCCCCGCGTGCCTTACCACGAGACCGTGATCTATGAGGCGCACGTCCGCGGGCTCACGCTCCGGCACCCGGGAATCCCCCCTAAACTGCGTGGCACCTACGCCGGCCTGGCCCACCCCGCGGTCATCGAGCACCTGCTGGGCCTCGGCGTGACCGCCATCGAGTTGATGCCCGTGCACCAGTTCGTCAGCGACAGCGGCCTTGCGGAGCGGGGTCTCAGCACCTACTGGGGGTACAACACCATCGGGTTCTTTGCCCCGCACAACGCCTATGCCGCGGCTGACGAACCAGGCGGGCAGGTCCTCGAGTTCAAGTCGATGGTATGTGCTCTGCATGAGGCGGGCATCGAAGTGATCCTCGACGTGGTGTACAGCCACACCGCCGAAGGCGACCACCGCGGCCCGACGCTGTCGTTCCGCGGCATCGACAACGCCGGCTACTACCGGCTGCAAGACGACGACGGACGTTATTACGTCGACTACACCGGTACCGGGAACACGCTGTTGATGCGGCACCCACACGTGCTTCAAATGATCATGGACTCGCTGCGGTACTGGGTGATCGAGATGCACGTGGACGGATTCCGCTTCGACCGGGCCGCGGCCCTGGCCAGGGAACTCCAGGACGTGGACCGGCTGTCGGCGTTCTTTGACCTGGTCCAGCAGGACCCGGTGGTATCGCAGGTCAAGCTCATCGCCGAGCCCTGGGATGTGGGTGAGGGCGGCTACCAGGTCGGGAACTTCCCGCCGCTGTGGAGCGAGTGGAACGGCAAGTACCGGGACGCGGTGCGCGACTTCTGGCGCGGCAGTCCTGGAATGCGCGCAGACTTCGCGACCCGGCTGGCGGGATCCAGCGACCTGTACGCGGTCAGCGGGCGGAGACCCGTCGCGTCGATCAACTTTGTCACCTGCCACGACGGGTTCACCCTGCGCGACCTGGTCTCCTACAACACCAAGCACAACGAGCCCAACGGTGAGGGCAACCGGGACGGCAGCGACGACAACCGTTCCTGGAACTGCGGCGTGGAGGGCCCGGCCAACGATCGGGCGATCCTCGCGCTGCGGGCGCGCCAGCAGCGCAACTTCCTCGCCACCCTGTTCTGCTCACAGGGGGTGCCTATGCTGCTGGCCGGCGACGAGATCGGCCACACCCAGGGCGGCAACAACAACGCCTACTGCCAGGACAACGAGATCTCCTGGGTTGACTGGGGGCAGGCTGATTCCGATCTGCTCGAGTTCGCCCGCGCAGTGTCCAGTCTTCGCCGTGAGCACCCGGTATTTCGGCGGCGGCGGTTCTTCTGCGGGCAGCTCGCGGGCCACCCCGAGCTCCCAGACATGGTCTGGTTCACCCCATCCGGCTCGGAGATGAGTAACCAGGAGTGGAGCACGCCGCACGCACATGCTATGGCTGTCTTCCTGAATGGAGATGCCCTCACCGAGCCGGGCCCGCGTGGTGAACGGCTGTGCGATGACTCTTTCCTGCTGCTCTTCAACCCGAGCCCGGACACGGTGTCATTCACGATGCCTAGACCGTCGTACGGCAACGCTTGGGAGATCGTAGTAGATACCGCTACGGGAGAGCGAACGGACAATGTGACGGCGGCCCAAAAGGTTCAGCTCGAACCGCGTTCGCTATGGCTGCTGCGCCGAATCTGACTGCGGGGTCCGCGGTTCATTGATGTAGCGGTGCCACTCGTCAGCGGTCAGCTCGCGTCCGGCCGCATGGCGCGCCCACGCGGTCAGAGCGCGCACGCTCAACGGGACACGGCCGCTGGGTTCAGAATCGCCAATGATCACGTAATCACCGCCGTCGTCAATAGCCAAGCGCCGGGCGTTCTTAGGAGCGGCGGATTCACAGGCAAGCGCCCCGGATACCAAATCCCAGACGCGGATTCGGCAATCGTGGCTTAGGGCTGCGGCCAGCTGGCCGCCACCGAGGTCGAGATCTCTGGTGAACCCCGCAGAAGCCAGGCATTCAACGTCCGAAAGATCTTCTACGTGAAGCACGCGGATGTTGTTATCATCGCACGCAACGGCAAGTGCCTGGGCGGCCTCGCTCACTGCCACGGACGTTATCGGCACACCAAGATCTCGGCCACCAACTTTCTCGGCGCGGTCTGCGAGCTGGCAGATAGCAAGCTCACCCGACTCAGTACCGAGGCAAGCAATACCGGCGCGCACGCAGGCAGCCACAACCACAGGCGCCGCCATGGGGATCACCGTGCCGGCGCCGTAGAGGGCCCGGCCGCGCTCATCGACGGCAAACTGGATCTCGGCGTCGCCGAGGAGCCACTGTCCACTTGCACCAGGCCCACGAGACCAGTCGGACAAGGTCAGGCGCTGCCGGGCCCGAGCGAACCCCGCTCCGTCGGTTTCCGTGAGGATTGGAACGATATCTGAGGTCCCCAGGCGATGCAGGCACGTGCGGACCAACCGGTCTGTCTGTGCATCGGCTGAGCGCTGCAGCGCCTCGATCGCGAGAAGCAGGGCAAGAGCAGGATCTTCGGCAGTCTCAGCGCCCCGGGTGAGTGCCTCTGCCTGGCGGCCCCGCTCCCGCTCGAGATCCGCCGCCCGCTCACGGTCAGCGAGAGCCTTGCTAGCGTCCAGAAATCGGCGGTCGCCCGCGCCGAGATCATCAGGGGGCTGACCGGCCCACGCCTCGAATGCCACCAGCCGGGTGCCACGTAGCAGATAGGACTCGTCATGTCCGCCGCGTTCCCAGTCGCTGGCCAGCCGCTCAACCTGCGAGCGTAGCCGCAGCCCTTCTTGGGCATCAAGGATCGCCTGGCGCAACGGCGGCCACTGCCGCAACAGCGCCTCGTGCGCCACCTCCACGGTGCCTTCCCCACCTTCGCGATTGCTGGTCAGCAGGCGGGCGTCGACGAACGCCTGGACGATGGCGTTTCCCGCTGCGGGGAGCTGACGGCGTTCGACGCGTCTTCGAGTTGGCTCGCCTGCTTCATCGATCGTGACAAGCTTCAGCAGTGTGGGCAGAACCAGACCGCCGTGTCCCCGGCGGTGCAGTTCGTCGGTGAGCAGGCCGGCCTGCCGTTGCAGCGAGCCGACCACTCCTCCGAGGGCTTCGTAAGCTTTGGCGGTCACCACCCGTTCCGGGCCGGGACCCGCATCGTGGTATAGCTGCTGCAAGGTCCAGGCGAGCAGCGGGAGGGCGTCACCTCCTGTGGTGTCCTCCACCATCCGCTGGACAAGGCCGGGAGCGAAGTCGAGTCCTGCCCGCTGCGCTGGACGCTGAATGATCTCAGGCAACCGAGCGCGGCTGAGCGGCTCAATCAGCAGAATGTCGTCGATTGCCTCGGCCAAGCCGGCCCGGTCCGGAGCACTGCTGAGAAACTCCGCGCGCAAGGTAGCGATGGCCCACATCGGGCTGTCCTCGCGCAAAGCGCCGCGCAGCAAGGCGAGGAACCGTTCCTGCGCTCGTGGGCCACTACGGGTGACCAGTTCTTCGGCTTGGTCGACCACCAGCAGGACGCTGCGGCCTGCCCCACCCGTGGCCTCGCCGAGTTCGTAACCGAGTTCGATGAGGGACCCGGGTCCCTGATCCAGCCGGTCGAGGAGCCCGGTCCAGGTTCGCTCGTGGCCGGCCACCCGGAACGCCGCTCGGAGGCTATGCGCCAGACTCTGCAAGGGCTGGCGGCCTGGTTGCATCGGCGGAACGACCACCCAGCGGTTGGCGAGCCTTTCCAGCCGCGGCAGCAGCCCAGCACGCAGCAACGATGACTTCCCACTGCCAGATGGACCGGCGATCGCCACGAACCGGCCCGGACCACGCAATAGCGTGCTCGTCAAGAGCTGGATCAGGCGGCCGATTTCCTGCTCGCGCCCAAAGAAGACGGCAGCGTCTTGCCAATCGAATGGCTCGAGCCCCGGAAAAGGCGACCGGGCGGGGTCCCAGGCAAAAGAGTCTTCTGCGCGCAACCCGGCCTGGTGAAGTCCGTCCCGCAGCTGGCCGAAGGCGGTGTCGTCAGCAGTCAGATCAACCCACTGCACATCTTGAAGCAGATCGAGCCATACGGCCGTGTCCAGCCGGACCGGAAACACCGGGTGCCCCAATGAGCGCGCCAGACTCAGCTCAGCGAAGCACCACCTCGACGCCACTGAGTCAGCGCTGGCCAGAAAAATCACACCATCGGTGCGGCGAAGCTGAGCGTATAGTTCGGCTTCCCACCGGCGCCCTGCTGGAATAGCATCTGACGGGTCAAAATCGAGGAAGAGCGCCTGGTAACCGGCGTGCCGCAGCCACTGGTGGAGCCGTTGTGCGGCAGCCTGGTCACGGCTGCTGTGACTAATGAATAGCGACGTCATGACTTCACATTGGACAGATCGTGGGGAACAAGGTCTGCGGCTGGGCACACCGGGTAACGGGCAATGCCATAAGTTTCCCACGACCAGCCGCCGCGAGCACCGAGTTGCGGGCCAGTTACTGGACCCGCCAGCGGCGGGCCAGGCGGGCCGGCTGACCGAGCTGCCGGCGGAGCTGGCCCAGCTCACCAACCTTCGGCACCTGTCTCTCACGGGCAACCGGCTGGCCGAGCTGCCGGCGGAGCTGGCCCAGCTCACCGACATCCACGTCCAGGTCCGGAGCGTCTCGGGCAACCGGCTGACCGAGCGCGAGATCGGCCAACTCGCCGCCCTGCAGGACGACCTGGGGCCGTTGGGCAATCGGTTGGTGGACCGGCTGCTGGGATCTCTGGTCGCCCAGGGCCAGGGACCCAGCCTTAGGCGCGCCTACGTGGACAGCCTGACGGACGCCGAAGCGCGGTACGAGGCCAAGCTGCTGCTGGTCGGCGACCCTGAAGCCGGCAAGAGCTCGCTGATCGCCCGGCTGCGCGGCGAGAGGTTCCTCCCCGGCCGCAGCGCCACCCACGGGATCGAGCTGGGCTGGCTGCAGCTGCAGCATCCGAGCGAGCCGACCACGATCACCCTGCGCACCTGGGACTTCGGCGGCCAGGAGCTGTACCAAGCCACCCAACAGCTGTTCATGACACCGCAGGCGGTGTACCTGCTGGTGTGGGACGCCCGCCGGGGCGACGCCGAGCGGGTCGGCGCCTGGCTACGGCGGATCCGGCTGCTGGTCGGCGACGACGCCCGCGTTATGATCGCCGCCACCCGCGCCGACGAGCACCCCGCTGAGGCCGAACTCGACTATCCCGCTCTGCTCCAGCACTACGGGACGGTGCTAGCTGAGCGACTGTATGAGGTCGATAGTCGCTCCGGGACCGGCCTGGAGTCCCTCCTGGCCGCGCTGGCCGCCGAGGCCGCCAAGCTGCCGCAGATGGGCGAGCAGGTCAGTCGCCGCTGGGTGGCCGCCCGCGACCAGCTCCTCGCCCATCGCGAGCCGCAGCTCTCGTACCAGGCCTGCAAGGAGATCTGCGCCAAGCAGGGGGTCGGGGCCGACCAGGCCGACGCGCTGCTCGGCTTGCTGCACCTACGCGGCCAGCTGCTGCACTACGCTAACGATCCTGACCTGCGCGAGGTCGTGGTGTTGCAGCCGGACTGGCTGACCAGGGCGATCAGCTATGTGCTGGAAGACCTCCCGACCCGGCAGTCCGGCGGCGTGCTGGCCCACGCGCGGCTCCGCGAGGTCTGGCAGGTCTACCCGCCGTCACTGCACCCCTACCTGCTGCGGCTGATGGAGCAGTTCGACGTCTCCTACCGCCTCAGCGACGCCGACCAGCCCAGCAGCCTCGTCGGCCACCTCGTGCCCCACCAACCGCCGACCCTGCCCTGGCAGCTAGACGACCCGCCCGCACGCGGCATCCGCGAGCTCGCCGTGCGCCTGGCGCTCAGCGACGAGACCCCGGGGTTGATGGCCTGGCTGATCGTCCGCCACCACCGCTTCACCACCGGCCTGCACTGGCGCCGCGGGGTGTTCCTGGCGCTGGCCGACGGGTTCGCCTCCCAAGGGCTGCTGGAGTTGGCCGCCGAGGGACGCGAGCTGGCGCTGACCGTGCGCGCCCCCGAACCCAGCTACTTCTTCTTCGTACTGCTGGACGGCGTCCGGCAGCTGCTCCGCGAGCGCTGGCCCGGCCTGGCCTACGATCTGCTGGTACCCTGCCAGCACCGCTACTCCGGCCCCGACCAGCGCCGCTGCCCCGGCCGTTTCCGCCGCGACGTCCTGGTCCAGCTCTACCAGAGTGGCGAGCCAACCCTGCGCTGCCCGGAGTGCGCCACTGTGCAGGACGTGGCCCGCCTGCTGACCGCCGTCGCCGCCGTCCGAGGGCCCGAGCCGGGCGGCACCATCGAGCTTGAAGCGCGGCTCGTCCAGGCGCTCCAGGGCGGGATGCAGCAGGTGCTGCAGGCCGAACTCGCTCCGATCGCCGACCTAGTGGGCAGCATTGACGCCCGCCTCGATGCTGGCCTGACGGAGATCGGCCAGACCGCCCACTTCACCCGGGCCCTGCTGCAGCGGTGGACGATCCGCTACGAAACCACCAGCGGCACGCCGCGGCTGTTCACCCTCACGCCAGTCACCAAGGAAGGCCTGAGCAAGGCGGCAGTCTGGCAGGATCGCTATCAGCTCACCGTATGGTGCGAGCACGACGACAAGCCGCATCCGTGGCCGTCCGCCTGCTACCAGTTCACCCGGCCTAAAGACTGGCTGGGCACCATCGCACCCTACGCGATCGGCGTGCTGCGGCTCCTGCAACGGGCCGCCAAGGTCACCCTGCCGTTCCCCATCTGGGCCGACGTGGATCTCAAGGCCATCACCGACGCCCTGGAGGCGATGAGCTCACCCCCCCAGCAACTCCCCCCCCCGCCGCAACCCCGCGGTCCTGCCGATCCAGGCCAGGCTGTCCATCCCGTCCAGGCCGACGGCTCAGAGCTTCGTGCCCTGCGGGCGCTGCTTACCGAGCTGGACCCCAGGCGGACATTCAACGGCATGTACGTCGTGGCGACCTCATCCTGGGATGTCCGGTGGGTCTGCCAGGACCACTACCCGGCCTACAACCCAGGGCCGCCCTCCATCCCCGCATAGGCATCAATCGGCATAGGTATCAATCGCTGCGGTCACAGTACCGGTACCAGCATCAATCGTGGATGCTGGTAGCCGGTCGGCGTCGAGCTTGGCCGGCTCGCCGTCGATGTCGACGGTGTGGGCGCCGTCGAAGTGGACGTTCTCCTGATGGCTGGTCTATAGGTGGGTCAGGATCTCGCCGTCGACCGTTCGGCTGCCGCGGCGATGGCCAGCCCGTAGTACCCCGTGATCTGTGTGGCGACTCGCGGGCGTTCTCTTTCCACGCGGTCACGTGCGCGGGTTTCCACCTGGGGCCACGCCTCGCAGATACGGGTGCCGTGGCCGGAGGGAGCGAGCCGACCGTTGAGCGCGGCCACGCTGCTTGTTCGGTATCAATGCTGCGGATGATCTGGTTGATGGCCGTCATCAGCTTCGCCGGATTCGACCGGACTGGAGCGGCCCGGATTCCCTTCAGCAAGAAGCTACGCGCGGCCTAGCCGGGCCAGGAAACGGTTTCCCGGGGAACAGGCTCTATCGACAGTGAGCGCCGATCCGGTCGGGTGGCCCGGGCACGCAAGAATACGTGATCGGCGGGCGCCAGACGGCGGCGCCAAAGCCGTCATCCCACGCCCTCAGACACAACTAGATGACATGCATCGGGCCGGGCTGAGGTCGCTGGCCGGGTGCTGGAGACCTCCTCAGCTCAGACGCGGGTCACGCGTGACCGCGTAGGTATTTCGCATGGGGGCGCGTGCGCCCCTTCGGAGCTTGAGGAGGTCCCGATGCCCATCGTAGGCGGGCTGGATATCCACCGGAAGCAGCTGACGTCGCGGCGGTGATCTTGGCGGCGTGGTCAGCGTGCTGGCTCATACGCCACCCCCATGCGCTGGAATGCCGACCTGATGGTGGCCGCGACTGCCCGCTGTCCGTCCTCGCGGACCAGCCCGATCTTGGCGGCTGCGTCCGTCAGCGCCTGCCCGGCCGCGCCCGCGTCCAGGTCCCCGTCGGCTACCAGTTCACCCACCCGCAGGCTGGCCCAGAACAGGAGCCGGTTCCGTTCACCGCGTTGCGCGGTGAGAAGGAACTCGATAATCCCGTGCAGCCGGGCCCACGTGGGCGCGCCGCCGTGGCCGGTCACGGGGCCGGTAGCCGGTGCGGGGGGCGGCCCGGCCAGGCCGGCGATCCAGCGGGGGATGACCGGCAGCTGGTCCGGCTCGGCCCAGACCATATACCCGGGTGAACCCGGGCAGGTGCCACGTGTGCGCAGTTCGACTGCCCGGCAGCGCGCCAGCGGGCCCATGCGTACCGGGTGGGCGGGATCGGCCCGGTACCACAGGTGCCACCCGGGAAGGTGCCCGCTGCCGTGGTGGCCGGGTGTGCGCACCGACACGGTGGCGGACAGGTCAGGCAACGTCCCGGCCTCCACCGCCCGGTCGCTCAGCCAGCGCAGCGCGTCGATCATCGGCGTGCCGTCCACCGCCGCGGGGGTATCGATGTCGACCAGGATCAGCTCTCCGTGGCCGAGCAGTTCACCACCCCGGCGGCCAATATGAGCGTCCAGGCCGGGCGTCCAGCGAAGGCCCCGCCGCCCGGTGAGCTGGTAAACGTTGCGCTGCGCCCGGTGGGCGGGCACCGGCAGGCCTGCGGCTGTGAAGGCGCCTGAGCTGACCTGGGCGGGCTCACGCCGGCCGGGTGCCTGCCGGGGCACGAACATGGCGCCGCGCAGCGCCGCTGGCACCACATACTCCCGCGCGCTCATGCTCTGCTCTGCCTCCTGGTGGCCACGGTAAGCGCGCCCGGCAACTGCCCAGGCCCGTCCATGACCCGGGCAGCCGGCGAAGCCGGGTGCTCCCCGGCGGGTTGACCCTCCCGCCCTCGCCGCGGCGCGATGCCGGCGTACACGCCGCGTAGGGTCGGGTGTC
>OFGV01000137.1_pt1 | contig 13345 bp, 15 predicted proteins | sample 1521911 | NCBI WGS metagenome assembly OFGV01 (sample SAMEA2553413, study PRJEB24118) | soil metagenome
GGTCAACGCCACTCCCTGGGGACGGCTCTACATCGACGGCGCCTACCTGGGTGACACCCCCAAGGCGAACATCTCGCTCACCCCGGGACGCCACGTCGTCCGGATCATGCGTGAGGGCTTCGCGACCTTCGAGCGCGAGCTGATCGTGCAACCCGGGCAGATGATCCGGCTCACCGGGATCGTGCTGCAGCCCAACGGCATCAGGTACGACTCGCTTTCCAAGGTCAACTGCCAGGCCGGCTACACGGACGCAGTGTCTCTCATGAAGGGCGGCCGCGCGCAGGTCTTCACGCTCGGCACCACCGCGCCGGCGTCGGCGGTGATGGACCTGGCCAGCGCGCGCGACGTCCACCTGGTGCCGGTGGACGACCACACCATGGGCGCACTGAAGAAGATGAACCCGGGATATAACCGGCTCATCATCAAGGCCGGCACCTATCCCAAGCAGGACAAGGACGTCGCGGTGATCGGCTACTCCACGCACATCATCGCGCGCTGCGACCTGCCGGAGAACGTCGTCTACAAGATGACCAAGACCATGGCCACGCACGTGAGCGACATGGCGGCGGTGGTCAAGGCGATCAACGGCGCCACGGCGAAGGACATGGCGATCGACATCGGCGTTCCTTTCCACAAGGGCGCAGCCAAGTACTACAGGGAAGTGGGCGCCCTCTAAGGCGTGCGTAGCCCGCGGCAAGACCAATCGGGGCGTCCATCGCGCCCCGTTTTGTCGTTCCCGCCGGCAGGCGAAGAAAGCCCAGGAGGCGGCGTGGAGGAAAAACCGGCCGTCACCCCCGCGCAGACGGCGCTGCGACGGCTCGCACTGCTGATCGCGGGGGCAATGTCGCTTTACCACATGTACGTCGCCGCCTTCGGTCCGCCCGAAGCGATGATCTTCCGCGGCACACACCTGCTGTTCACGCTGACGCTGGTGTTCATCCTCTATCCGTTCCGAGCGCGCGGCGGGGCATGGCGCATCCTCGATCTGCTATTTCTCGCCGGCGGCTGGGGGCTGGTACTGCACATTTTTCTCAACTACAGCTATTTCGAAAACCGCATCATCTACATCGACGACCTCACCGCCTGGGACAAGTTCTATGCAGTGCTGGCGGTGATCGTCGTGCTGGAGGCGACGCGCCGGGTGATCGGCTGGGCGCTGCCGCTGACGGCAATTTGCTTCCTCATCTACGCCGGGGGCTTCACGCACGTCACTCCGCAGGTGCTGATGGAGCAGATCTATCTCTCGACCGAAGGCATTTTCGGCTCGACGCTCGGTGTGTCCGCCTCTTACGTGATGCTGTTCGTGCTGTTCGGTGCGTTCATGGAGCGCAGCGGCACGGGGCAGCTGTTCATGGACTTCGCGCTCTCGATCACCGGCCGATACGCCGGCGGACCGGGCAAGGTCGCGGTCGTGAGCTCGAGCCTGTTCGGCACGGTGTCGGGCAGCGCGGTCGCGAACGTGATGGTCGACGGCCCGATCACCATCCCGCTCATGAAGCGCACCGGCTTCCGGCCGCACTTCGCTGCCGCGGTGGAATCAGTCGCCTCCACCGGAGGCCAGCTGATGCCGCCGATCATGGGCGCCGCGGCATTCGTGATGGCGGAGTTTCTCGCGGTACCGTACGCGCAGGTGGCGCTGTGGGCCGTGGTGCCGTCGTTCCTGTACTACACGGCCGTGTTCTTCGCGGTGCATTTCGAGGCCAAGCGCTACAAGCTGGCGGGCGTGCCCAGAGTCGAGCTGCCGCGCTTCGGCTCGGTGATGCTGGATCGCGGCCACCTGTTTGTTCCCATCCTGCTGGTCTTGTTCGGTTTGATGGCGGGCTATTCGGCGCCGCTTTGCGCGCTGGTTGGCGCGCTCGCGTGCCTGCCGATGGCCTTGCTGCGCAAGGCGACACGCACGGGCATCCGCTGGCGCTCGGTGATCGACGCGCTCGAGGACGGCGCGAAGAACACGCTCGCGGTCGCCATGGCTTGCGCCTGTGCCGGCATAGTCATCGCCTGCGTGACGATAACGGGTCTGGGCATCGTGTTCACGCAGATGGTGGTGGCCCTGGCGCAGAATTCACTCATCTTGGCGCTCATCCTTACCGCGCTGGCGGGGATCGTGCTGGGCATGGGAATGCCGACCACGCCGGCCTACATCATGATGGTGGCGCTGTTGGTTCCGGCGGTGATCAAGCTCGGCGCGGCGACCCCGGCGGCGCACATGTTCGCCTTCTATTTCGCCATCTTGTCCGCAATCACTCCGCCCGTTGCGCTCGCGGTGTTCGCGGCAGCCGGCCTGGCGAAATCCAACATGTGGAAGTCCGGATTCGCGGCGATGCGCGTCGCCGCGCCGGCGTATATCGTTCCGTTCATGTTCGTCTACGAGCCAACGCTGCTGCTGGTCGTGAAGGACTGGTCGACGCAATGGGAATACGTCGCGCTTTCGGTCGGGACCGCAATCATGGGCGCGATATGCCTCGCCGCGAGCCTGCACGGCTGGCTGCTCGCCTTCGCCGTAATGTGGCAGCGAATGGCGCTGTTCATCGCGGCGATGCTCCTCATCAAGCCTGGCCTGTACAGCGACCTGGCCGGCTTTGCCCTGCTCGCGGTGGTCGTGACGGCGCAGGTGATGACGCGGCGCCGCGCGGCCGAATCGGTCCAGCTCGCCCGCCCGGGCGGCTAGTCGTCCTCGAGCCGCCGGGTCTCTCGCTCGACGCGGTATTCGCCTTCGATCACGACGCTGTCGCCTTCGCGCGCGGCACGGCGGATTTCGCGCGTGCGCCACCACAACCAGCCCCAGATCAGAAGCGCCGCCGTCGCGGCGATCGCGAGCAACACCGAGGCGAAGATGAACGCGGCGATGAAGCCCCCCACCATGTTGCCCAGGCCGCCCAGCACGCACACCATGAAGGTGATCGGGCCGAAGGAAAGCCCGATCGCGGGATGGATGTCGTATTGCAGCACCAGCAGGCAGGCGGCCAGCCCCGCGAGCACGCCGCCGATCGCCACCGCGACGGTGATCGGGAGCAGCCACTGCTGGATGCGGGTGACCGCTGGTTCAGCGGCCAGGTCGGGGGAGGGGACGCGCAGCCACCAGGTGGCGGTGTTCTCGACGATCCACCGGACCCCGGCGCTGATCGCCTGCGCGATGCTGCTCAGCACGTCCCCGGCCGCGCTGGCGGTCACCGAGTGGACCGCGTTGCCCACCACCCGGCAGGCCGGTTCGGTCAAGGTGTTGCAGTGCATGGATTCACCCCTCGCTCGGGAACGCCGTGTAACCGGTCAGGGAAGACAGGGCGGTGGCCGAGTTGGCCCAGTTGCCGCCGGGCGGGGCCACCACTCGCCAGTCACCGTGCAGCCAGAGGACTTCGACCCGGGTGGACACCATCACCGTCGTCCCACCGCTGCCGGGGCCCTCGGTGACGATGTCCACCGCGGCGCCGGCGGGGGTGTAGCCCGCGAACCGGAACCGGCCTCGACCGCGTACCCGCGTCCGGCCGGCTGGCCCGGCCGGATGCTGGCCGCGGCGCGCAGTGCGGCATAGTCGCCGGCATCGGCTTTCAGGAGGGCGGTGGCATCTGGGCCGGTCACCTGGTCGCGGATGGTCGGCTGGTAGATGTCTGGTCCCCACTGCGCTGCGGTGCGGACGGCGATGTTGACCGCCGCCAGCAGCGCCCCGCCGGGGGTGTCGGCGAACCCCCAGGCCAGCCCGCCCCTGGTGTGACGCGGCCCCGCCCGGCGCAGTCCCGCGTTCGGCAGGCGTCGTCACCCGCAGGGGCTCCACCATCTTGATCTTCCATGGCTCGGCCCATGACCGGCGGCCGAGTTGCCGGCCGGTAGTCGCCGGAAGGTGTGTCGTCATCGATTCCTCCCAACAGGCAGCCGGGTCTGCCCGGCTTGCGCACTGGATGGCCAGCGGCGGCGGAGAGCCCCGCTGGGCGAATATGACATAGAAGTCTTCATATCTTGATCGAGATGCGCAAGAGTCCGGTAAATTACTGAACAGTTTGTCCAGAAATGCTGGCCAGGCTCACCACCGGGTGAGCAGAGTGACGGCCAGATAGCCAGCAGCCACAGACAGAAACTCCTGTACGGTCAGATGCTCAGACGACGAATTGACGAGGTAACCGTGGGGGAGAAGGAACAGGGCGCTTCCAGTTGGGAGCCGGCCGCACTCGCAGCGCTGCGTGACCTGAGCCTGAAGGACGTGCCCAGCTTCGAGATCCTCTTCCTCGATGAGCTGGCCGGGTGGGCTTTCTCTGTCGGCAACCCAGGCCACGGCTATGACGAGAAGCACAGCGCCCTGGTGGTCAGCATCTTGTTCAGGGCGATCGAGCATGCCCGTACGTTCCGTCCGGCCCGGGTCCCGGCAGAGTCGGGCGAGATCGTGGCGGTGCGGGAGAAGATCGTCGCCGGGGCCCATGAGCTTGCCGCTGCGGCCGGGGGCCTGCAGCAGATCATCGCGCTGGTGGCGCCCGCGGCGGTCCGTGAACTCGAGCACTATGCCGGCAGGCCGGCGGCCCAGACCTACTGGCTGTATCACTACTCACTTCTTGTGCTCGCGTCCGGCACGGCCGGGGACGTCAATGAGGACACGCTGAGCGGGATCACCGCCGCCTACAGCGCCTGGGACGGGCTGGTGGCGGAGGGATTCGTGCTGCCGTGGCGCACCCGGCGGAGCATGGAATCACAGGCATCGGCGGACATGGTCACCTCCCATGTCGAAACGCTGATTGAACGGCTGACCGGAGTCGGGAAGGCTCAGGCAGATGCTGACGGTGACTACCCCATCCGCTACCGCAGTGCGCTGTACTACGTGCGGGTTGTCCATGCGTGGAAGCCTGTCGTGCAGGTCTTCTCGGTCGCGGTCGACCGCATACAGTTCACCGACGCACTGGCCCGCGAGCTCAACGAGATCAACACGCACCTGTACTTCTGCCGCACGTTCTGGGTCGGTGGCCAGGTCCTGGTCGAGGCGGAGCACCTGGGGCCGTCGCTGGCCGAAGCCGACTTCCACGAATGCGCTCTCCGCGTCGCAGAGGCCACCGACACGTTTGCGAAGGGACTGGCCGAACGTCACGGTGGACGGCTTGCGTTCGACGAATCCAAGACACCCGAGTACGCCCCATCAGCAGACGAGAGGATTGGCTATTTGTGAGCGGCCCGGATCCGGCCGCGCCCATGGCCCGGATCCGGTAACCGGGTGGTGAGTGGTGCCGCCCGGCGCCACTTCGGCCCACGGGGGCCATCCATTGCCCAGCCGGCCTTGAGAACGGGCGTTCCCCACCGATACTGTCCTGCACTGAGAACGATCGTTCTCCCTTTGAGGAGGTTCCAGTGACCCCACGACCACCGTTGCCGCCCTTCACCGAGGAGACCGCCCGGCAGAAGGTCCAGGCGGCTGAAGACGCCTGGAACACCTGCGACCCGGAGCGGGTGGCGGGCGCCTACAGCGAGGACTCGGTCTGGCGTAACCGGCACGAGTTCGTCACCGGCCGGGCCGAGATCATCGAGTTCCTGCGCCGGAAATGGAGCCGTGAGCTCGACTATGCGCTGCGCAAGGACATGTGGGCGTTTCATGGCAACCGGATCGCTGTGCGCTTCCAGTACGAGTCCCATGACGCCAGCGGGCAGTGGTACCGCAGTTACGGCAACGAGTTGTGGGAGTTCGACGCGGACGGGTTCATGAAGCGGCGGGAAGCCAGCATCAACGATGTGCCCATCGCCGAGTCTGGGCGGCGCATCTTCGGCCCGCGGCCGGAAGCAGAGCGAGGCCAGTCCTTCCCACTCCGCTGATCACGAGAAGCGAGCCGTGGAACGCCGGGTCCGGAGTTCATTCTGGCGGCGCAGCAGGCCCGCCAGAGTCCCAGCGCGACTCGATGTTGCCAAACCGCCACACCGCAAGGTGATGGCGGTGAGGATCAGCCCGTCGCGAATCAGCCAGCGGCCCATCATCCGGCCTTCGGGCAGGTCACCGGATGCCCAGCCGGGGCCGGAAGGCAGGCGGGCGGAGAAGGTGCCAGTGTCTGCCAGGCAGACGGCCACGTCGTGAAAGCTCAGCCATTGCGCGGTGAGCGGGTACCACAGCTTGGCTACTGATTCCTTGGCGCTGAAAAGCAGCCGGTCCCAGCACACCGCGGGTACGCAGGCCGCCTGCTGCCGGATCCACGCCCGCTCGGGCCTGGTGGCCACCGCCTCGATCAGGGTGGCGGGCAGTTCCTGGTGTGGTTCCGCGTCGATGCCGATCGCGGCCACGTCCGCAGCCAGCGCGACGGCACAGGCCTGGTAACCGGCGCAGTGGGTGATGCTTCCGGTCACGCCGGCCGGCCACTGCGGCTGACCTGCCCATCCGGGCAGGATCGGCGTGGCTGGCACACCCAGCCTGGCCAGGGCGGCCCTTGCGCAAAGCCGGCCCGCTGCGAATTCGGCCCGGCGCCCGGGTCCGGCCGTGCGCAGCGCCGCCTCCTCGGCGGGGAAGAGGCCAAAGCCTGTCCTGGGGGCCTTCCCGGTGGACTCCGCTGCCGCCACCGCGGGCGGCAGGATGTCAGCGATCAGCTCAGCCGGTCGTGGGCGCGGGGAGTAGTGAGCGGGGATCACGGCGCGGGCTACTGCGGCCGCAGCGCCATCCAGACCGCGTGCGCTTCGGTCGTGCCGGGGTTGCGCCAGGTGTGCGGCTGGTCACCCCGGAAGTGCAGTGTGCTCCCGGCTCCCACCTGGTACGACTGCCCGGTCACAGTGAACTCGAGCATGCCGCTGGTGACATGGACGAGTTCCTCACCCGGGTGCTGCATCGGCTTGCGCCCACTGGTTGCGCCCGGCTCCACCGTGGCCCGCGCCCCGGCGAGCAGGAACCGGCCGTACGGCCCGGAGATGCTGTTCAGCACGATCCCCTTGTGAGAGGTGTACACCGGCCGGTCTTCGCCGGCCGGGGTGAGCGTGGCCACGTCGTCCTGGCCGACATCCTCTTCCACGAAGTACGAGACCGGGCGGCCGAGTGCGCCTGCGATCTTCAGCAGGGTGGTGATGGTCGGCACCATGCCACCCTGCTCGATCTTGTGGATCGCGGCCGCCGACACGTCGGAACGCTCGCCGAGTTGCTGCAGCGACAGGCCCATCCGCTTGCGGAGGCTGAACACCTTGAGGCCGATGGAGTCGACGATGCGCTCCAGATCCCCAGCAGCCCCGTCACTGCGGCTGTTCGACTGCGCGTCCAGGCAGGGGGGACCTTGCGTGCGTGGCACTCGGCTCATCGGGCATCCAGTGGGTCGGATGGTGATCGCGTCTTGACGTCCAGGATGGCTCCCGCCAGTATAGTGTACGACTCATAGCGGATACTAAACGTCCCGTCCCGGCTCATGGGAAGAGGGTACTGATGGCGCAGCGGATCGTGGTAGTCGGCGGCGGCGCCGCGGGTATGGGTGCCGCCGGGGCTGCCAGGGGCGCGGACCCCTCGGCGGACGTTCGCGTCTACACCGAATTCGAGGATGTCGGGTACAGCCCGTGCGGCATTCCTTATGTCCACGGCAAGGAGATTCCCGACTTCGAGCGGCTTTTTCTGGCGACCAGGGAAGCTTACGCCGGCCAGGGCATCGACATCCACTATGAGACGCGGGTCACCGGGTTCAGCGCCGAGCACAAGACCGTGTCCGTGCATGGTGAGGGCGAGATCGGCTACGACAGGCTGATCGTGGCCACCGGCTTCAATTACGCCTCCCCCGGAGTGCCCGGCGCCGATCTCGACGGCCTGTATTACGTGAAGAACATCCGGCGGGCGATCGAGTGGGACAAAGTGCTGGACGGCGTGCGAGCGGCGGTGGTGGTCGAGGCGTCCCCGCTGGGCCTGGAGATGGTGACCGCGCTGTGCCACCGCGGCATTGAGACCCACCTGATCGACCCGGGGGCATGGGCGCTGTCGGTGGCCACCGACCCTGACATCATCGCACCCGTGCAGGAGTCCTGGCAGGAGAAAGGCGCCAAGCTCCACTTCAACACCACGCTGAAAGGCTTCGTCGGCGAGGGCTCGCTCCGGGCGGTCGCGACCTCTGCCGGGGAGATCGCATGCGACCTTGCCGTCGTCTGCACCAAGAAAGAGGCCAACACCAGCCTGGCCCGGGCCGCCGGGCTGCGGATTGGCTCGGCGGGCGGGCTCATCGTCGACGAGCGGATGCACACATCCGCGCCTGGCGTCTGGGCGGCCGGCGACTGCATCGAGGTGCCGCACAGCGTGACCGACATCCCCATCCAGGGCCTTTCCGGCAGCCACGCCTACTCCCAGGGCAAGGTCGCGGGCACGAACGCGGCCGGCGGGGATCGCCGGTACCAGCCGGTGAGCGTGCCCTGGGGAATGGTTGCCGGGGACTGGATGATCGGCGGCGTCTCCTTCAGCGAGACGCTCGCGACCGCGCTGGGTATCCCGCACGTGGTCGGCGTCGCCGAGGGCATTTCCCGGGCCCGCTACTACCCGGGGGTGGAGAAGGTCCGGGTCAAGCTGCTGGCCGAGCCCGGGTCACTCCGGCTCATCGGCGCGCAGATGGTAGGCCGCGAGGGCATCAAGGAACGAGCGGACTTCCTGGCCATGGCGGTCCGGACCGGGATCACCATCAATGACCTGGCCACAATGGAAAACGTCTACTCACCCCCGATCGGGGCGCTGAACGAGCCGATCGCGCTGGCGGCGCAGAGCCTGCTGGCGGGGCTGGGGTCCTGAGGTGTCCTTCTCCCGCTGGCTGCGAGCCACCTCCGAGCACTACCTCATGGTCGCGGCGCAGGAGAAGGTCGCCGCCAGATACCGGGTCACCCCCCCGCGCCGGCCGCGCGGGGCGGAGGTGTTCTGGCTGCGGATATATGTCCCGCTGTACCGGGCCGTGCCCTGGCCGGTGCGCTTGGCGATCATGCGGCGCCTGCCCGGCAGCCACCGCATGACCTGGACAAAGACGCAACGCCCGCGCGGGCCGGCTAACTAGCGCAAGCCCGCATCCGTTGTCGGTAACCAACTGTCAGGAGGTTCCATGCCGATCACCGTTCAGTCGCCGCGTGGCGAGGCCGGCGTCGACTCGCTGTATAACACCGAGGAGAAGCTCTTCGAGGACATCCGGGCCAACCCGGGTGAGAAGGCCTTCGTGTTCATCCACTCCGTCCCGTTCGAGGGTTCGGTCGCGCTGGTCAACCTGCTCACCTCGACCCGGCTTGTCCGCAAGGGCTTCGACGTGTCGATCATCCTGTACGGCCCGGGCGTGCTGCTGGCCTCGCGGCACCGTGGCTACCCGACCGTCGGCACCGAAGGGTTCCCCGGCAACCTGGCCGGGAACCGGCAGATCGAGACGATCCTCAAGGAGGGCGGCAAGGTCTACGCCTGCCGGTTCGCCATGGGCGCCCTGTACGGGTTCCGGGAGGAAGACCTGATCGATGGCGTGAAGGCGTTCAACCCCCTGGACGTACTCGACTCCGCCCTCACCGCGTGGCGGGCCGGAGCATTCCAGCTCAACACGTGGACCGTGTGACACCAGCCGGCTGGGGTGCCGGCCGTGACGACGTGGTCGGGCGGGCCGGCACCCTCCACGGCATCGAGACCCGGAGGGAAGTGAGCAGCGCATGGACGGAATCCACGACATGGGCGGCATGCAGGGCTTCGGTCACGTCCAGCAGCTGACCGCCGCCCCGCCGTTCGCGCGGCCCTGGGAGGGGAGGGCCTTCGCGATCGGGGCGCTCGCGGCCCGGATCGCGGGGACGAACCTGCACGCGTTCCGGCATGCCATCGAACGGGTGCCGCCTGCGGAGTACCTGGTGGGGTACTGGAACCGGTGGACGATCGGCGCTCAGATCATGATGGAGGACAGCGGCATCGTCACCGACGAACAGGTGCGGGCCCGGGCCGCCCGCCTGAGCGGGCGGGATGTGCCCGAGCCACCGCCACCCACCCCGCACAAGCCGCAGATGCCCTCGGGCGGCGCGGGGAACCTCCGTTCGGTGGAAACGCCGCCCGCCTTCGCGGTCGGCGACCGGGTGCGGGCCGCCGACCTGCACCCAGTCGGCCACACCCGGCTGCCCAGATACGTGCGGGGCCGGACGGGGACGGTCACCGGCCTCCAGCCCGGCGCGGTCTTCCCTGACACCGCCGCGCATTTCGTGGGCGAGAACCCGCAGCACTGCTACGCGGTGGAGTTCGATTCGCGGGAGCTGTGGGGCCCGGACGCCGAATCGTTCCGCCTGTCCATCGACCTTTTCGAGCCTTACCTGGAGCCGGTGACATGACATCCGCGGCCGAACATCTCGACCCCGCCCTGCGGGTGGAGGCACTTGCCTCCCTGCTGGCCGAGCGGGGGCTGATCGACGAGGCGACCGTCGAGAACTTCATCAAGATCTACGAGCAGTCCGTCGGGCCCATGAACGGCGCCAAGGTCGTAGCCAAGGCGTGGACCGACCCCGGCTACCGTGCCCGGCTGATCGCCGACGGGACCGGCGCGATCGCCGAACTCGGGTTCAAGGGGCCCCAGGGTGAGCACATCGTGGTCCTGGAGAACACGCCCACCGTGCACCACGTGGTGGTGTGCACCCTTTGCTCGTGCTACCCGTGGCCGGTGCTGGGCCTGCCGCCGTCCTGGTACAAGGACCCGGCCTACCGGTCCCGGGTCGTGCGTGAGCCCCGGCAGGTGCTGCGCGAGTTCGGCCTCGATCTCGATGACCAGGTGGAGATCAGGGTCCGCGACTCCAGTTCCGAAGTCCGCTACCTGGTGCTGCCGGAGCGTCCGGCCGGGACCGAGAGCCTTTCCGAGGAGGAACTCGCGGGGCTGGTCACCCGGGACGCCATGGTCGGCGTGGCGAAGGTGGCCGGGCCGTGACCGGCGGCGGTGGGCACGCCGACGCGACGTATCTGCTCGATTCCTCGGGCCCGGCAGCGCCGCCCCGTGACAACGGCGAGCTTCTCTTCGCCGCGCCCTGGGAGAGCCGGGCGTTCGGGGTAGTGCTGGCACTCCACGACGCCGGACGCATCGGCTGGGAGGACTTCCGTCAGGCGCTGATCGCCGAGATCGGTGAATGGGAGGCCGCTCATCCGTCCGGTGATGGCTGGAGCTACTACGAATGCTGGCTGCGGTCCCTGGAACGGGTGGTCAGCGGGCAGGGACTGATCGGTGCCGACGACCTGCGGGCGCGCGTGGCCCTGCTGGCGGCCCGGCCTGCCGGGCATGACCACGATGGAGCAGGGCACCACGACCATGGCGAGGCTGGGCACCACGAGCACAGCCACCAGGCTGGGCAGCACTAGGCAGGCGAGCTCCGGGGTTACCCGGGCCCGGCCCGGGAGGTGGACGCGTGACCGAAGCCAGCGGTGCTGGCCGCCCGCTGACCAACTCCGTGGTTGCCCGGTGGGAGGACGGCTGGCGGTGCCGGGTCGCGGCGGGTGGGTTCGAGCTGGTGGTCGACGAGCCCGAAAGCGCCGGCGGTTCCGGCACCGGTCCGATGCCAACCGAGTACCTGCTGGCCGCCATGGCCTCGTGTTATGCGCTCGCGCTGAAATGGGCGGGGGGGAAGCGCGGCCTTGCCCTGCCCGGGCTTGCCGTCACCGCCACCGGCACCTATGACGGGCCGCGGTTCTCCCGGCTGCAGCTAACCGTCGTGTCAGATGCAGTACCCGGCGTGGTTGAACCGCTCATCGAGCCGGCCCTGCGGGTGTGCTATGTCTCGAACACGATCGCGACCTCGCCGCCGATCGAGGTCACGGTCGGCAGCGTGAGCCCGCAGCCGGGCCGGAGCTGACCGGCGGCTGGCTCAGGTCCCGGTCAGTCGGCCGGCCCGGTCAGACGGCGGTCAAGGTCGGCCATCGCGGCGGCGAAGCATCCCAGCGGCGCTTCGGCCACTCCCGCGCCCACCTGGCCGGTCCCGGCCCAGCGGTGCAGGATTCCCGTGGTCACCGCTGGCGTCATGCCCAGTTCCACCACCTTGCGCACATCCACCCCCAGCGGGCTTCCGGTGTTGTCCAGCGCCGGGATCTTGAACCGGCTCGACCGCCCGGCACACACCACGGCAAGCCGCTGTGTGAGGTCAGCAGCCTCGCGCATCTGCCCGCCCAGTAGCTGGGCCACCGCCGCCGAGCCGGCTGCGGCCGCCGCGCCCAGCCCGGACAACTCCAGCACCGCGCTGTCGCCGATGTCCCTGGCGCTGGTCTGCGGCCCCTGGCCGGAGTAGTAGAGCGCATGGCCGACATCCGGCGCCTCGGCGAGGAACCACTGATCGGAGCCGGCCAGCCGGATGCCGAAGGTGGTCCCGTTCCGCGCCATGGTGGTCACGATCGAGGAGTCAGGCACCTGTGCCGCCCACTCGGTCAGCGACCTGGCCGCGCCCATCGCCAGGGTCAGGAAGAAAAGGTGGTTGCCCGCCAGGAAGCGGGCGAAGGCCGTGCTGTCCTGCCCGCTCATCTCGGCCAGCTGCGGCAGCCACTCCCGGATGAGCAAGTTCGTCGCGGCCTGGGTGCGGACATGCACGTCGTCCCCCATGGCGACCGCCTGCGCGGCCAGTGCGAGCACGTCCAGCGGGCCGGTGCGCGCCAGGATGCGGCCGATCACCGGCGCCGCCACCTCCCGCAGGAAGACCAGCCGGGCGATGGCAGCCTCGCTGGCACAGCCGAACCAGGCCACCTCACCCGGCCCTTGCGAGATCGGCGCGTACGCGATTGTCCCGCCCGCCTCGTTGGCCAGCACGTACAGCGGCGCGCTCGGGCCGAGCGCGGTCGCCATCGGCACCACCAGCCTGTGCGCGTTGGCCGGGCTCAGCCCGATCTCCCCGGCCCTGAGCAGACCGTCCGCCTGTTCCGGACTGGCCGCCCACCCTTCCGCCACCGTTGCCGCCTGCATCGATCTGCGCAGCGGGTCGGTGACGTCGGCGTAGCCGATGGCCGGACCGCAGTGCAGCAGGGTCCGGTCCGGCAGGCCCGGTGCCGCTGCGGCCACCGTGGTGAGGCCGGTGAGCAGCGGAATTCCCTGGTCGAGCCGGCGGATCACCTCGGCGTTGGCCGCCTCGATCCGCTCGGCGTGGATCCCATACAGCCTGCCCAGTGCGGCCACGGCCGCGGGCTGGCCGCCGGCCGGGACCCGCCAGTCGACAGTGATGACCGGCGCCCCCTGCTCCCGCACCGCATCGGCGAACAGCGGCAGGCCGACGTTGACTACGCCGACGCTGGCCGGCAGCGACAATGCGGTGCTGCCCGGATCCGTCATAGCATCCTCCGTTCCTGCGGCAGCGCTGCGCGCTGCCCAGTGTGGCCCGGCGCCGGGCCGGTCAGGTCGGGCCAGCCTCCGCCCAGACTGGCCTGCGCGCCGCGGCGGGCGGTGGGAATCGGAAGTGCCGCGCCCGCGCGGACGGGATG
>OFGV01000138.1_pt1 | contig 13338 bp, 13 predicted proteins | sample 1521911 | NCBI WGS metagenome assembly OFGV01 (sample SAMEA2553413, study PRJEB24118) | soil metagenome
CCGGCGAGGTGCTCTTCCTCAGTGAGGACATGCCCAGCTCGCGGTCGATGATGACCGGGGAGCCGGTCGTGTTCGGCCAGCTGGACGGCGAGAGCGCCGGGCAGGCCGGCCGCCGGCCCGGTGACTGGGAGATCGCGGCCAGCTGCACCTCATTCCTGGCGGTGCCCCTGGTGGCCCGTGGTGCCGTGGTGGGGTGCGCGGTTTTCGGGCGGACCCTGGTCAGCCCTGCCTTCAGCCCAGGCGAGATCGTGCTGGCTGGTGAGCTCGCGTCCCGCGCCGCGGTGTGCATCGACAATGCCCGGCTGTATCACCGGGAGCGGCGCACTGCACTCGCCCTGCAGCAGGGCCTGCTGCCCGGTCAGCCTCGCGTCCCGGCGGGGATGGAAGTCGCGCACGTCTACCTGCCGGTCGGCGCCAGCGTCGTCGGTGGCGATTGGCACGACATCGTCCCCCTGCCGGGCGGGAGCGCGGCCTTGATCGTGGGTGACGCGATGGGCCACGGCCCTGAGGCAGCGGCTGTCATGGTGCAGCTCCGCACCGCGGCGCACACCCTGGCCGATCTCGAGCTGCCGCCCGGGGAGGTGCTGCGCAGGCTGGACCGGATGGCGGCGGGGATGGCCGCCGCGCCGTTCGCGACGTGCATATACACGGTGGTCGACCCGGCCGACAGCTCGTGTATGGCTGCGCAGGCCGGGCACCTGCCGCCCGTGCTCGTGCTTCCCGGCGGTGCGACCCAGGTGCTTGGCCTGCCACCCGGGCTGCCGCTGGGCGTGGGCGCCGAATCCTTTGATGCCACCCGGATCAGCCTGCCGCCGGGAGCCACACTGGCCCTCTATACCGATGGGCTGGTGGAGAGCAGGACGCGGTCGCTGGACGACGGGCTGGCCGCGCTGCAGGACGCTCTCAGCTCCGCTCTGGCCCGGCCCGGCGGCACGTTGAAAGATGCGTGCGCGACGGTTTCCCAGACGCTGCGCGAGCACGGCGAGGATGACATCACTCTCGTCCTCGCCCGCATTGCCCAGTGAGGCGCCTGGCCGCTCTGCGTGCCTCAAGCTTGTCGATCGGCGCTGTCAGATTCGCCAGTCCGGAACCCCGCAGGAGGGGTTCTGCGGGCAGCGGCTGCGGCCGCGCGGACATGCTGTGTGCGCCCGGCCCCCGGTCAGCCGGGCTGGCCCCGGAGGAGAACGGTCAGCTCAGCACCAGCTTCTGCGGTGGGACCCTGCCTGCGGAAGAGACCGGCTTGCGCATGACGAACCGGTCGCGCGGGGAGTACACCCCCGACCCGGCTGCGGCACCGTAGTGGGTGACCGTGATCGAGGTAGTGCCGTCAGCCTCCAGGGGCACCACGTCAAACGAGGCGAAGCCGTACGGCGTGGTGAGGTCCCGGTAGGCGGACCAGGGCGCGGGCTCGGTGGCATGGATGTGCACGCGCTGCCTGTTGGGGCCCCCTGGGCCTATCCCCACAGTGACGACCCCGTCATGCGGCGAATCGAAGGCCTTCCGCTGGGTGGGATGCGAGTTACCGCCACCACCGATGATCATGTGGACATAACCATTCCGGGTGTCGATCTCGGCCGGGTTGGTCTGCTGGGGCGCCGGGGTGAGCACGTTAGAGCCGGGCAGGATGCCGCGGACCGGGAAGGTCCGCTCGAAGTGGTGCTCGTGCCCGGCGACGATAAGGTCCACGCCGTAGCGGTCGAACAGTGGCACGAACTCCCGCCGGATGCCGATGTCGGCACCGTTGAAGTGTGCCGATGACATGACGACCTGGTGCATGCAGATCACGATCCAGTCGATGGCCGCCGACTGCCGCGCCGCGGCGAGTTCCCGCTCCAGCCAGGCACGCTGCTGGCCCCGGCTGTAGCCGCGGATGTAGGGGTTGAGGCCCATCGTCCGGTAACCGGGCACGTACTTGCAGCGGACGCCGCTGAACCCGCCGTCCTCCACGCACACATCGTCGTTGCTGATGGACAGGACACGGACCGACCCGACGGTGAAGGCATACCAGTTGCCCCGGAATTCCGCCGACCCGTTGTCCGGCAACTCGAACCTGGTCTGGTAGGACACGAGCCCGTGCGACGCGTTGCCGACCTCGTTCTCGTGGTTGCCGACCGCGGGCATCCACGGCCGGTGCCGCGCCGACCGCATGTTGTTGGTGAAGTACGCGGCCCAGGTCTGGACTGGCATGTCGCTCGAATTGGCGTAGGACAGGTCGCCGTTCATCAGGTGGAACAGGGGATCGAGCGCGTCAACCGCGTCGACGATGTACCCGGCGTTCGGGCTGGCCGGGCCCTTGCCGACCGGGACGGGGACGGACTGGTCGCCGAAACTGGTGAACCGGAAGCCCCTGCTGCGGCCCAGTGGCCCGGTGCGGAAGGTGCCAGGCAACGGGTGGGCGCCCTCGTGCAGCACCTCGTACGCGTAGGCCGTGTCCGGCCTCAGGTTCGAGACCCGCGCATGGTAGGTGTACACGGTCTCGCCGGTCATGACCTCTCTGTAGACACGCTCCTCGGCGGGGACCTCCAGGCCAAACCTGCGGTCAGCCAGCCCCACCCGCAGCCGCGGCCTGGCGACCCGGGCCTGCGCGGCCCAGGACACCGCCATCTGGCTGGCGGCATCGGCGCCGAACTGGACGTGGACCTGCTCAGGCGGCGGAGCGCCGGCCGCGTCCGGCCGGCGGACAAGCGCTGCCGCGCTGGGCTGGCGGTTCAGCGCCGCGACCACGGCTGGCGCGGCCAGTGCCAGCCCCGCGCCGGCCGCGATCCCGCCTGACACCAGGATCTTCCGGCGGGTGATCTGAGGCTCGTCGCTGGTGGTATCCGGTTCATCGGTCATGGAGAAACCCCAATAGTGCGCTCACAGGAGGAAGGGGGCCGACCTGCACCCCGTGGGCGCCGCAGACACTCCAGGCACCACGGCACCATCCATACAGCTACTCTGAGCACACGATATGTCACGGTAGGTAAAGGGGCCTGGCCATTATCGTAAAAGCTTTTCTGTGGTTTCGCCCGGGCCAGAGCCGGACCAGAGCCAGGCTTGGGCAGGGATTCAGCAATGGCCGGGCCGCGGCACGATAAATGCCATTTCCGGACAGTTACCCGGAAACACCACCCGGATACTCCAGGAAGATCCCGGGCATTAGGCAGTTCGCCGGGCCGCCCAGAACCTGGCGGGCACGCGTGAGCGCGGTGGCGGAGGCGGTGGGATCGTGGGTGAAGATGGATGGCATGACGGGGACGGCGGGTGAGTACCGCCTCTACCGGGAACTGGCGGGCTGGTGGCCGCTGATCTCGCCGGCGGGAGGATACGCCGGCGAGGCTGCGTATCTGGCCGGGGTATTCCGCTCAGCCGATGTTCCGGTGCGTGAAATCCTGGATCTGGGCAGCGGCGGAGGTCATGTCGCGGCGCACCTGAGCGAGCACTTCGCCCTGACGCTGGTCGATCTGTCGGCGGAGATGCTGGCGGTGTCGCGGCAACTCAACCCCGGGTGCACACACCGTCAGGGTGATATGCGGGCGATCCGGCTGGGCCGCCTGTTCGACGGCGTCCTGGTCCACGACGCCGTCGACTACGTGACCAGCGAGGCCGATCTGCGGCAGGTGATCGGCACGGCATTCGCGCACTGCCGCCCCGGCGGGATCGCGCTGTTCGTGCCCGACTACACCGCTGAGACATTCAAGCCCGGCAGCGGCGGTGGCGGCAGCACCGACGAGACCGGCCGCCAGGGGAGTTTCCGCGAATGGACATGGGACCCCGATCCGGCCGATGACTGGATCCAGGTGGAGTACGAGTTCGTGCTGCGGGCCGCTGACGGTACCGTTCAGGTTGTGCACGAGGCGCATCGCCTGGGGGCGTTCAGCAGCGAGGTCTGGCTGCGGCTGCTCGCGGGCGCGGGGTTCGAGCCCGAGGTGCACGCAGGCGCCGGGCCCCCGCCCCGCCAGGACACAGCCGGCGAGATGCCCGCCAACCTGTTCCTCGGCCACCGGCGGAAGTGTGGCCGGGGCTGATGGCAGCGGTTACCCGGGGCACCTTGGCCGGGCGACGACCCCGGGCGCCGGCTTCGCGTGGTTCTCGCTGCCAAACGGGTCCCCGGGCTGCCTGGTGTTCACAAGCCGGTCCTGATGCCCGAGGCGGCCCCTGTACCGCCCTGGTGGCGAGTACCCTCCCAGGGTGAATGCCATCAGGTGCACACAATGTGGCGCGAGTGACCTTGAACCAGGTTTCCTGGAGGATTCCGGTGAAGGCTCCCCGGGATACACGCGGTGGATCGCGGGTGCCCTGGAGCGCGGCCTGCTCGGCGGTGCCAAGCGGATGGGCCGGCCGCGCTGGCAGATCGACGCCTACCGCTGCCCCCAGTGCGCGCACCTGGAAATGTTCACCTCCCGGCCCATCTAGCGCCGCAGCACGCTGGCACCGAGCTTCTCCGGCCTGGCCACCTCCTCAGCGGCCGGCCCCGGGGCGCGCAGGTCGAAAGGATCTGCCCCGCCTGCTCGGTGAGCTTGCCGGACATACCGTGAACACCGTCCCCGCCCGTGACGAGTTCCGGGAACTCCTCCTCGGCTGCCAGCATCGGGCTCTCTGAGGTACGGCGGTCCGCTCCTGCCCGCGTGTCGGCCGCAGTGCTATCAGCGCGGCAGCGCGCCATCCGGTCGTGGTCCTGGCCCCACGCGGGCGGGTCGCGGATGAGGATGTCCGGGCCGTCTTGCGCGGACCGGGTGATGCCGCGGGCCACGACGAGGTGGCCACCTTGCCGGCCGTCCGTGGGGAACTGCTCGGTGACCGAGATGATCAAAGGGGCCGCTACCAGGCGGGCGGGCAGGTCGTCCGCAGTGACAGTTTCAGCGGCAGCCGGTATCCCGAAACTGGTGGCCAGGCGGGCGATCCCGGCGTGCAGCCAGCCCCGATCGGTGAGGCACCCTCGCGGACGCCGGTCTTGATCAGCTCAGTCAGCGGTGGTGCGGTGCCACGGTAGGCCAGCAGGATCATCCGCAGCGCGGCTATCCCGCAGGCACGGTCGGACCATTCGGCATGGCTGCCGAGCACCGCTCCGCCGTTTGCGTCCCATTCGGCCGGGTCGATCCGCTGACGGCACATCGGTACCTCGTGGACCTGGCACAACAGGCTGGCAACCTCCCCGTGGGCGGTTAGGACCGGCCGTGCTGCAGAGGCGGGGTTCAGATCAGCGGCGGTCGTCCGAGCCGGGTCATCCGCCACACGGTCTGCCACTTCATCGGCTGGCGCGGCCCGCATGGGGTGCGGATGCCCTCCCAGAACCCGGCGGCCCACACCCGCAAGGCGGCGGCCGAGTGCGTCCGGGCCAGGGTGATCGCGATCCACACCCCCAGGTACGCCGGCACCAGCACGGCGGGTAGCCGCCGGCGGGCCAGCCACACCCGGTTCCGCGCCGTCAGCCGGTAATGCACCGTATGCCGGGCCGGCGACGTCCTGGGATGTTGCAGGACCAGATCGGGCTCGTACCGGATGTCCCACCCGGCATCCAGCGCCCTCCACGCCAGGTCAGTCTCCTCGTGCTCGAAGAAGAAGCAGTCCGGCCAGTAGCCGATCTGGCGCAGCATCGGTGCCGACAGGGCGTGTCCGCCGCCCAGGAACAGCGTCACCGGTCCGCGCCGCAGTGGATCACCCGCCCGGAGCCGGGGCACATGCCGCCGCAGCGTCTGCCCTTGCTCGTCTGCGATCCGGAAGGACACGATCCCCAGGGCTGGGTCGGCCTCGTAGAGCCGCTGCAATCGCGCAAACACGTCATCAGCAATCAGCAGCCCATCATCATCCAGCTCGCGGGCCAGGTCGAAGCACTGCCGGTACAGCAGCGCCGCCCGGTCAGGCTTGTCCAGGTCGAAAGCCAGCCACGCTAGCAGGATGCTCGCGTCAGCGGTCAGGGCGGCCAACTGCGGCCGCACTGCCTGGCCGCGCGCCTGGGTCAGCCAGCTGGCAAGGAACCGCTGATGACCGGCCACCTGGGCGTAGACCGCGCCCGGGCCGAGGATCCCTTCCAGCCGCCGGTATCCCGCCGTCAGGTCCGCGCATGCCCCGAGCGCCCCAGCCGCGTCCGGCGGCACTGGCACCGCCGGGTAGGGCGGGATGAGGGCTCCCAGGGCGGCCACCCCTGAGGAGTACAGGAACACCCGCCGCCGCATCAGGTCATCCCACATAACAGCCACGTTCCCCACCGATCCGCCCGCCGGGGCCGCCCCGGCGGGCGCACGCTGTGCGGCCCGCTGTGCACGGGCGGCAGCCGCCGCGCGGTCGAGAACCCCGACCGGCACGCCGAGCACCGCCGCGAGAAGACGCCGCGAGTAGGGGGTCGGGATGCGCTGCCCGGTCTCCCACCGGTGCACCAATACCCGGTCGGGAGAGCCAGACTCCCGGTGAGCTTCCTGCCGCAGCGCATCAGCTAAGCCGTACTGCGATTTGCCCAGCCGCATCCGCAGCCTGGCGATGAGGTCACCGATTACCTCCTCGCCCTCGCCCAGCCAACTGGCAGTGGCTGCAGGCATTCAGCCTGCCCGGCCGTGCAGGGCATTGCGCATGACCGTTTCCGGATCGTGGGCCAGGACAATTAAGTCACGCATCCGGCCGGCCAGATAGTCATCAAGGCTCCGCGCCGGGGCGTAGCGCCAGCTGCGGCCGACATGAAGGCGACGGGCGAGGTTCTTGCTGCACAGGTTGTTCAGCACGGTCATGACAGTGGAGGAGGCAATCGGCCGGTAGTAGCCCAGGCCCTGGGAAACCTCCGGCACGGAGAGAGGTTCAGGCGCCTGCCAGAGGGTGAGCATGACCGGGCCCTCAAGCGGGCCCAGGCCGGGCACCACCCGGCCTGCTGGGCGCCTTGAGGAGTGCGGCCCGATGTCAGGCATGCCCGCGCTCCGCGCGGCCTGTGCAGCGCTGAGCTTGTGGCCTGGTCCGTGCTGTGCGAGCCTGCGGGCGGCACCCGCGGCGTCCTCGATGCTGTGAAGGGTGTGCAGTGGGCGTCCCCGGCTGCTCACCCGGCCAGTGGGCCATAGCAGCCAGCCGCAGCAGCATTGCACGGCCAGGCCGTTAGGAAGGATCAAGACTGCCTGCAGGCGGGTGAGGGTCATGCTGGTCAGCGGCAGGCCGCGGATGGCCATCTCCGCCACGAGCGTCTTCAGGGACGTCATGGCCGTGGCCTGGCCCGTCGGCCATGACCTGGCTGGGCGAAACGGCGGCAGTGGCGGCTCGCAGAGCCGGCGCAGGGTGTGCTGCTGTGCAGCGTGCTGCCAGGTTGTCACGACCGCCATGCCCAGCTTGGTGTCGCCAATCTCACGGCGGGGTGGTCGTGTGGGACCTTGCCGAGGATGGCGCAGATAGTCCGGCCGGAGGCGTCATCATGCCAGTCGAGCTGGCTGGCCAGGCAGCTCACCATGAACAGGCCGTTGCCGCTTTCGGCCGGCTCGCATGCGGTGGGCGTGCAGATAACCGGGACGCGGGGGGATCCCTGGTCGGTCACTGCTATCCGTACTCCGCCCCGCCAGCGGCTGACCTGGACGGTGACCAGGCCGCCGGGCTTGCCGGAGTCGGTGTGCACGACCGCGTTGGTGAACAGCTCCGACAGCACCATCACGGCGTCATCACGCAGCGGCGAGCCTTTGAGCAGGTCCGCCACGAAATGGCGAGCTGCGCCGGCCTGCTGAGGGGTACCGGGGAGGGCCCGGGCCCACGACTGAATGGCAGGGACCGGGCTGTCAGGGACTAACGTCGCAGAGCGCTGAGCAGCCGGCAGCCAGGCAGCCGGGCCGGTCCCAGCGGATCCCCAGCCCATGCTCACTCCCTCCCGGGAGCGGAGGCGGCCTGCTGATCGGGCACATGCAAGCCGGCGGATGCCGCCGGCCGCACCCGCGTGCGGGGATGGGGGCACCGGGCCGGCTGAGACGCGGGCTTGGCCATGCGAGCCCTCCGGATGTTGAGTCACTGGCCGGTCACTGCTTGCAGGCATCCTTTCGTGACCGGTGTCACTTCCGCAAGTGGCGTGAGACCTTTCATGCAACGAAGATAGGTAGCAATAATGGTTACTCGCTGGTGTAGGAGTTGCGCTGAATGGCTGGTAAGGACCATGCTGGGGGCAGGCGCCTCAACTCAGCGAGATGGGAGGCTGGCGCGTGGATCGCAGCCCGACAGTGCGTGGCCGCCGGCTGATGCGGGAGCTCAAGCGGCTCCGCGATGAGGCTGGCCTGTCCCCGGACGAGGCGGCCCGGAGGCTGGACTTCAGCGTGAGCAAGCTCTACCGGATCGAGAACGGCAAGTCCCGGGTCGACGCCGACGACCTGGAGGACATGCTCGACCTGTATGACGTGCGCTCACCGCAGCGCGACGCTCTGGTGGCCCTGGGCCGTGATTCCCGCCGCCGCGGCTGGTGGACCACCTACAAGGACGTGTTCACCGGCTCCTACGTGGGCCTGGAGTCTGACGCGGCCACGATCCAGATCGCCTCCCACATCATTCCGGGCCTGTTCCAGACCGTGGACTACGCGCAGGCGGTCATCAGCGCAACGGCCCCGTGGATGGATGCTGACGAGGTCGAGCGCAGGGTGGAAGCGAGGACTGCCCGCCAGCAGGCTGTCCTCGGCCGCGGCAGCCCGCCGGAGATCCACGCCGTGCTCGATGAGGCAGCACTGCGCCGGGCGATAGGCGGTCCGGCCGTGATAGCCGAGCAGCTCGACCTACTCGCCAAGGCCAGCACCCAGGCCGGTGTGACGGTGCAGGTGGCCCCATTCGCCGCGGGTACCCACGCAGCTTTAGAAGGTGACTTTGTCATCTTGAGCTTCCCTGACCCGCAGGATCCGCCCGTCGCCTACGCGGAAGGCCTGTTCGGAGACCTCTACCTGGAGTCCAAGGAAGAACTCGACCGGTATCAGCTGGCGTGGACCTATCTGCTGGGCAAGGCACTGAGCCCGGCAGAGTCCGCGGCGCTGATCGGCGAGCTAGTGAAGGAGAACTGATGATCACCCCCGCAGAAGCAGAAATCACCGGTGCCGCCTGGCGCAAGTCCAGCTACAGCGGCTCTGGCAACAACTGTGTCGAGGTCGCGCAGCTCCCAGGTGGGGCAGCCGTGCGCGATTCCAAGAATCCCGGCGGCGGCCACCTGGCTTTCAGCGCGGATGCCTGGCAGGCGTTCATCGCCGGCCTCAAGCGCGGCGAGTACACGCTCTAGCCGGGTACGGAAAGGGGAGCGCGGGTGAGTGTCGGTGGCCAGGTGCCTGAGGGCATCGACGCGAGTGTTGCGACTGCCGCCCGGATCTATGACTACTTCCTGGGTGGCCACAACAACTTCGCCGCCGACCGCAACGCGGCGCTGAAGATCGCCGAGCGCTCACCCGATGCTCCGTTAGCCGCCCGGGCCAACCGGGAGTTCCTGGGCCGGGCGGTGCGGTTCCTGGCCGGCGAGGCGGGGATCCAGCAGTTCTTCGACATCGGCACCGGTCTGCCCACCAAAGGCAACGTTCACCAGGTCGCCCAGGCCATCGCGCCTGGGACCCGCGTGGTCTACGTCGACAACGACCCGATGGTCCTGGTCCACTCCCGCGCGCTGAAGACCGGCGACAACGGCGCGGTCATCCACGCCGACCTGCGCGACGCCGCCACCATCCTGGGCCATGAGGACACCCGGCGGCTGATCGATTTCACCCAGCCCCTGGCCATCCTGTTCGCCGCTGTCTTGCATTTCGTGCCCGATCCGGATGCCCAGCAGGCCGTGGCCGCTTTCACAAGCGTGGCCCCTCCTGGCAGCTACGTCGCCCTGTCGCACGTCACCGGCGAGCCTGATCCCGAAGCGGCCGAGTGGATCCAAACGGTGCTGGCGGCCACAGCGAACCCTGGCAGGGCGCGCACCAGGCAGGAGATCCTGGGCTTCTTCGGCGGCGCGGACCTGCTGGAACCAGGGCTGGTCCCCGTGCACCAGTGGCGGCCCGGCGGCCCCGGTGTCACTGTCCCGGGCAAGGACTGGGTGGTCGGCGGGATCGGCCGGATCCGGGACGATCACGTGCCGGTGCCGGTGGCACAGGTGCCGAGGCGGCAGGCACCGCCACCGCCCAAGACCCGGGTCGCCGCGCAGCAGCCTGCGGCGCCGGTGAGCAGCGAGTCGCCGCCTCTGGGTATTGACATAACGAAGGCGACCGCCGCCCGCATGTATGACTACTGGCTGGGCGGTCACAACAACTTCGCTGCCGATCGGATCGCAGCGCTGAAAATCAGCGAGCAGTCACCCGAAGCACCGTTGGCTGCAAGAGAGAACCGGGCCTTCCTGCAGCGGGCCGTCCACTTCCTGGCCGCCGATGCGGGGATCCAGCAGTTCCTCGATATCGGCACCGGTCTGCCCACCATGGGCAATGTGCATCAGGTCGCCCAGGCGGTCACCCCGAGTGCACGGGTGGTGTACGTAGACAACGACCCGATGGTCCTAGCCCACGCGCGGGCGCTGAAGACCGGTGAAAATGCCACAGTGATCCAAGCAGACCTGCGCGAGGCAGATACCATCCTCGGCCACCCCGATACCCGTCGGCTGATCGACTTCACCCAGCCCCTAGCCGTCCTGTTCGTCGCCCTTTTGCACTTCGTAGGCGACCCAGACGCACGAGAAGCGGTGGCGAAATTCGTCAACCGCGTGGCACCAGGAAGCTATCTCGTCATTTCACACCTGGCCCGAGACGAAGTGGACCCACAGACGGTGGCGACTGGCACAGCGGTATACGCCAGAACCGCTAACCCGGTCACCGCCCGGCCGCGCGCCGAGATCCTGGAGTTCTTCCATGGCCTCGACATGGTCGAACCCGGCCTGGTCCCCGTGGCGCAATGGCGGCCCGACCAGCGCGAACCGGTTGCCGTTGGCCAAGGCCTCCTCGGAGGCGTCGGCCGCAAGCCGGCCTGAAACGGCCGGACGGGCAAGGAACAGATGATCCTCGTCGGGCGGCCCACCCGGCGAGGATCGGTGCGGCACCGGTCATGAACGGGGGTTCGATGTCGTAAAGCCACTCCGGGACCGGACCGGCGCAGGCCGGGCAGACCTGGCAGCAGCCGTCGATGTAAGTGGATCGTGCCAGGGTGGTCGTGGCGCTCCAGCCGGGCTTCGCGCAGGTGATGGTGTCGGTGGGAGCGCTGGTGATGTGCTTGCTTGCTTGCCTTGCGTCCCCGGTGACGAGGTCCAGAGAGCACTCCCGGCCATGACTACCGGGCAGGACACGGCGGCCCGCGCTTGCCGTTCACCCCTGAATCTTCTGGGCACCGTTCGCAACTGCCGCCAGCGCCAGACCAGCAGGACGGCAGGGGAAGTCAGCCGTGCCGCAGTTCGAACCAGGTCACCGTCCGCCCGCCGCGCCGCCGCCAGCCCCACCGCGCGGCAAGCCGCACCACGAGCCCGAGCCCACGGCCGTCTTCCGCGTCGTCGCCTGCGGGGCGCAGCTCCGGCTCCCTAAGCCCGCTGCGATCGGTGACCTCCACCCGGACAATGCCGGTGCAGGCCGCCACCGTGACCGTGACCGTCTCCCCGGGAAGGCCAGAGCTGCTGTGCCGCACGCTGTTGCCGAAAAGCTCACTGTTTACTGAACTAACTACCGGGTTTCCGCAGCTCAGAGGACATGTCGGCGGTTTCGGCGTGCGTGACTTTTACTTGCGGGCTGGCTACGTTCTGTTGCCGTGTTCGAGGAGGCTGAGGTCCCCCGTGACCTCGTGAACCTGGTCGTGCCGCAGCGGGGCGGCCTCGTTGCCACGGGCGAGCGGCAGGAGCCGTTCCGGCTGGTCGATGGCGATGGCGTCGTCGTGACGGCGGCTGCGGGGGTCTTCTGCGACCTTCAGGCGGCGGGCCGTCCTGACTCGACGGTCCGGTCTTACGGGCTTTAATGCCGACGTAGCCTGATCCAAGCCGCCCTGGACGGCTGACCGGGGAACCGCGAGGAGGACGCCGATGGAACCACCCGGTAACGACCGCTTCTACGCCGAGCTGCGCGCCTGCACGGCGAAGCTCGCCAAGGTCATCGACGGCGACCTGGAACGTGCGGTGCCGACCTGCCCGGGCTGGACGTTCCGGCAGCTCGCCACCCACGTGGGGCGCGGTCACCGGTGGGCGGCCGAGATCGTGTCCACCCGGGCGACCGAGGCGATCCCGTTCCGCGAAGTACCGGACGGGAAGCTGCCGGAGGACCCGGCGCGGCACGCGCACTGGCTGAACGCGGGAGCGACCCGGGTCATCGAGGCCGTCACCGCCGCTGGCAGCGCCCCGGTCTGGACGTTCACCGGCATGCGCCCGGCCGGCTTCTGGGCGCGCCGGAGGGCGCACGAGGCCGCCGTGCACATGGCGGACGCCCAGCTCGCGGCCGGACAGGGCGTTGAGCTGGCGCCCGCCGACGCCGCCGACGGCGTCGACGAGTGGCTTGCCATCATCGCGGCCGGTACCACCGGCCTGGTACAGGCACAGGCGCAAGGACTGCGCGGGGACGGCCAGACCCTGCATTTTCACGCCACCGACCCCGGACTGGCCGGCACCGGGGAGTGGCTGATCGAGCGCACGCCGTCCGGCATCACCGTCCAGCCCGGCCACGGCAAAGCTGATGTCGCGGTCCGCGGGCCCGCCGTCAGCCTGCTGCTCGTGCTGACACGCCGGCTGACGCCCTCCGACCCCACCATCGAAGTCCACGGCGACCACGCACTGTTCACGCACTGGCTCCAGAACACGCCGTTCTGAAAGGCCCCGGCCCTCTAGCCAGCCCGCGTCCTCACAGCGGCTATGAGCGATCGAATGAGGCTCCGAAGTGCGTCCTCGGCTGCGTTCCGCGGAGGATCTGGCTATGGGATGCCGCATCACCGTGGGCCCAGGCGGGTGCATGCGCCGTTGCCTGTTCTCATCCAGGCTCGAGAACCCGGCGCAGTTCGCGAAGGCCGGCCGGGACGTCGGCCCATTGATGGGCCGAGCTGATCGCCCAGGCCACCGTGACAGCCGCACCCGACGTCAAGGACCCGGTCCCCGGGAGCCACGGCCGCCAGATCAGCGACCAGGCGGCTGACAGTGCCACGGCCCACCAGTATGACCGCGCCGATGACCAGGCCGGACACGCCCTGGAAACGCTCATGCCCGCCAGCCCTGCCATGCTGGCCATCGGCTGCCGTTATGACACGCTCCTCCACTGCCGGCCAGCGGTCATGAGCAGCATGACATGACCGGACCGCCGGTGCTGGCGGTAGCCGGGCCCAGACCGCCCAGGTCAGCGCCGGCCCGGGCGAGGTGCCCGGGCTGGGCCGCGGGGATCCAGCGTGAGGCCATCTTCCGGTACCAGCTGCCGTTCCCCGGACGACGGGGGGGGAGCGGCGCGGCGC
>OFGV01000139.1_pt1 | contig 13336 bp, 10 predicted proteins | sample 1521911 | NCBI WGS metagenome assembly OFGV01 (sample SAMEA2553413, study PRJEB24118) | soil metagenome
CTGCGAGTGCGAGCTCCTCAACCGCGCCGAGCTCGAGCGCTTCCTCGATGCCCACTGGCCCTGCTCGCTGGACGACGTTCGACGGGGGACGCGCCTGGGGATGGGCCCCTGCCAGGGTGGCTTCTGCACCTTCCGGGCAGCTGGCCTTATCGCCGAGCGGCAGCCGGCCGGAGCGGCCCCGTGCCGCCCCGGCCGTCCTGGCCGGGGGCGCGCCGCGGGGCTACAATGGCTGTAGGGACGCCGCGCGGCGGGCGCCCCGAGGCCCCGCTTGCGCCCCTGACGCTCCGCCGCGGCCGGCGCCCCGGCACCCGGGGCCGCGCGCGCGGAGAGCGCCGGGCTCCCGGCCAAGCCGGCCCCGGGGGGGGGTCAGGTCGGACGCCCCCGCGGGCCGGGTCCCCGCCGAGCCGGTCTGGGCAACCCGTTCCTCGCCGCCGTTCGATGCGGCCGCCATGGATGGCGTCGCGGTACGGGCCGCCGGCACTGCGGGCGCGAGCGAAACCACACCGATCCGCCTGCGGCCTGACGCCTACGACATGGTCGACACCGGCGACCCGATGCCCGATGGACGAGACGCGGTGGTGATGCGCGAACACGTCCGCTACTGCGGTAAGGCGGCCGAACTGCGCGCAGCCGTTCCGCCGTATCAGCACGTGCGGTCGATCGGCGAGGATGTGAGCGCCGGCGAGTTGCTGCTGCCCGCAGGTCACCGGCTGCGGGCCACCGACGTCGCCGCCGCCGCAGCGGCCGGTGCCACCCACCTGCTGGTCCGGCGCCGCCCCGTCGTCGTCATCCTGCCGACCGGGGAGGAGGTCTTGCCGATCGGCGAGCCGACCGGCGCCGGGGAAATCACCGACACCAACTCACTCATGCTCGCCACACAGGCACGCGAAGCCGGCTGTGAGGCCCGCTGCCTCCCGGTCGAGCCAGATGATCCGGCCGGCCTCGCCAGTGCGGTCAGCGCTGCGGTATCCGGCTGCGACCTGCTGATCGTCGTGGCCGGCTCAAGCGCTGGCCGGGGCGACTACACCGCCCGGGTAGTCGCCGAACTCGGGATGCTGGCCGTGCACGGCGTGGCCATCCGGCCAGGCCACCCGGTCGTGCTGGGAGTCGTCGGGCGCACTCCCGTCCTCGGCGCGCCCGGCTACCCGGTGTCCGCCGCGCTTGCCTTCGACATCTTCGCCGGGCCCCTGCTCGCCGGGCTGGCCGGAGCCGCCCCCCGCCACCGCCCGCGGGCCACGGCGCGGCTCGGCCGCGAGCTCGCGTCCCCGCCCGGCCTCGACGACTGGGTACGGGTACGGCTGGCACTGGTGGGCGGCACGATGATGGCCACCCCGCTGCCTCGCGGCGCTGGCACGCTCACCTCGCTGGTCCGCGCCGACGCGCTGCTCACCGTCCCGGCCGGGCTGGCCGGCTATCAGCGGGGCGAGCAGGTCGAGGTCGAACTGCTGCGCGGGATCGATGAAATCTCCCGCACCATCGTCGCCATGGGCTCGCATGACCTCGCTCTTGACCTCGCCGCTTCCGCACTCCGGGCCGAGGATCCGCTCGTCACCCTGGCAACGTCGAGCGTGGGTTCACTCGGCGGGCTGCAAGCCCTCCGGGACGGACTGTGCCACATAGCCGGGTCGCACCTGCTGGATCCGGCGACAGGCGAGTACACGCTGCCCCATCTCGACCGCATCATGCCCGGCGCCGGCCTGCGCGTCGTCCGGCTTGCGCATCGCGAGCAGGGACTGATAGTCGCGGCCGGCAACCCATCCGGGCTGACCGGGATCGAGGATCTGACCCGCCCGGGCATGCGTTATATCAACCGCCAGCGCGGGGCGGGTACGCGGGTGCTGCTCGACCACGAACTGGGCAAACGCGGGATCAGCCCCGGCGCCGTCGGCGGCTACGCGCGGGAGGAGCCCCCTCACCTGGCTGTCGCCGCCGCCGTGGCCGCCGGGCGGGGTGACGCCGGCCTGGGGATCATGGCCGCCGCACGTGCCTTCGGCCTGGACTTCGTGCCGGTCACCCGGGAGCCCTACGACCTGGTGGTGACCGCCAGCGTCATGGACAGCCCGCTGCTGGCCCCGCTGTGGGCGCTGCTGCGGTCCGCGCGGTTCCAGGCGGCGGTCACCGAACTCGGCGGGTACACCACGACCGAGATGGGCCGCTGCATCAGGTGACCGGCGGTGCGCCCGGCCGGCCGGTGATCCGCTCGGCGCCGGTGTAGACGTTCATCGAGCCACCGCGAAGGAAGCCGACCAGGGTCAGGCCCGCCTCCTCGGCGAGATCGGCGGCAAGTGAGGACGGTGCGGAGACCGCGGCGAGCAGCGGGATACCGGCCAGCACCGCCTTCTGGACCAGTTCGAACGAGGCACGGCCGCTGACCAGCAGGGCGCAGGCCGCCAGCGGCAGGCGGCCGTTCAGCAGTGCCCAGCCGACCACCTTGTCGACGGCGTTGTGCCTGCCCACGTCCTCCCGGGCGGCGATCAGCTCACCGCCGGTGGTGAACAGCCCGGCGGCGTGCAGGCCGCCCGTGCGTGAAAAGACCCGCTGTGCGTCGCGCAGGCGGCCGGGCAGGGCGGCCAGGACGGGCGGTGCGAAGGCCTCCCCGGTGGCCAGCGGTGCCTGGGGCAGCCGGCAGATGTCGGCGATGCTCGTCTTCCCGCAGACGCCGCATGCGCTGGTGGTGAGGAAGTTGCGGCGCGCTCCCGGCCGCGGGGTGACACCTGCCGCCAGGGTCACGTCGGCGATGTTGCCCAGCCCGTCGTGGTCATCATGCCCGCAGGATGTACCATCACAGATCTTGATCTCGGTGATGTCGGCGGGGGAGCGGACCACACCCTCGCTCACCAGGAACCCGGCGGCCAGTTCCAGGTCGTCCCCGGGCGTGCGCATGGTCATCGCCAGCGCGGTGCCGCCCACCCTGATCCCGAGCGGCTCCTCGGCCGCGAGCAGGTCCGCGCGGGCCGAGGCGCCAGCAGGCTGCGCGCCGTCACCGGGCAGCGTGATCCGCGTGATCCTCCGCCGCGCAGTCCGCCCGGTCACGCCCCGCCCTTCCGCCGCACCGTCTGCCCGGTCACGATCCGCCTTTCGCCCTACCGCCCCTTCCGACAGGGTACGCAGCTGGCAAACTGGAGCTAATTGTCGTGGTGCGATATATTCTGGCAGTCAGATTTGCCGCTGCGCGCATACCGTCCCTGGCCTGGGCGCGTGGCCTGTCAGCGAGATAGACCGGGTCTGAATGCCCACGGTAAGCTCGGTTCGTCATCCGTTGTCCGACAGGAAGGTGTGCTCAATGAGCAAGCAGGTACGGCTGACGGAGCCGCTTGTCCGGGACAACGGGATGCTGCGGGCGGCTACCTGGGACGAGGCCCTCGATCGCGCCGCGGCCGGGTTCGCGATCGCCCGGGACCGGGACGCCACCAGATCGTTCGGCATGTTCAGCTGCTCCAAGGCAACGAACGAGATGAACTATGTGGCCCAGAAGTTCGCCCGGGCCGTCATGGGCAGTAACAACATCGACAGCTGCAACCGAACTTGACACGCTCCCAGCGTCGTCGGTCTGGCGGCAGTGTTTGGAGCAGGCGGCGGTACCAGCTCCTACCGGGAAGCGGAGGACGCTGACCTCCTCGTCCTGTGGGGGTCCAACGCACGCGAAGCGCACCCGATCTTCTTCCACCACGTGCTGAAGGGGATCCGGCGGGGCGCCAGGATGTACGCGGTCGACCCGCGGCGGACGTCGTCCGCGCAGTGGGCGGACGCGTGGCTCGGCATCCACGTGGGATCAGACATCTCGCTGGCGAACGCCATCGGCCGCGAGATCATCGCGGCCGGCCTGGTCAACGAGGCGTTCGTGCACCGGGCCACCACCGGCTTCGAGGCCTACGCGGCAGCGGTGGAACCGTACACGCTGGAACGCGCCGAGCGCGACACCGGCGTGCCGGCCGGCCTCATCCGGCAGCTGGCGCACGACTACGCCCGGGCCGACCGCGCGCAGATCTGCTGGACCCTCGGCATCACCGAGCACCACAACGCAGCCGACAACGTGTTCGCCCTCATCAATCTGTCCCTGCTCACCGGCCACGTGGGCCGGTACGGGTCCGGGCTGGTCCCGCTTCGCGGCCAGAACAACGTGCAGGGTGGCGGCGACATGGGGGCGATCCCCAACAAGCTGACCGGGTTCCAGGACGTCGAGACCGACCTGGCCGCCCGGGCCCGGTTCGAGGCCGCCTACGGCGTGCCGCTGCCGCCCAAGCGCGGCTGGCACCTGTCACTGATGTTCGAGGCGATGGAGCGGGGCGAGCTCACCGCCTGCTACATCGTCGGCGAGAACCCGGTGCGGTCGGAGGCCGACACCGGCCGGGCCCGCGGGCTCCTGTCCGGGCTGGCGCACCTGGTGGTGCAGGACATATTCCTCACCGACACCGCCGAGCTTGCCGACGTCGTGCTGCCTGCCACGGCGACGTGGTGCGAGGCCGAGGGCACGGTGACCTCCAGCGAGCGCCGGGTGCAGCGGGTGCGCAAGGCCCTGGAGCCACCGCCCGGGGCACGCGACGACATCGAGATCATCTGCGAGATCGCGCGGCGGCTCGGCACCGACTGGGGGAACCCGTCCGCCGAGGACGCCTGGAACGAGCTACGCACCCTGTCCCCCATGCATGCGGGGATGAGCTACCAGCGGCTGGAAGAACTCGGCGGCATCCAGTGGCCGTGCCACGACGAGAAGCACCCCGGTGAGATGTTCCTGCACGCACGGCTGTGGGAGGAGGACCCGGCCAATCGCGGGGCGCCCGCCCCGTTCACGCCCGTGGAGCAGGAACCGCCGCTGGACGAGCTGTCCCCGGAGTTCCCGATCCGGCTCACCACCGGGCGCCGGCTGGACTCCTACAACACCGGCGTGCAGTCGGGCCAGTATGCGACACCGATCCGGCGGCCGGAGACGCTCAACCTCTCGCCCGAGGACGCAGGCAAGCTGGACCTGGCCGAAGGCGAGATGGCACGGGTGTCGTCGCGACGGGGGTCGCTGGAGGCGCCGGTCCACATCGACGAAACGCTCCGGGCCGGGCTCGCCTTCATGACGCTGCACTTCCCCGAGCAGGTCGCAACCAACGTGCTCACGCTGGATGCCTGGGACCCCAAGTCCGGCACCGCCGAATTCAAGGCTACGGCGATCCGCGTGGACAAAGTGGACGTTCCCGCCCCAGGTGGCGACGAGACCCAACGTGCAAAGGTAGGTGCCTAGTTGGATCTACGGCTCGGGGTCGCGGCGCCCGCGACTGATGAGGAACGGGCCGCGGTCGCCTCGGTGCTCGGGCCGCCGGGGACCGGCTGGGAAGGGGGCCAGCGCGAGGCGGCCGACGGCCATGCCGCGTACGGCGGCCATGCGGCGCGGTCCCGGCGGCACCTGCTGCTGCCGGTGCTGCATGCGGTGCAGGAGCGGGCCGGCTGGATCAGCCCCGGAGCCCTTGACCACATCTGCACCAGGCTCACCATTCCGCCGGCCGAGGCGTACGGGGTGGCCTCGTTCTATGCCCTGTTCCGCACCACCCCGTCTCCCTCCACCGTCATCCACGTCTGCGACGACCTCGCCTGCCGGGTGAACGGCGCGGAGCAGGTGTGCGAGCAGATGGAGCGCAGATTCGGGGCCGAGGGCGCGGACGCGGCGTCCAATGGCGCCGGCGTCGCCTGGCAGCGCAGCCCCTGCCTGGGCCAGTGCGACCGGGGCTCGGCGGCGATGATCCAGCATGCGGGCGCGGAGCCAGCCAGGGTCGTGCTGGCCCCCGTGGATCCCGACCAGCTGCGGCCGGCGCTCTCGCCCATGCCGCCTGCCGGGGCCGCGAGCCCGCTCGTGCCACAGGCAGCCGGTGACCGCTCCCCGCTCCGGCTGCTGCGGCGGGTGGGACAGATGGACCCGGGCTCGCTCGGCTCGTACCGCGCGATGGGCGGGTACGAGATGCTCCGGCGGGCCGTGGCGGCAGGGCCGCAGGGCGTGATCCGGGAACTGAAGGACGCCAAACTGCTCGGCCGTGGCGGCGCGGCGTTCCCGACCGGGGTGAAGTGGGAGGCGGTGGCCACCAACCCGGTCCGGCCGCACTACGTCATCTGCAATGCCGACGAATCCGAGCCCGGCACCTTCAAGGACCGGGTGCTGATGGAAGAAGACCCGTACGCCCTGCTGGAAGCCCTCACCATCATGGGCTACACCTGCGGGGCGGAGCAGGGCTACATCTACATCCGGGGCGAGTACCCGCTGGCGGAGGCGAGGCTGCGGCACGCCGTCGGGCAGGCCCGCTCCCGCGGGTTCCTCGGCCCCGACGTGATGGGTGAGGGATTCGCCTTCGACATCGAGGTCAGGCGCGGGGCCGGCGCCTACATCGCCGGCGAGGAGACCGCACTGGTCAACTCGATCGAGGGGAAGCGGGCCGAGCCGCGCAACAAGCCGCCGTTCCCCGCCCAGTCCGGCCTGTTCGGCAAGCCGACCGCCATCAACAACGTGGAGACGCTGCTCTGCGTGCCGGAGATCCTGCGGATCGGCGGGCCGGCCTTCGCTGAGATCGGCACTCCCACCTCCACCGGCACCCGGCTGTTCTGCCTGTCCGGCTGCATTGAGCGGCCAGGCCTGTACGAATACGAGTTCGGGGTCACGCTGCGCCAGGTGGTCGAGGCGGCGGGCGGAGTGCGCGGCGGGCGGCCGGTGCGGGCGGTGCTGCTCGGAGGCGCGGCGGGCTCGTTCGTGGGACCGGACGCGCTGGACACCCCGCTCACGTTCGAGGAGATGCGCGCCATCGGCGCGACGCTGGGGTCCGGGGTCGTCCTGGTGCTCGATGACACGGTGGACATGACCGGCCTCCTCCAGCGGATCGCCCGGTTCTTCCGGGACGAGTCGTGCGGGCAGTGCGTGCCGTGCCGGGTGGGGACGGTGCGCCAGGAGGAATGGCTGGGCCGGCTGGCGCGCGGTGCTCCGCTTGGCTCGGCCGGGCGGGAACTGGCCCTGCTGGATGACATCGCCGCGGTCGCGCGCGACGCCTCGATCTGCGGCCTTGGCCAGACGGCGGTCAGCGCCACCGCCTCAGCCGTCAGCCTCGGCCTGCTCGGTGCGGCCGCGCCTGGCGGGAACGGGAAGGAGCCGGCATGAGCACGGTGTTCGTGGAGGCGCCCCGGCGGCTGGTGGACCTCTCGATCGACGGGAAGACGGTACGCGTCCCCGAGGGCGCCACGCTGCTGGAAGCCTGCCGGCAGCAGGGAGTCGACACGCCGACCCTGTGCTACCTGGAGAACCTCACCCCGGTGAACGTGTGCCGGGTATGCGTGGTGGAGGTGGAGGGGTCGCGCACGCTGGTGCCGGCCTGCTCACGGAAGGCCGAACCCGGCATGACCGTGCACACCGACTCGGAGCGGGTGCGCACCAGCCGGCGGATGGTGCTGGAGTTCCTGGCGTCCTCCGCCGACGTGGCGCTCGCCGCGCCGGAGGTGCGCCGCTGGATGGAGCAGTACGGCGCCGACCCGGGCCGGTACGGCCCGGCGGCCACGCCGCACGCGGCCGGGGAGCGGGACGCGGCCCGGCCCGGCGAGCATCACCCGACCGGGGGCGCCGCCGCCGAGACTGCCGCGCAGCCGGTGAAGTACGACAATGACAGCTACGTCCGCGACTACTCGCGCTGCATCCTGTGCTACAAGTGCGTGGAAGCGTGCGGTGAGGACGCCCAGAACACCTTCGCCATCGCCGTGGCCGGCCGGGGGTTCGACGCCCGCATCTCCACCGAGTTCGATGTGAGCCTGCCCGATTCGGCCTGCGTGTACTGCGGGAACTGCATCGGGGTCTGCCCCACCGGCGCGCTCATGTTCGCCAGCGAGTACAAGCTGCGGCAGGCCGGCGCCTGGGACGAGTCGAAGCAGACTGTCACCACCACCATCTGCCCGTACTGCGGGGTCGGCTGCAACCTGGAACTGCATGTGCAGGACAACCGGATCGTGAAGGTGACCTCCCCGCTGGACCATGACGTCACTCACGGCCACCTGTGCGTGAAGGGCCGGTTCGGCTTCGAGTTCGTTCAGCGCCGCGCCGGGGAGGCCTGAGGGTCCCAGACCTGAGGGTCCCTGGCCTGCGCGGCGGGAGCCATGGCCACCAGGCAGCCCACCGTGGCGAGCCCGGCCAGCAGATACAGGTTGCCGGTCAGCGAGGCGGCCAGGTGCCAGTGATATTCGCTGCCCCACGGCCGGCCGGCGGCACCGCCGAGGGCATGCGGGGCGGCCCAGATCAAGCCCCAGGGCAGCTGCGGCGCGGGGGGCCAGCGCAGCGGCCAGGCGGCGAACAGCGCGGCCAGCGCGGCGGCCGCTGCCCACCCGGCCCAGCTGGCCGCCCCCCGGGCGCGCACGGCCACATCGGCCAGCACCGGCAGCATGAGCACGATCCACACCCAGTGGTGGTCCCAGCTGACCGGTGACACAAGCAGCCCGGTAAGGGCGCAGGTCACCCAGCCATAGACCGGCCGGCCGGCCCGGTGCCAGAGAGCTCCGGCGGTCAGGCCGGTGACCCCGATCGCCGCGGCCGCGGCCAGCCAGCAGGATGTGCCGGCGGCGACGCTGCCGCTCTCCCGCGTGAACATGGCAAGCAGGGACTGATCGGCGACGAAGCCGACGAAGCCGGTCCGGCCCGGGTGCAGGAAGGCGGGGCCGAACCACCACTGCGCCGAGGCGCCCGGCAGCCCGGCGAAACCCACCCCGGCCAGGGCGGTGAACGTGGCCAGCGCCACGGCGGCCTGGCGGATCCGGCCGGTGATCACCAGATAGGGGATGAAGACCAGCGGGACCAGCTTGATCCCGGCTGCCAGGCCTATCCCGGCGCCCTTCCACCGCTCGCTGTCCGGCCGGCACAGATCCCAGACCACCAGCGTCATCAGCAGCAGATCGATCTGGCCCCAGTGCAGCACGCGCTGCACCGGCTCGGTCCAGAACCCGGCCGCGGTGATGGCCAGCGCGGCGCCGAGGCGCCGCCGCCCGGCCCAGCCCAGCCCGCCCAGGGTGAGCCAGACGGCCAGCCCCAGGGCAAGCATGCTCGCCCCGGTCATCAACCAGGCCAGGACCGCCCACGGCAGGTGCCCGATCACGGCGAACAGCAGCGCGGCGAAGGGCGTGTAGGTGAACCTCATCCCCGGCTGGAACTGCCAGCCGTACAGCGTGGCCGGTGCGTGCAGGGCCACCTGCCCGGCAGCTACGTACAGCCGCAGGTCGAGCAGGTTCAGGATCTGCTGCCCCGGGTGGCCGAGCAGGTTAGCCAGGTAAAGAGCGAAGGCACTGGCGAGTGCTGCCGCCCCGGCGGCCGGCACCACCAGCCCGCCCCGCCGCGGGCTGGTGGTGGGACTGGAAAGCGCCGGTAGGACCTGTGACCTGGTCTGCAGCACGTATCCGCCCTTCCGGGGATGGGGTGGCAGCACAGATCGTCCCAGCCCGAAGGGAAGGAACCGGTTAGGAAGAAGACAAATCCCGGCTAGGAAAGTGCCGGGCGCCGCCGGCTCTGCCCGCCCGGCTCCTGCTCCGCCACGTCCGCGACGACGCAGGCGATGTGACCGGGCCACCAGCCTGATTGGCCGCCGGGCTGGTTACCAGGACACGCCGGATGACCGCTGCGGGCACGACCCGGCCCCGCCGGGGGTGAGCTGGCCTGCGTCGACCGGCGACTGGACACAGGAGTGGTCGTGGGTGATCTGGAAAAGCCCGCCCCGCGCAGCAGGTAGGCCGGTGAGTCACCGAGGTGGATCAGGGCCAGGCGGGAGCCCGGGCACAGCATCGCGGTGAGGATGCCGAGCCCGGCCACTGCCGGCCTTGCCCCGGCCGGCACCCGCACCCGCCCTGTCAGGCTACGCTCAGTCCATGGCCCCGCACATGCTCACGGCCCTGCACATACCGAGCCCGCCGGTCAACGGCTTCCACATCGGCCCGGCGTTCATCCATTTCTACGGGCTGATGTACGTCGTCGGGATCACCCTGGCGATCCTGATCACGCAGCGCCGCTGGAAGGCGCAGGGCGGCGACCTGGGGCTCGTCGGCGACGTGGCCATCTGGGCGGTGCCGGCCGGGATCGTCGGCGGCCGCATCTACTTCGACCTCACCACCCCGAAGTACATCCCGCACCACTGGTACGGCGTCTTCGCCGTCTGGGATGGCGGCCTGGGGATCTGGGGCGGCGTCGCACTGGCCGCGGTGGTGGGGGCCTGGCGGGTACGGCGGCAGGGCGCAAACGTGGGCATGTTCATGGATGCGGTGGCACCGGCCCTGCTGGTGGCGCAGGCGATCGGCCGCATCGGCAACTACTTCAACAAGGAACTCTTCGGCGGCCCGACCACCCTGCCCTGGGGACTGGAGGTCGCGCCCGCCTACCGGCCCGCCGGGTATGCGGCCTACAGCACCTTCCATCCGACGTTCCTGTACGAGCTGATCTTCAATCTGCTGCTCGCCGCCCTGCTGGTGTGGCTGGGCCACCACCGCTCCATCAAGCCGCCCGGCCTGTTCGCGCTGTACGTGACCGGATACTCCGCCTTCCGGATCTTCGAGGAGTCGCTGCGGGTGGACCCGTCCGAGCACTTCCTCGGCCTGCGCCTGAACATGTACGTCGCCGCCATCCTCACTGCCGCCGGGATCGTCTGGTTCTGGCGCTCGCAGCGGCGCGCGCAGCCGGAGACCGCGGCGCAGGCCGCTGGTGCCAGCAGCGACGCGGCGGGCACCACGCCGGGACCCTCTAAGGCGGCGAGCGACGGCTCGCCGGAGCCGGGCGCGGATCCGGCCGCGGCCCCCGCGGGTGACGGCACGCTGCACGGAGGCTGAGACCCCGGTCAGCGACTGACCCTCGCCACTGCGCGCCGCCGCACCCCCAGAGGCCGCAGCGGCCCATCCGGCCATGCCCTCCCATCCGGCCATGCCGTTCCCCGGGAACGTCCTGCGCACGCTGCCTCGCGCCGCCCCCGGATGTCTCATTATCCGGACAGTTATGATCAGAATGTGAGCAGACCTGAAGACGGCGGGCAGGGTGACCAGAGCCCGGCCCGGCGCTGGCTGATCCTCGCCGCGGGCACGGCCGCGCTGACCGCTGGCGCCACCTTCCAGTACGGGCTGGCCTATCTCATACCGGCGCTGCGCGCGGGCGGCCTCTCGCTGCCGCAGGCCGGCGTCCTGGTGGCCTGCCCGACCGCCGGCCTGCTGCTCACCCTGGTCGCCTGGGGCGCCGCCACCGACCGCTGGGGCGAGCGGCTGGTCCTGGCCAGCGGCCTGACCCTGGCAGGCCTGGTGCTCCTGGCCGCCATCTGGGCGCGGGGGATGGTCATGCTGGGCGCAAGCCTGGTGGTGGCGGGGGCGGCGGGAGCCTCGGTCTATGCGGCAAGCGGGCGCCTCATCCTCGGCTGGTTCACAGTCCGCCAGCGTGGGCTGGCGATGGGCATCCGGCAGAGTGCGCAGCCGCTGGGAGTGGCGGCCGCCGCGCTCGCCCTGCCCTCGCTGTCGGCTCGTGGCCTGGCCGCGGCGCTGGCCTTCCTGGGCGGGTTCTGCCTGGCTGCCGCCGCCGTGGTGGCGGCCGTGGTGCGCGACCCAGTCCGGGTCCGCGCCCAGGCACACCAGCAGCCGGGCTCGCCATACCGGACGAGCGTGCTGTGGCGGATCCACGCAGCGAGCGCACTGCTGGTCGTACCGCAGTTCGCCGTTGCCACCTTCGCTCTGGTCTTCCTGGTGGACGTCCGTGGCTGGCCGGCGCCGGTGGCCGGATCGGTGCTGGCCGCCGCGGCGATCGCGGGTGCGGCCTCCCGGCTGGGGGCAGGCCTGTGGTCAGACCGGGTGGGCAGCCGCATGCGCCCCATGCGGATCCTGTCCCTGGCGATCGCCCTCGTCCTGCTGACGCTGGTCCTGGCTGCGGTGCTGCGTCCGGTACTGGCGGTCGGAGTCCTCGTGGCAGCCGCGGTGCTGGCCGTGAGCACCAACGGCCTGGCCTTCACCGCGGTCGCCGAGTATGCGGGACCCGCCTGGGCGGGCCGCGCCCTGGGCATCCAGAACACCGGGCAGAACCTTCTGGCAGCGGCGACCCCGCCCGTCCTGGCCCTCATCATCCGCCGGGCGGGATACCCGGCGGCATTCGCCGTGGCCGGCCTGCTGCCGCTGGCCGCTGCCGCCCTGGCGCCACTGGCCGCCGAACGCCGGGCCGGGTTCCGGGCTGACTTCGGGGCGCCCGATACGGCCCCTGCCGCCACCCCGGCCACCCTGGAGAGCGAGTGAGGGGCGGGCGGGCCGTGCTACTCCTGACACGCCGTGACCAGCCGGACCGCCTGGGCGAGCAGCGGGGCCGGGTCCGCTCCGGGCAGGCTGTCCAGGACCGGGGCCCAGAAGTCCGGCCCGGGCGCGGCCTCTGCCTCGAGGCGGGCACCCCCCCGCCCGGCGGCGTCGCAAGCCAGACGCCACGACGGCAGGAGGGCCCCGGGGGGCCCGCTGGTGCCAAACAGCGGATCTCCTTCGACCGGGTGGCCTATCCAGGCCAGGTGAACGCGGATCTGATGGCGGCGGCCCGTCACCGGGCTGACAGCCAGGACCGCATGCTGATCGTCCTGCCAGAGGGTGGCGAAGGCCGTGACCGAGGGATAGGTCCGGACATGGCCGAAAACCTCCTGCTCTTGCACCGACCACGTGCCAGCGGCCAGGTCGGCCAGGATGCTGGCGCGCGGGGCTGCCACCCGGACCCGGTTCTTGCGGCCCACGCTCAGCGGCAGGTCGATGGTGCCCCGGCCGGGCAGGCCACCGGCCCGGGTGATGGCGAGGTAGGCCTTGCCAGCCGTCCGCCGGGCGAACTGGCGGGTGAGATCGGAGTGCCAGCGCAGCTCCCTGGCGAACAGGATGGCCCCGGACGTCACCTTGTCGATGCGGTGCACCGGGAACAGCTCCTCACCGGCTTCCCGCGCCATCCGGACCAGGTCTGTTTCGTGCCGCTCGCCCATGACGGAGATCCCGGCGGGCTTGTTCAGCACCAGCACCGCCTCATCTGCCAGCACCACCCGCCCGGCCTGGATCCCAGCCCACTCGCTCACCCAGCCATCTTCCCGCCGGCGGCCGTGCAGGCAGAATCGGCAGTGCCCGGGCTGGCGGAACGCGCCTGGGTGGAGGAGGTGGCGTCATGCCGGATTCCAGGCTGGGCGAAGCGGTTCCCGCCGGGGGCGTGGGGGACAAGGGGGGCGCAGCGGGCACCCGCAGGGCGGCGGCGCCGGCCCGCGCCACAGACCCCCTCGCCGACGCTTTCCTGCGCGCCCCGGTGCCCTATCACCCCGCACCGCCGGAAGCCCGTCGCGTTGCCTGGCTGGGGCCGTACGGCAGCTGGGGG